>Ga0183100_1000902_pt1 | contig 17986 bp, 16 predicted proteins | sample Biomet2_FD_127789 | JGI IMG/M metagenome (GOLD analysis project Ga0183100, IMG submission 127789) | Microbial communities from bioreactor (seeded with anoxic lake sediment) at LBNL, California, USA - Biofuel metagenome 2 | ecosystem: Engineered > Bioreactor > Anaerobic > Unclassified ...
CCGCCACCAGTCAAGGAGGGTCCGGGAGGGGATTATCCCCTCCCGGCCGCCGGAGGCGCTCTTCTTCTCTTCCTCTTTCTTACTCTTTTTCCCATAGCGCCGCCATGGCGGCGTTGGCGGCGTCGGGAGCGGTGCTATGGAGGCGTCCCGCCAGGGCGGCGAGTTCGTCCTCGACGGTTTCCAGGGGGGGCGGCGTTGGCAGGGAGGGTACGCCGAGGGCTGTAACGTCGATAGGTTTGAAGGCCATATCCCGATCCAGGTGGCCGGAGTTGCCCATGGCGATCCCGCCGCAGGCGCGTTCCTGTTCCTGGCGGACCGGGTCCAGGCCCTTGGTGAACTGCAGCATATCGGAGGGGCACTGGCAGGCGTTGACCGACTCGATTTCGGCGTTCAGGGCCTTGGCCGTGGCCAGAAGGGATCGGTAGCCGGGCAGGTGGATCATGCGTCGGGGATCGCGAGGATCCGGGGCATACCCGCCTTCATTGTATTTTTCCAGATCCTGTCGCAGGCGTTCGTAGGCGGCCAACACGGTTTTGGTGTAGCGACCGGCGGCGGTCAGGGCCAGGGGCCGGCGACCGTGGGGGCAGGGGGCATTGCTTTGGGGAAATGTCGCCAGCGTGGCGACGGCGAAGCCCAATTTCTCAAGGAAGCGATCGGCTTCCCCGTCACCGAGCAACAGGGCGTGGAAGGCCCGCCATCGAGTCAGGGCGCGTTCGCCTTGTTTGGCAACGGTCTGACACAGGCCGGTAAAGGCTTCCAGCCGTTGATCCAGACGGCAGCGGCGTGAAAAGAAGTTTCCCGCCATTTCCGCCAGTAATTCGCACTTCAGGTCGTCGGCGTAATCGGTTCCAACCTTCATACGTTTGCTCCGTGCCGGCGTTAAAAGCCTTCTCGGAAGTACCGCGTGGAATTTCCCTTGGCAAGAAAGGAATGCCCATGACAATCCGTTCCTTTTGGGCTAGAAGAAAACTAGAAGCAGAGTCTTTTGTAGGGCATGGATGTATGGAAGTGGTCACTGCGGCGGATGCGGGACAACTGCCGCGTCCACAAACCGCATACGAGAGCAGGCAGGAGGTTGCAGCATGGACGCTGGCTCCCCGACCAGCCAGGATCAGGATTTACGCGCCGAGATAGAAATTTTGCGACGTCGTATGGCGGCATTGGAAGAGGAACGTGGCCGCTATCGCATGACGGAACTGGCGTTACGGCAAAGTGAGGAGCGGTATCGACGGCTTTTGGAGTCCGTGACGGACTATGTGTATACAGTCCGCGTGCAGGGCGGCGTACCGATTGCCACCAGCCATGGCGTCAACTGTGTCGCCGTCACCGGGTATACCGCCGAGGAGTACCAGCAAAATCCTTTGTTGTGGTTGGCCATGGTCCCGGAAGAGGATCGGCCGGCCGTTCTGGAGCAGGCCCAACGACTGCTTTCCGGCGACGCTGCCGATCCTATCGAACACCGTATTGTGCACAAGGACGGCTCCATCCGCTACGTGCGCAACACGCCGGTCGTGCATCGGGATGCTTCCGGGGCGGTGGCGTCCTACGACGGCATTATAAACGACATCACCGAGCGCAAGCGGGCGGAAGAGCTTATCACCCGGCTGTCACTGCATGACGGCCTGACCGGCCTGCCCAACCGGGCCCTTTACATGGACCGGCTGCGCCAGACCTTGGCCCTGGCCGAGCGACAGCATGAGCGGGTGGCGGTTTATTTTGTCGATTTGGATCGATTTAAGGAAGTCAACGACGCCTATGGTCATGAGGTCGGCGATGCGGTGCTGGCCACGGCGGCCAAGCGCCTCTCGGCCTGCGTGCGCCGTTCGGACACCGTGGCCCGGCTTGGCGGAGACGAATTTGTGGCCCTGACCCCGGGCATTGCTGCCCTCCCCGACGCCGCCGGCATTGCCGGGAAAATGGTGGCTGCCATGCGGGAGCCGTTCGAGGTGCTGGGGCGCACCTGCCGGATCGGGGCCAGCGTCGGGGTGGCGATTTTCCCGGATGACGCCGCCCGCAGCAGCGAATTGCTGCGTCTGGCCGACGCGGCCATGTACGCCGTCAAGAAGGCCGGGCGCGACGGCTGGCGCATGGTTGGCGACTTGCCCAAACGACCTCACAATGCAACAAGCGAATAAAGGGCTGCGAACCCTACTATATACAGGATATCCACCCGTCGCCATACGGCCAGCAGGGCCACGGCCAGCAACAGGATCTGGGCCGGTCCCCAGTGGACATCCATGGCGAATTTTCCCGTCACGTAGGCCAATTGCCCGACAAAGCTGGCCGCAATGCCAAGCGAGGCCCGGAAAAAACGCCGGGAGCCCTTGAGCGCCGTAAAGGCCGGAATCATGGTCACAAGGATCAGGAAGGACGGCGCAAACATGGCGATCGTGGCCACCACCGCCCCGACCGGTCCGTGCAGCATAAAGCCCAGAAAAGTGGCCGTGATGCTGATCGGACCGGGGGTGATCTGGCCCAGGGCGATGCCATCCATGAACATCCGGCCCGACATCTGGCCGGTCACATCCACGATCTGGTGATACATGATTGGCAGCGCGGCGAACCCGCCGGCGAAAGACACGCAGTTGATGCCAAGCATAAGCCAGGCCAGTTCAAACAGTTTGGGATTGTACGCCCAGGTGGCGAGCATGACCGCGCAAAGGGCCAGAAAAAGCGGCAAGGCTTGGCCAAGACCCCGGCGCAGCGCCTGGCCCAGAGGGGCCGGGGCGTCTTTGGGTTCGAGGTGACGGTAGAGGTACATGCCGGCCACGGCGGACCCGACAATGACCAGAAACGGATTGACCCCGAGTCCGAGGGCTCCGGCCGAGGCCACAACCAGGACGATGCCCCGGATTTCGCGGGCCGAGATTTGGGCGAAGGTCCAGGCGGCATGGGCAAGCAGTGCCACCACGGCGATGGACAGGCCCTGCATAAGGGCGATCATCCAGGCAATGGACTGCGTTTGGGCGTAAAAAACCGACAGCCCGAACATCAAAAGAAAGGCCGGCAGCCCCAGGCCGACATACGCGGCCAGCCCGCCGGCCACGCCCCGGCTCCGGATGCCCACAAAGGCCGCCACCTGCATGGCCGTGGCCCCCGGGATGGATTGGGACAAAACCAGTCCGTCCCGGAACGTCTCTTCACTGACAAAGCGGTGCTGCAACACGCTCAGTTGGCGGATGACGGCGATCATGGCCGGACCGCCGAATCCTGTCAGGCCAAAACGGAAAAAAACGCCAAAGAGCTTGCCGATACTGGGCGTTACGCATGGTTCGGACATGGCGGATTCTCCGGACGGTTGGCCTGGACGTCGCGGGCCGCGTCCAGAAAGGTGTGCAGTAGGCGGGCACGGTATTCGATGTCCTCCCGCCAAAAATCCAAACGTTCCCAGCCGGTGGGTGTCAGCCGGTAGATCTTTTTGGCCGGTCCGCGATTGCTCGTGTCCCATTCCCCGATCACTTCGCCATCACGCTCCAAGACGGCCAGGGTTCGGTACACCGCGCCGGAGTCCAGGTTTTGCAGCGGCAGCGTTTCCCGCATCCGGGCGTGAATGGCCGCGCCGTGGCCCGGACTCTGGGCCAGCGTCAGCAGGATAAAGGCCGGCAGATGGCGGTAGCCTTTTATCTTTTCCGGTGTCATGGCGAACTCCTTGACCTGTGAAAAGCATCTTAATGTATATTACAGTAAGATGTTACTGACAGTTTTGAGAAGTTCCCGGCGCTTCCCGCGTTGCCTTCCTTGTATCGACCCGATACAAAAGCCTATGGACTACGGACAGAAACCCGGTCGGAATCCGGCCATGCGGGGGCAATGTGTTCGGGAAAATCAAGCGCCTGTGGACGAAGTTTTTTGGCGAAGAACAGTCGGAGATGCCCCAGGGGCTCACCGAAGAACAGATCCAGACGGAATTTAAAAAGCGCTACCACCATTTCAAGCTCCTGCTGACGGCCAATAAAAAGGCCCTGGAACTTATGACCGAAATGGAAGAGGCGCTGCATGGACGTCGGGCCTTCGGCATGGCTTTCATCCGGGCGCATTCCACAGCCGTGTCGGTCAATGTTTATAAAATCATTGAGCATTTAAACGCCATCGCGCCGGATCGGTACGCCGAACTCTACAATCGCATCAAGGACATCCAGCGCCGCATTGGCGAGTGCCTGCAACAGGATACGCCCGAGACGGCGGCCGAGCTGGTTCTGCCCCTGGAACGGGCCGGCCGGGATCACGCCGATCAGGTGGGCGGCAAAATGGCCGGACTTGGGGAGATCGTGCGGCGCACGGGCCTGCCCGTGCCGCCGGGATTCGCCATTACGGCGCGGGCCTATCGGCAGTTGATTGAGGAAAACGACCTCAAGGAAGAAATCTATCGGCTGCTCCAGTCGGCCGGTCCGGACGATCAGCGCAATCTGCTGATCTTAAGCTCCCAGATCCAAAACGAAATCATCAACGCCAAGATTCCGGACGACGTCACGGAAGCCATTTTATCGGCCTATAAGGCCCTTTGCGCTCCGCTTGGGCGCGAGGTGTCGGTGTCGCTGCGCAGCTCCGCCCTTGGCGAGGATGAGGCTGGCCAGACGTTTGCCGGACAGTTCGCCTCCAAGCTCAACGTCAGCCCGGACGGCCTGCTCGACGCCTATCGGGAAGTGCTGGCCAGCAAGTACAGTCCCCAGGCCATGACCTATCGGTTCACGCGGGGCATTCCGGATGAGGATGTGGCCATGTGCGTCGGGGTGATGGCCATGGTCGACGCGGCGGCCGGCGGGGTCATCTATTCCCGCAATCCACTGGATATCCGGGACGATTCCATCCACATCAACAGTGCTTTCGGCCTGCCCAAGTCCGTGGTGGACGGGTCCGTGGCCACGGATGAATTCGTGGCCCAGCGGGGAGATCCGCTGACGCTCGTCGAGCGCCATATCCGGCAAAAGGATCAGGTGTTCGTCTGTCTGCCGGGCGAGGGCGTCTGCCGCACCGAAACAGTCGGCGAACGGGGCAAAGAGCCGAGCATCACCGATGCCCAGGCGCTTTTCCTGGCCGACGCGGCCATCCGGCTGGAAACCATGTACGGCGCGCCGGTCGATGTGGAGTGGGCGCTTGACGTCTCGGGCGAAATCAAATTTTTGCAATGCCGCGAGTTGGTGCAACTGCCGACGCCAGCCGATTTCGGGGAGGTCCGGCGGGCGCATGGCGCGCCGCTTTTGGCCGGCGGCGTGACGGCCAGCCCGGGGGCCGGCTGCGGTCCGGTCTTTATCGTCCGCCGGGAAGCCGATCTGTTGCAGTTTCCCCGGGGGGCGGTGCTGGTCGGCATCGAGGCCCCGCCGCGCTATGCTTCGGTGATCGACATGGCGGCGGCCATTGTGACCGAAAAGGGCGGCGCGGCCGGCCATCTGGCCAATGTGGCCCGGGAGTTCCGGGTGCCGGCCCTGATGGGCCTGGAGGGAGCCACCAGTCTGCTTGTCCCGGGCGTCGAGGTCACGGTGGACGCTGAAGGCCGGGCCATCTATCCCGGCCGGATTCAGGAGCTCTTGGACGAGGCGGCGGCCCAACGGCTGCCGGCCCCGGAGCATCAAACCCCCATGCACGCCATCCTGCGTCGGGTCATGGACCAGATCACGCCATTGCATCTTCTGGACCCCTCGGTGCCGGCCTTTGCCCCGCAACAGTGTGACACGTTGCACGACATCACCCGGTTTTGCCACGAAAAATCCGTGACCGAGATGTTCAACTTCGGCCAGGAATTTAACTTCTCCAAGCGGGCGGCCAAGCAGCTCAAGTACAAAGGCACGTCCATGAAATGGTGGTTTATCAACCTCGATGACGGATTCAGCCATGACGTGCCGGGCAAGTTCGTCAAACTGGAAGAGATCTGCTCCATTCCGGTCGGGGCGCTCTGGGACGGCATCATCGCCATTCCCTGGCAGGGGCCGCCGCCGGTGGACGGTCGGGGGCTGTTATCCATCATCGCCCAGGCCTCGACCAATCCGCAACTGGAAGCGGCCAGTCATTCGTCCTTTGCCGAGCGCAACTATTTTATGGTGTCGCACAACTATATGTGCCTCAGCTCCCGGTTCGGCTTCCATTTTTGCACGGTGGAAACGCTGGTGGGGGACCGGCCCCAGGAAAACTATGTGAGTTTCCAATTCAAGGGCGGGGCGGCGGAATATACCAGACGGCGCCGGCGGGCCCAGTTTGTGGGGGAAATTTTGGAAATCCACGGGTTTTCCATCGAGATCACCGAGGATGCCTCCTTTGCCCGGGTGAGCGGCGGAGCCGAGCCCGAGATGCTGCGGGCGCTCAAGGTCGTTGGCTACATGCTCATGCACACGCGCCAGCTCGACATGATCATGCACAACGAGCCGTTGGTGCAACGCTATAAGGAAAAGATTCTGGCGGATCTGGTGAAGGTGGTCGGTGCGCCGGGGCGCGTGATGCCACCCTGTCCGGCGTCGACTGTGGCGGCTGGAACGGAAGCGGCGGAAACGAACGCCTGATGTTTTTGGGTCCGTGGGGGAATGCCGTGGCGCGCGCAGGTGCGCCACGGCGCTGGAAATGGTTTAGGCCGCGCCTTCGGGCGGGATGCAGCCCAGACGGCGCAATTCGGCCATGATGGAATGTTCGTCCACGGGTTTTTGCAAAAACGATGTGGCCCCGCCAAGATACATGGCGTTGTGGGTGTCTTCGCCATCCTCCAGGACCGAAGTGATGACAATCTTACACTCGGTGTCGCTGGTCAGCCCGTAGTCTTTTTCGATCTCCCGAATTTCATTTAAGGCCTTGGGTCCGTCAATGACGGGCATAAGCAGGTCCATGAAAATCACGGAGTAGGGCTCGCCTTCTTCCAGGGCTTTTTTGAAGACCATGATGGCGTCCTCGCCATTCACAGCTGCATCACACCGGGCATAAGGCGCTAAAATGTACTCCAAAAAACTGCGACTATAAAAATCATCGTCGACAATAAGGGCCCTCATGATTCCTCCGGCTTTCCGTGAGCGTGAAAGGTCGAGGGGTGACGCGGTATACGTTTCCCTATCGACGGTCCCGGTCGTCTGTCAAGACGGGCGCCCCACCTACTCGCTTTTAAGGATAGTCGCATAATTGCCGGCGCAGTGACAGTCCGTTCCGTAGCTTTGCACATAATCGAGTCGGGTGCGCAGACAGGACACCAAGCCGTCCCGGAAAACGATCCACATCCGGCCATAGCCGGCGCACATGTAGCTCTCCGAGCCGATGACGGCCTGCTTCAGGGTTCCCGGGTTTCCCAACAATTCTTTGACCTGGGGCATGGACATGCCCGGCACAACCCGGCGATCGGCAAAAGAAGCGTCTTCCTGCATCTGGTTTTGCATTTCCTTGGCCCGAAATTCCCGATCAGCCCCGAAGGGGACGGCGGCCATGCGGGCTTCGGCGGCCTGTCGGTCGCGTTTGGCCGTTTCGGTCAGGGCGGCGGCCCGCAGTTCGGGGTTGGCGGCAAAGGCCTGCAGGCGTTGGGTCAGGACGCCTGGATCGGACTCGGCCCGGAGCGTCAGGCGGATGCCCAGACCATCGGGCAGGGCCCGGGTTTCCTCGTTGGCCACCTCGATTTTGAGCAGGCTGTCCACAAAGGCCCGCAAATCCTGGGCGGAAAAAGCGGCCTGGGCCACGGCCGGCGTGCTCGCCAGCTGGGAGACGGCCGAATCCAGGAGTTTGCTTCGGGTCTGGTAGTTGCACAGACGTTTGCCCTGGGCCTCGTCAATATGGGGTCCGTAAAAACAAGTGGACGTCGCAGACAGGGCCCGGGCGTCGGAAACCTGTCGCCGGACGGCGCCCTGGGGATCCGGCGGCGGCATCGGGGCTCCCGGGGGCGTCTCGGGCGGTTGGGCCTGGGCTGCCGGAGCCTCTCCGGGTTTGGGCGGCGTTTGGGCGGCCGCCGGGGCAAGGGGGGCAAGGCAGGCCAGAGCCAGGACCAAAAGGGCGGGCAGGCGCATGGGACGCTCCTTTACTTTGCCCAAAGGTAGCAAGATCGGTTCCAAGCGGGAAGGCGCAAAACAGGCACTTTGTCCGTTTGGGCTATAAAAAAGGGACATGGGCGGAGGGTCATGTGTTGTCTATTCCTGTAACTTATTAAAATAGTATATTATTTTAATAGTATTCCGATGAAAAAGCCCCCCGTCATCTTGCGGCGCATTGCGCCATACGATAGGAATTTTGATCATGTATTTTTCGGGAAGATTTTTTTGCGTTGCGCGGCTTGTTGCGGTTGGGGTCGGTCTGCTGTTCGTGTTGCTCTGTGTCTGCCCGGCCGCGCCGGCGACCGCAGCCTCGACCGGGCCCTGGACGCCGCCGAAAAATCCTGCCGACATCCCCCTGCCCCGATCGGCCAAACTGTCTGTCGATGCCGATGATGCGGACAACCGGGTCGCGATCAAGGCCCCGGCCGGCAGCAATGAGGCCCTGCGCAACGTGGTGCTCGGCGTCATCGAGGTCCTGGCCGGCAAACACCGGCAGGGTGCGGCCCGGCTGGAATCGGCCCTGCCTTTGGCCGGCGATATGGCCGATGTGGCCGCCTACTATCAGGGACTCGGGCTGTATCTGGCCGACGATCCGGCCGGGGCGGTGGCGGCGTTGTCCGGCTTGGCCGGGCGTCCTTCCGGTTCGTTTCTGGGCCACGACGCCCTGTATCTGGCTGTGGAAAGCGCCGGGCGCGCCGGCCAATACGACAAGGCCCTGACGTTTGCCCAAGCCTGGCTGACCGAACCCGAGGCCCTTTTGGCCCCGGAAATCTGGCTGCGGGCCGCCGTGGCCGCCACGCAGCTCGGGAACCGGCGCAAGGCGGACGATTTTTTGCGGCATCTGTCGCTGACCTGGCCCAACACCAAGGCGGCCGCTTCCGGCGACGCCCTGGCCCGGACCCTGTGCGCCGCCGCGGCCGGCAACCCGGAGACCTCGCCTGCACTATCGCCCGACGCCTCGCCCGGCGCTTCGGGAGACGGCGACGGTCCGGCCCGGATCGGCTGCTACGATCCGGATGCGCCGCGCAATGTGTTGTTGCGGGCCGAGGCGTTGGTGGAAAAAGGTTCCCCCCAGGGTGCGCTCGACCTGCTGACGGGCAAGACGGGGTTTGATGCCGGGCAGGCGGCCCGGGCCGAGTATATCCGAGGCAAGGCGCAATTTCGGTTGCGACGGCCCCAGGCGGCGGCTGCCGCCTTTGTCAAAGCCGCCGAGGCGGACCCTACGGCTACCCTGGCCTTTTGGGCCAGATATCAGGAAGCCCGCTGTCTGTGGCGGTCTTTTGACGCGCAAGACGGCCAACGGGCGGAAGCCTTGCTGCGGCAGGTCTTGGCCTCGCCCGTGCGCGACGATCCCCTGCGTGAGGTGGCGGCCCGCAATCTGGCCCTGTTCCTGGTCGAGCGGGGGCGTTTTGCCGAGGCCCTGGAGGCCGCCACCCAGCTCAAAGGCTTGGCCGTGCCGCCGGAACTGGCCGCCCAGGGGGCGGCCCTGACGGCCATTTTGCGGTTTGTCGTCGGGGATATGGCCGGGGCGGTGGAGGATATGACCGCCTTTATCAAGCGGTTTCCCGAAGACGACTGGTCCGACGGGGCGCGCTATTGGCGCGGCAAGGCCCTGGCGGCCCTTGGCCGTCCGGAAGAGGCGGCGGCCTCCTGGATCGAGGCGGTCTCCCGTCGTCCCAATACCTATTATGGCGGCAAATCGGCCGCCGCCCTGGCCGGTTTCGGGCCGACGCGCAAAACCGTTGTCGCCTCGCCGGTCATCGCGGCCGTGCGGTGTCCGGATGCGTCCGAACCGCCGTCGCGGCAGGCCCAGACGGCTCTTGAAAAAGCCCGGACCTTTGCGGACGTGGGCTTGCCGACGTTAAGCGAAATGCTGCTTGAATATGAATCCAAAACCCATCCGGAGCGGGCCGATCTGGCCATGGCCCATATCCGGGCGGCCGTGGAGGCCGGCCGGCGCACGGCCGCCTTGCGGACGGCTTGGCGGACATTTGGCGGCTGCCTGTTGCGGGGCTCGGCCGAATCCCTGGCCCCGTTGCGTCCGGCCCTGTTCCCCCGGGCCTACGAGGCCCAGGTCCGGACCGCCCTGGTCGGATCGGGCATCAAGCCCGATACGATCTATTCGTTGATCCGTCAGGAAAGTTTTTTCGAGCCGTCGGTGGTGTCCGGGGCCGGCGCTGTCGGGCTCATGCAACTCATGCCCGAAACCGCCAAAACCGTTGGCCGCAAACTCGGGATCAAGGTCGTGCGGGAGGATCTGTTCAATCCGGCGATCAATATCCGGCTGGGGGTCACGTTTTTTCGGGAGCGGGTGGCCCGTGAGGGCAGTCTTGCGGCGGCGCTGGCTTCCTATAACGCCGGGGAAAACCGGGTGGCCTTGTGGAATACGGCCCTGGCCCCGCTTGGCGAAGAACTTTTTATCGAGCTTATTCCCTACACCGAGACCCGGGACTACGTGCGGCGCATCACGACCAACGCCATGCTCTACGGCCGGCTCTATGCCCATTGAGCGGATGCCGGGAGGGCCGGACCGGGTGCTTGCGTCCGGTCGTCTCTCGGGCTGTCGATCGGGCCGGCGCTAGGGGCGCCCGGCGGCCAGTTCCTCCAGGGAAAAGACCCGGTCGGCGTTGAGGACCATGACGAACCCATCGCCCAGCCGGGCCAGACCCTGGACATATTCCGGGGGAATGGCCAGGCCCATATCCGGCGGCGGCGCAATATCCTTATCCTCTATTTCGACCACTTCATGCACGGCGTCGGCCAGGGCGGCCACGGGCACGAGGTCGCCGTCGTATTCGCGTTCCACAATAATAATGCAGGTGGCGGTGGTGGCTCCGGGCGTGCCAAGCGCCAGTTTGCGGCCGAGGTCCACGACGGTTGCGGCATTGCCCCGCAGGTTGATGACGCCCCGGAGATGGTCCGGCGCAAGCGGCACCCAGGTGATGGCCGGGACATCCAGCACTTCGGAAACAAGCAGGGATTCCAGGGCAAAGTGCTCGCCGCCGAGTGAAAAGGTCAGATATTGGCGTGTGGTGTCGTCATCCATGGAAGTTCCCCCCATGCGTGTGGTGGTCTGGGAGGACCATACGGGAGGCGGTGGCTTCCGGCAACTCCGGCCGTTTTGCTGGGGATAAAAGAGCGCCGGCTGCCGTCTGGGGGTAAGAGCCCGCCGGTCCGGCGTTTGTTTTGACCGGCGGCCCCCGGAGGCGTTTTTGTGGTGCGCGGAGCGCTTCGTCTCCCTGTGTTTGGTTGACAAGGACGCCCCTCGGGCATAAAGCGAAACAAACCCTGGAACCTTTTGAGGAAAAAATGGACGACCCGTACAGTAGTTGTTTGGAAAAACAGATTTTTTTCAAGATTCTTTTGCGATAGAGCCTCCTGCCGTTACGGCCGCCGCCGGCGCTCCTCCCTCCACGGGAACGGGCAGCCTCCCGACGACCCCGCCCGGCAGGCGGTGGTAAAGGAGGCGCCCGATGAACACATCCTTCATCCGGTCCGAACTGTTCGCCTCAGGGCTTTTCCCCCGCGCGTCCGCCCGCCTCGCGGTTGCGTTGCTGTTCCCTCTTTCCCGCCGATGTTGCGCCACTCCCGCCAGTGGTGCAAAGGAACCCCCCTCACCGAGTCCTCTGCCCTCCTCGTAGGGCGCACCCGCGGTCTTGCCGCGTGTTGATCGTTTCTCTTTTTCTATGAGCGCATCGGGCCGGGCAGACGCCTGCCGATGCAAGCCCAGACAGATTCGCCGGTCGATCCCTCGTGTCCGCCGTTGCGTCTTGTTCGTGGGGAGGCTTGGTATGAGCGAAATTTACGTGAGCGCTGTCCTGGGGCGGCCTGTGATTGATCCTGCCGGCGTCGAACTCGGCCGCCTGGAGGATTTACGGCTGGTCCCTGGGGAATTGCTGCCCCTGGTGTCCGGCCTCTTTATCCGCAACCGGGGCAAGCGCCATTTTTTGCCCTGGGGCGCGGTTACGCTGTTTACCCCGGTGGTGGTGTCGGCCCGCGCCGACGGCCTGCGCGTCGAGGATGCGGCCGATGCCGACACGCCCGATATCCGGTTGCGCCGCGACGTGCTTGATCGGCAGATCGTGGATGTGGACGGCGCCAAGGTGGTGCGCGTCAATGACCTCAAATTGCGGACCCGGGGCGCCAACCTGTTTGTCGAGGCCGTGGATGTGGGCATTCGCGGCATGGCCCGCCGGTTGGGGCAATTGCGGTTCTGGAACTGGCTGGCCGGGGTTTTCGGCGCGAAGTTGCCGTTTCGGGAGATCAATTGGCGCTTTGTCGCTCCGCTCGACCTCAACGCCGACCGGCTGACCCTGACCGTGGCCCGCGAGCGCCTGACGGATCTGCATCCGGCCGATATCGCGGAAATCCTGGCCCAACTCCCGCACAAGGAAGTCGGCACGGTCCTTGGCTCCCTGGACCCCGAAACCGTCAGCGAGGCCATAGGCGAGCTTGATCCCGAGCTTGGCGGCCGGGTCATAAGCCAGCTCGACAGCGAACAGGCTTCCGACATCCTGGAAGAGATGGAGCCCCATGAGGCCGCCGACCTGCTCGGGGATCTGCCCGAAGAAAAGGCCAAGGAACTGCTGGGGCTCATGGATGCCGAGGATGCCGAAATGGTCCAGGAACTCCTGGAGCATGAAGAGGATACCGCCGGCGGCCTCATGAACAACCTCTTCGCCTTCGTCCCTCCGGCCATGACCGCCGAAGAGGCCATCAACTACATCCGGCTGGTTGGCGCGGAAGTCGATAATATTTACTACGTCTACGTGATCCGGGCCGATGAGACGCCGCTTGGCGTGGTTACCCTCAAGCGGCTTTTGCTCTCGCCGCCCAAAACCCCGGTGGCCGAGATTATGACCGTGGGGCTCAAGGCTGTTGCTGTAGATGACGGTCCCGAGACGATCATGGAGATCCTCTCCAAGTACAACCTGCTGGCCGTTCCCGTCCTCGACGACGGGGGGCGCATGGTCGGCACCGTCCCTGCCGACGATGTCCTTAAAATGTTTTTGCCCGAATCCATCACGCGCAAGCGCTTTGCCGCTCATTAAGTCGCCTATGAGGTCGCATTCATGACGTTTTCCAACCTTGTCGCTCCCTTTCGCAAGTTTTCGCGGCGAAACATCCTGGTGTTTTTTGCCGTGCTTGGTCCCGGCATCATCACGGCCAATGTGGACAACGACGCCGGCGGCATCACCACCTATTCCCTGGCCGGCGCCCGGTACGGCTATTCGCTGTTGTGGATGCTCCTGCCGACGACGATTTCGTTGGTCGTTGTCCAGGAAATGTGCGCCCGCATGGGCGCTGTGACGGGCAAGGGGCTTTCCGACCTCATCCGCGAGTCGTTTGGCCTTCGCATCACCTTTTACATCATGGTTGCCCTGTTTCTGACCAACCTCGGCAACACCATTTCGGAATTCGCCGGCATCGCCGCCGGCATGGAGATTTTTGGCGTTTCAAAGCTCGTCTCCGTGCCGCTGGCGGCCCTGCTCGTCTGGCTTTTGATCGTCAAAGGGTCGTATCGGATCGTTGAGCGGGTGTTTTTGTTCGCGTGCGTGATCTATCTGGCCTATCCCCTGGCGGCGTTGTCCGCCGACGTGCACTGGGGGGAGGTGGCGTTGGCCTCGGTCACGCCGTCCTTTCCGGCCGATGGCGGCTATGTGGCCATGATGATCGGGCTTGTCGGGACGACCATTGCGCCATGGATGCAGTTTTACCAGCAGGCCTCCGTGGTGGAGAAGGGCATCACCGTCGAGAAATACGGCTATACCCGGCTGGATGTGATTATCGGGTGTGTGTTCGCCGTGGTGGTGGCGCTTTTTATCGTGGTCGCCTGCGCCGCGACGATTTATCGCCAGGGGCTGCCCATTGAGACGGCCGCTGACGCCGCGTTGGCCCTTAAACCCCTTGTCGGCGAATACGCCTCCTGGCTGTTCGGCGTGGGCCTTATCAACGCCTCCCTGTTTGCCGCCGGGGTGTTGCCGCTGTCCACCGCCTACTACATTTGCGAAGCCATGGGCTGGGAACTCGGCATCGACAAAAACTTCCGGAACGCACCGGAATTTTTTTGGCTCTTCACCATAAGCATTGTCGTCGGCGCTCTGACCATCCTCGTGCCCGGCATGCCGCTTCTGGCCGTGATGTACGTTTCCCAGGTCGTCAACGGCGTGGTGTTGCCCTTCGTGCTCATCCTCATGTTGCTGCTTATCAATAACAAGCGGCTCATGGGGGCCTACGTCAATGGCCCCATCTTTAACGCCGTGGCCTGGGTGACCGTGTTCGCCCTGATTGTGCTGACGGCCCTTATGACCTTGGACACGGTCTGGCCCGGCATGATCAGCACCATGGTGTCCTGGATCGCCCGGTAAGGGCCTGTTCCGGGCGCGGGATCGGGGGGCGATGCCCTCATTGACCCCGCGCCCCTTGGAGCGCTAATGCTATCCGTGGCCATGCTGGCCGCTCGATATTCCCGCCGCCCAAGGAGGCCTTTTCATGTTCCGAGCGCTTGCCGCCGTGTTTTTGTTCCTGGCCGGTTTGTCTTTGGGCTGTGCCGGGACCGATCCGCATTCCGACAACGTGCCCCAGGCTACAGTTGACGCCGACTACCACGCCTGCGAATCCCGCGCCATGGTCTCTACCGCCTTTATTCGTTCGGCTGGCGACGCTGCGGACAAGCAACAGGAAATTATCGACGCCTGCATGCAGGAAAAGGGGTATACAATAAAATGACCGCCCCGGAGAAACGTTCTCTCGAACCCAAGTCGGTTGCCGCCAGTCTGCTGATCATGCCCCAGCGGATGCTCCCTTCGGACGCCAATGCGGCCGGCAACGTCCATGGCGGCGTCATCCTCAAATATATCGACACGGCCGGCAGCATCTGCGCCATCCGCCACGCCCGCTCGGCGGTGGTCACGGCCTCCATTGACCGCATGGATTTTTTGAAGCCGGCCTATATTGGCGAGATTGTGACCTTCCTGGCCAGCGTCAATCTGGTGGGGGCCACCTCCATGGAAGTGGGGGTGCGGGTGGAATGTGAAAATCCCCTCACCGGCGAGACCCGGCACGCCGGATCGGCCTACCTGACCTATGTGGCCCTGGATGCCGAACGCCGGCCGCAGCCCGTGCCGCCGCTGATTTTGGAAACCGAGGACGACCGACGACGCAACCGCGAGGCGGCCGCCCGTCGCGAAACCCGGCTCCTTGAACGCCGCAGTGAACGCGATTCCCAACGGCAACTCCAATCCGAATAACTCCGACCGAGGTAGAACTGTGGCCGAAACCATCGACGATTTGACCGTGAATTATGAAGAAGACGGCGTCCTTTTGACCAAGGAGCTCGATAAGGTGATCCTGTCGCGCGGCGCCTGGACCACCATCCTGTTCCGCTTTGTGCAGTGGGATCCCAAAAAGGATGCCTACGGCCCCGATCGGTACGCCATTCGTCGCTACAAGAAATCCAACGACGCCTACCGGGTGCAGTCCAAGTTTGCCATTTCCAGCCGGGATCAGGCCAAAAAGATCATTGACGCCCTGGCAGGCTGGATCGACCTCCCGGCCGGCGAGGGCGCGGAGAGCCCTGAAGGCGAAGCATAGGCAGGAGGGCTTTTCCGGCGACACCCTGGCCGGGCCCGTTGCTGCAACGCGCTGCGGCGTCTGCGCAACGGGTCGGCCGGCCAACAACCCACGGGAGCGACCATGTCCGACGATATCTTGCGTCGGGCCATCGAGGCCGAGGCCCGCGATCAGACCTTTCCAGACGGCCGCCCGGGGCGTTTCCTTTCCGGTGCGGCCCTTGTGTCCCTTGGTGAACGGTTCGGGACAGCACCGCGAGACGTGGAAATCGCCGCCCTTGAGGCCGGCGTGTGCCCGTTGCGCTATGCCCGCAACCTGCGCGCCTTCACCATGGCTGAACAGGCCCGATTGCTGACGTCCACGGTGGCCCAGGTCGGCCTTGGTGGTCTGGGCGGCGGCATTTTGGAAAATCTCGTGCGGGCCGGCGTCGGTACGCTCAATGCCGCCGATGGCGACGTGTTCGAGGAAACCAATCTCAATCGTCAATTGCTCTCGTCCTGCGACGGGCTTGGCGTGCCGAAGGCCGTCATGGCCACCCGCCGGGCCCGGGCCGTCAACCCCTCGGTGACGTTTACCGCCCGCAACGCCTTTCTCGACGCAGCCGGCATGATGGACTTGCTGACCGGGGCGGATATTGTCGTGGACGCCCTGGGCGGTCTGGCGGACCGACCGGCCCTGGCGGCCGCTGCCAAGGCGCATTCCCTGCCTTTGGTCACCGGCGCGGTGGCCGGCTATACGGCCCTTGTCGCCACCGTGCTGCCCGGCGACCCGTCGCCGTTTACGCTTTTTTCCGGGGGAGGCGGCACGGCCGCCGAAGAGGTGCTCGGCTGTCCATCCCCGGCCGTCATGACCGTGGCCGGGCTGATCTCGGCCGAAGTCGTGCGGCTTTTGGCCGGGCGGCCTCCGGCCCTGGCCGGGAAGGCGCTCATCGTCGATCTCGAAAACATGCGCTTCGACACCGTCAACCTTGCAACGTCGGGGTGACAGGGAGGGCCGGACGCGATAAAAGAGGGCAGGCGTGGAATTGCGCGCCTCAGCCAAGGACTTCCTATATGACCCTGAAGTTTGATTCCTGTCCCCTGCCTGCGCCGCTTTTGCTGACCGACAATATCCGCGAGCGGATGCAAAGTATGATCGGCTCCGCACCGCCGGCCGTGCGCACCGCCATCACGGATTTGCTCATTTCCATGAAAACGTCCCTGGACGTTTTGCCGACCATGCTTTCCCTGGCCGATCCCGACGGCCCCATTACGGATTGGGAATCGCTGCTGACGGCGCTGACGGCCATCCGGCGGGAACTCGATGTGCTCAAGGCCTCGAAAATCCAGGGACTGCGACGGGCCAACCCCGGCTTTGAGTACCTGGAATATCGCTTCGGCCAGCTCAAAAAGGCCAACGAAAAGGCCAAGCTCATGCTCGAGATTCTCTACGAGCTGATCAACGCCGGCCAGGACTTCCAGACCGCTGACGAAATTTTGGAGCAGAGCGCCGAAATCCTCCTCAAAGAGCTCAAGGCCGATCTCTACGTCTGCCGTCTGCACGACGAAAAAGGCAATTGGGTCAACATCGCCGCCAATACCCACACCGGCCGGGCCACGCCTATTTTCGTCCGCTTTATGGAAGAAACGCTGCCGCACCATCCGGTCATGCGGGCAGTCAATAACCCCGACATGCTCTTCGTGGTATCCAATAACCTGCAAGGGCCGGAACGCGGTGGCGAATCCATCGACTGCGTGCCCTATCTGGAAGGATTCCGGTGTCGGTTGTCCTTTTTCCTGCGCGGTCCCGAGGGCAAGGCTTTTGGGCTGATCATGCTGTATTCCAAGAAAACCAAGTTTTTCGATCGGTATGAGACCGATTTCCTGGCCGACAGCACCCGCATCGTTTCACTGACCGTGGGCCAACGGCTGGAACTCGGCCGCGACGCCCTGGCCAAGGCCGCCGGCGGCATGGCCCACGTCGGCAACAACGTGCTGGCCATCATGAAAAACGGTGCGGAATTGATTCTCGAAGATTTTGAGGATTTTCTCGACCACGAGGACGACATCGCCACCGCCCTTATCGGGGAAGCCATGCAACTCGTGCCCGGTCCCTGGCCGCCCCTGGCCCCCGCCGCCATGCGGCATCTGTTCGGGCAGGCCGTGGAACGCCTGGAAGTCGAAAAGAAAATGCAATACGCCAATCTCATCGTCGAAAATATCAACCGCCTCAAAGGCGCTATCGCCAACCTGCTCAAGGCGGTCCAGAACCCTATCCTCATGCCCTATATCGGGGGCGAGGAAGTCCTCGACCTCGAACCCGACGACCAGCAATAAAGAATACGACAGAAGTGGGGCGCTGCCCCAGACCCCGGCAGGGGCGCTGCCCCTGCACCCCGCCGGGGGGATAATCCCCCCGGACCCCTTGGTATATAAAACGAGGGGGAT
>Ga0183100_1000903_pt1 | contig 17981 bp, 20 predicted proteins | sample Biomet2_FD_127789 | JGI IMG/M metagenome (GOLD analysis project Ga0183100, IMG submission 127789) | Microbial communities from bioreactor (seeded with anoxic lake sediment) at LBNL, California, USA - Biofuel metagenome 2 | ecosystem: Engineered > Bioreactor > Anaerobic > Unclassified ...
CCGCTGACCCGCTTGGTCAGGTACGGTTCGGCCAGCTCGAACTCCTCGAAAATCTTGACCTGCACGGACTTGGGAATGCCGATGCCCGTGTCCCGGACCGAAAAGAGCAGGGACTGGTAGTCGCCGGCATAGTGAAGCCGCTTGCTGACGATCTTTTTGACCGCCACCCGGATGGTGCCGGACTGGGTGCAGCGCAGGGCATTGTCCAGCAGGTTGGCCAGGATCTGGCGCACCCGGTGGATATCGCCCACAAGATGCTCCGGGATCCGCGGATCGCAGGTCAGGGACAGGTCGATGTCCTTGAGCTTGGCCCGCACGCCGTACACCCGGGTGAGGCTCGCCAGCACGCCGCCGCGCACCACGGCATCTACGCCCCCCCCCCCCCCGCCGGCCCCCCGGCTTGCGCCGACACGGTAAGGAGCGACACGGGAGACACAGCCGCGACGCCAGCGCCAGCGCCCCGAACAGCGCCTTCCACCAGGTGCTCCCCGGCAAAAGGCACCGTTCCCGCCAGATATGTTCCCAGGGCAGGCACGGCGGGCCTACTTTTCGGACAGGCTCATGTCGCCGCCGCGCACACGGAAGCCGTCGCCCGTCCAAATCTTCTTGTACTCGCCGGATTCGCCATACTTGGGCAGCGCGCCGTAGTGCAGCACGTTGCCGCCGGTGGGCGCGTCCATGATGGCCCAGGCCCGCATTTCCCCCCAGTCGGACGTGGAGGGGGCGAAGTCCACGGAGGCATTGCTGACGGTCTGCCCGCCGGTCTCGTAATCCGTGGCGGCGGGCATGGCGAAAGGCACACGCGCATAGCCGCCGCCGGTCACCTCGTTGTCCAGCAGGCCGGACTCCAACCCCTCCTCACTGTTGAACAGGGCGAGATACACGGCCGCGGGCATGGGGCAGGCCTCCACGCCGAGGGTGTGGTTGAGCAGTTTCTTGGACAGGTACTTGCTCTTGGCCATGGAGGTCCTCCTAGAAAAACGGGCGGTAGGTGACGCGGCTTGGCGCGTCCGCGCCGCCACGGTCGACGTTGATGCGCGCGCCAGCCATGCCGTCGTTGAACTCGCTGGCCAGCAGCGCGCCCGTTTTCGGGTCGGTCCAGGGCCGATCCGGCATGAACAGCAGGCGGGCCTGCGCGCCCTTGGCGATGATCTGGCCGTGCTTGGTCAGCAGAAACTGCGGGGCTTGGGCGCTTGCCACGGCGGGTTGCAGGGCGACCGTCACCACCAGTGCGGCGGGAAGGTCTTCGGTCGGAGTGGGATACAGATGCACGAGCCCCGGTTCAGTGACGGTGAAATGCGTGGGGGTCTTGTGCTCCGCCGGTTCCAGGGTCCGCCACTGGTCGGGGGTGAGCGGGATGAGTGCCGCGCCACAGGCCCGCGCCGTCAGCACGGCGCTCACATCGGCCTGGCCGGGCGGGCGCAGGCCGTAGACGGCCTCGCCAGCAAGCAGGGGGCCGGACTCGGACACAAGCGTCCAGACGCGCGTTGCGGCGCAGAACTCGCGCGCGGCGTCGCGCAGCTGGGCCACGATGGCCGAAACCGGGCACTTGGCCGTGGAGAGCCGCACCAGCGGCACGAAGTCGCGCCAGGAAACGCCGATCACGCCGCGCCTCCCCGGTCGTAGTTGGGCGAGAAGACGATCTTGGCCTTGCTCTCCTCGCCCAGCACGGTGAAAAAGCGCGTCAGGTGGCGCTCGCCCTTGGAAATGTCTTCCGCAGAGGAATCATTGCGGGTGTAGGCGCGGTACATCATGTACTCGCGCAGGGGCTCCTTCCAGATGGCCGAAAGCGGCAGCTGGTCCGCCGCGTCCGTCACGGCCTCGGGCAGCCGCGCGTAGGAGAGATCCACCCACACGCCAGCGGCAGGCGGTGGGGAGACGTAGTAGACGGTGGGCACGGTGTCGTCGAAAACAAAATGGTCCACGACCTCGGAGAAAGGCTCCGCGTGCCAGCCCTGGTTCGCGGCGTCCAGATCCTCGCGCGCGACGGCGGTGACGGGAAGACCGGGGGTCTGGCCGTCACCGCCCATGTTGCGCACAAGGCCAAGGAACCGGGCTCCATCAGCCGGAATCTTCTGCTGGGTGGAGAAGGCGGACAGCAGCACGGGGATCGTGACGGCGTTGGCGTCCGGGCGCAGAAGCACCACCACGCTCATGGCGTCGGTGAGGTATTCCAGCAGGTCCGCAGGGGACCAGCGGGCATGCTCATGCCCGGACTCGTAATCGCACAGATCCCGCGCGACCTTGACCACCAGCTCCGACGCCAGCATGCCGGGCCCCTAGAGGATGACCTGGATGTTGTAGCGGGGGACCTCACGGCCATCAATCGGCCGACCCTCAACCAAGGTCCAGTCGGTGATGGTGGCATTCCGAAGGTTCTCATAAACGCAGCGCGGAACCACCTCTTCGCTGTCGCGCGGGATGTAGTAGCCCAGGCCGTTCACCGACACGAACACCGGCTGCTTGCCGTCTTCGCCCTCACTCGTGGCGATGACGATCTTCACCTTGTCATCGGACCTGACTTGGCGAAAGCTGGCGCGCTCGGCGAGGATTGTTTCCGGGGCGTCCTTAGCCGACTGGCCTGAGGCCACCTGCGTTTGCAAAGTGACAAGCTGCGCCTTAAGCGCATCCACATCCGCTGCACTGGATTTGGCGCTCGCAAGCTCTTCCTCCAGGGACGCAAGGCGCGCCTGCATTTCGACAACGCGAGCATCATTGGCCTCGGCCGCCTTGATGTTGGTCGTGGCACTGGCAGTCGCTCTGCCATCGGCCGTGGCATTGGCGGACGCGCTGTCAGCGGCGGGTTGATCTTTGGCCATGGTCGTTGCTCCTTGTTTTGAGCGCCATCACCCTTACTGGGTAACAGCGGCTTCCAGCCTGACCATCCAGGCGTCATTGAGGATCACGGTGCCGGTGAGGGTCTTCCAGCTGACGCTACCGCGCTGCCCCATGGGGTCGCCTTCGCGGGGGACACCGGGATTGAGCACCATGGGGACGACGGCGTTCTTGCCCTTGAAGGGGACGGTGGCGTAGGCATCGGCACCGCAGAAGATGTAGGGGTAGACATCGGCCTTAACGCCGCTGGTGGAGATCATATTCCCCGCGTCGCCGCCGGCGTCGGCAAAAGGCTTCAACAACGGCACGCCCACGAAACGGACACGTTCGCACTTGCCGATTTCCGTCTCGTACGGGGTGACACCGGCGTACTTTTCCACCGGCACAAAGCCCTCGAGATCACGAACGTCACCCTCACTGTCGGTGTGGCACATGCAGATATACGCGGGCGCCACGGACTCCGTGCCGAAGTTCGGGCCGGGGGCCACGCGCTTGGTGATGGGCTTGGCAAACTGCCGGTCCAGCGCCCGCACGACACGCCGCACAAGCGGACGGGTGATTTTTCCGGTCACAGCGGGGCGAGACAGGCCGGTGGAGTAGAACACGTTGCTGCCGCCCTTAAGGACGCCCAGGCGCATCATTTCCAACATGGCGGGAGCCTGTTCGGAAAGCACCCCGGTCATCTCCTGAAGCACGGGGTCGGTGTGCGTGTCCTGGATGATGTCCGTGAGCGGAACCCAGTCACCCACCTGCTGCAGGCGAACCGGAATGTCGGTTTTGCTGTAGGTGCTGCCGTCGGGGGTGACAGCCTCGACCGTGACCTTGGGGGTGAAATCCAGGGGGTTGTAACGCCGGAACACCATAAGCATGGTGGAACGGCCGGGAATGGGCTTCACCTGGCCGAACTGCTCGGAAGGCAGTGCGGGGACCGCGCGCCGCAGGAAGTCCTTGGCAAGACACCCCGCGGTTTCGGGGTTGATCGCGCCATAGCTGATGGTTGCGAGAGTCATAGGATTGCTCCTTATTGTTTAACGGCCGTCCTTATCCCAGCCGTCATCGAACGTTCCGCTCGACTTGTTGAGCTGGGGCGGCGGGCTGGGTTTTCCTCTGGGCACCATGGCGGCTTCGGCCGCGCGGTGCTTGGCCTCACGCCGACCGTCGTCGCGGGCGGCCAGCTCCTTTTTGTACGTGTGCAGCAGGCCGATCACCTCGGGGGCCGTGCCATGCTCCATCACGCCCATGATCTGCTTGTACTCCGCGCCGGTCTTGGATTCGGCCCAGGCCTCCAGCTTGCCCCTGTAGGCGGCGAAGGCTTCGGGATGCGCCTCCCGGTTGGCGAAGGCTTCGGCGAAGTCAGGGTGTTCCTTGCCGATGGCGGAGAAATGGGCGGCTTTGGTCCCCTCGGCAGCGCGGGCCGCATGTTCGAGTTCCGTCCGCTCACGGTTGCGCACGTCAAAGGCGCGCTCCGCCATTTCCTCAACCACCACATGCTCCGGGCCATACTCCGCCAGTGCGCGGCGCAATCTGTCGCCGGACCGGGACCTTTCAAGCATGACCGCCGCGTAATCAGGGTTGGCCTTCACAAAGGCCGCCACGTCCTCGCGCGACTCCTCTGGCAGGTCCTCGACCTTCATGGCCTCGGGCGCGGGCGGCATGGCCGGTTCGCTGGCCCGCCGCCTGAGAGCCGCAAGCTCTTCCTGCGTCTTGCGCAGGCGGCCTTCGGTTGCCTCCAGCATCTGCCGGGTCTTGCGGTGCAGCTCGACAGGGTCTTCCTCGGGCTCGTTGCCCGGGACTATGTCCTGCCGGTCCTCTCCCGCTTCGCCGGTGGCCTTGTCCGGCTCGTCGGAGGGCGGGTTCTCGGCATCGTTGCCGACGGCGTCCTCATCCGTTTCCGACTCGTGCTCGGGCGAGGGTTCTTCCTCACCCACGGCCTTGGCGAACGCGGCGTCGAAGTCCTGTTTGTCCTGCTCCGGTGTGGAAACGGGCTCGCGCCCTTCGCCTTCCACAACCTCGCTTCTGTTTTCCTCGCCCATGGCATCCTCCCCCCGGGTCGCCTCACGGCGGTAGCCGACGGTCGTTTGACTGTTGGAAATCTCGCGCCTAGCGCGACCCCTCGATGTCGCCCAGAAGATCGCGCAGTGCCTCGATCTTTCCCTGGGCTTTCAGGAAACGCTCCGGCTGGCTTCTCTCCAGCTCGTCGCGCAATTCCTCGATCCTGGCCGCGATGAGTTCACGCACGGAGCGCACGCCGGGCGTTCCCCGATGCTCGCGGCACTGTTTGACGGCTTCGTTCACTCCAGGCACCCGCTACCCCCTTGTGGCCTTCCGGCCCGGTTTGGACGGCTTCCCCTCAAGGCCTTGCTCCCAACCGCGCGCGAAGCCGTCCTCGCCTTCGCGCTCCAGGCTCATGTCCGTGATCTGGAAGGCCAGGCTCTGGGTCTTGCCGCCGTCGCGGGTGTCATCCTCGCTCACGCGGGTTGTCTCGGCGCGGGCGGTGACCCGGACCACCGTGTCCGTGTCGAAATCCTTGAGCTTGAGGCTGAGCTTCCTGATCGCCTCATCATCAAGGCGGATTTCAAGCCCCCAGGGATATTTGGGGGCCTTGCCCGCCTCCGGGATCGAAAGCTGCGCCGCCGTATCCTTCTCCCCCTTCTTGGGCTTGGGGAGCGCCATATTGATCAGCTTGCCCATCGGGAACCCCCTGTGCGGGCGCGATGCCCAGTTTTTGCCCCTCAACGGCCAGCATGTTCATCACGGCCTGGGGCAGCGGGATGCCGCGCTTGGCGGCCTCGGCCAAAACAGCCTCCACATTCGCCTGCGCCTGCTGGCGGATCTCCTCCTGACGGAACTGCTCGGCCTCCTCCTTGCTGCGCAGCACGGAGGGGCCAAGATCCATGAGCTTGAAGGCCTCGGTGATAAGCTCCGGATCCTTCACGTAGGGTCTGAAGCGCGGGTTCTCGCTCGCCTGCAACGCCTTCATGACGTTTTGGGCCTGGATCTCGCGCGTCATCAGGGCGCTTGCCCCGACGGCCTTGATGACGAAATCGCCTTTGATGTCCTCGCGCGGGTTGAACTTCATGTTCCAGTAGTAGAGGTTGGTGATGAACGGCCGCGTGACATTGTTGTCGAACTGGTTCACCAGCCCCTTGAGGGTGATGTTGGCCGCGCCCATGAGCATGGAGAGGCCGCTTGCCGTCTCCGCCGCGCCGCGCGTGGGGCTGTCGCCGCTCATGAAGCGCGGGGTCGTCACCTCGTCGGACCAGTCGGCCATGAGCTTGGCCACCTGCGTCAGGTCGGGAATGCTGGAGTTGATCTCGTAGACCCGGAAGGCGGCGGCCAGGTCCGCGCCGCTCTTGAATTTCCAGACCTTGAACGGGTACTGCTCATCAGGATTGGTGCCGTCGTGCAGGGCACTCATGTTGACCCCGAACTGCGGGCCCGAGCAGATGGCCGCGTTGTCCAGCACCATGCGCATGGCCGCATTGAACGCCTTTTCCGGGTGACGGATGATGCTGGCCACGCCCTCGGGGAAAAACGCCGTCTCATCCTCGCTGTAGAAGAAAAAGTTGTACGGGATATCGATTCCCTCAATGGGGGCGAGCACCGCCTTGATCACCTTCGTGCCGAGCAGCCAGACGTTGGCCGGGTAGACCTCGGTCGGGTCGATATCCTCAATGCCCGCGTCAACGAGGTCCTTGCCCGGCAGGTAGCCCCAGCGCTCCATGAGCCGCCAGCGGCCAGGCAGACTCGTGGGAACCTGCCGCCCGTCATCATTGCTCACCTGGCGTTTATCCGCCTCGTGCTGGACAAGCTCGGCGTCGCCGTCGGGCACTTCGGTGATATGGGCGCGGATGGCCGCGGCGTTGAAGCCAGGCCATGTCTCAAGTTCAAGAAGCTCCTGCTGGTTTTTCATGTGGGTCTGCCACACGTAACGCAGCCCCTCGACCGTGGTGGAGGTGAGGTCCGGGTACACGTCCCAGATGCTCACGAACTCGGTGTAGGGCCAAAGCGGACCTTCGTCAGAGCCGAGCGCCCAGCCGGACGCGTCCGAGTAGGCGAACTTCTCCCGCTTGCGGCGCTCGACCAGCGGCCCCTTGAGCACGCCCGTACCAAAGAGCACTCCCTGAAAAATCAGGGACTCGCACGTGGCCCGGTACGCCTTGCGCCCAGGCCCCTCGGCGAGCTGGTTCTCCATCTCGTCGCCCATGCCGCTGGCGGCGTCCGCGGCCAGGGAAAGCGTCAGGGAGCGCAGCTCCGCGGCATTCAGCCTGCGGCCCATGTGCGCCTCCATCATGCCCCGCGCCTCGAACAGCAGCGAGGGATGGACCTCCGGCGTCGTGGAGGGGCTGATGTCCCAGTTGCGCTCACCCTTGGCCGGAAACAGCAGGTCCATCAGGTGGGCCTTGATGCTGTCCACCTTGGCCTTTGTCTTGCGCAGGTACAGCGTGCTGCGATTCTGCTCCGTGAGCTTCTTCAGCACTTCCGGCGGGTACACGCCCTGATACTGGCGCAGATCGTCAATCCAGCGCTGCTCAAAGGGACGGCGCAACGCGGCGTTCTTGTCGAACTCCGCGTGCAGCTTTCCCCCGATGTTCTGGATTGCGCTCTCGTTCATCGCGTCCACTCCAGCAGCAGCTTGCGACGCGAGGCCGAGGTGGCCTCCAGATCACGCACATACGCGCCCATGTCGCGCAGCCAGACAACGAGGTCGGCTACGGATGCGTCGCGGCGTAACCCGGGGCCAGCGGCTCCGGTTTCTGCGGGTCCGCCAGCAGCTCCGCCGGCACCACGGGCTTGGGATGCGGAGTCGGCACGAACTCCATAGAATGCGTCGTTGCACAGCCCGACAAAATCAGGGCCAAACACACAACCAGCAGGGACGGCCGCCACGGCATTGTCGACGCTCCTTTTCAGGTCCGCGTTGGCCTTGGCCAGCGCGGCGCGGGTAGACACAAGATCTTTGGCGACAAGATTCGCCGCCACGGTTTCAGCCTTGTATTGGTTCAGGGCATCGGCCGTGGCATTGGCGCTCGCTTCCGCGTACCGTGTGCGCAGGGCTGAAATTTCCGCCCGGCCCTTGGCCTCGGCCTCGCCAAAGCCGCCATGATGGCCCCAGACGTAGCAGCCGATGCCGGTGAGCAGCAGGGCGGTCACGACGGCCAGGGAAATGACCGCAGTGCGGTTGGAGGGGCTGGCGGGCAGGCTAATCACGGCGCACCCCCTGCCCCCACCCGGCCGCCTCGTAGGCCGGCATGAGGCCCATGATGCGTTGCCAATAGCGCGCGTTCTCGTTCTTGGCGTCGGCGGAGCGCCCGGCGTTGACGCTGGAGACAACGTCACAGCGCAGATGATTGAGCCCGCGGGCGCGCGCTTCCGCCTGGTCTTTGAAGACCCAGCCCAGGCCGCCGTTGTAGGCCATGAGCGCGAGGGCCCAGAGGTCGAACTCACTGGCAGCCCGGAGGCGCGCCTTGTTCCGCATGTCGTAGGCGACCATGGCACGCGTGGCCCAGGCCGGGTTGGTGGGCAGGGCCGGACCCATGTCCGGGCGCTGGCGGCCTAGGTCGCGCGCCGTCGCGGGCATGAACTGGGCGAGGCCGCGCGCGCCAACGGGCGACACGGCGGCAGGGTCCCAGCCGGATTCCTGGGCAATCTGCGCCGCGAACAGCGCAACGGGGGCGTCCGGCCCGGCCTCGGCGCGAGCCGAACTGACCACAAGGGAACGGTAGCGCCATGCCTTGGCCGGGATGTCACCCCAGGCATAGGCCCTGGGGATGAAAGTGAGAAACAGGGCGGCCAGGAAGATGGCCATGGCGAACGGAAGAGACATCCGCGCCAGCCTGCGTCCCCCACCACCGTTCCGCATCATATCAGTTCCCCAGGCCCATGACGTATGCGCCGGCCATCATGCAGAAGACCTTGAGGCAGCAGCACACGATGAACAGGGTTTCCTTGCCGGGCACGATCTTGAAGTCCGGCTCACCGGCCTTGAACGCCATGGACAGGTACCAGGGCTCGGCCAGAAAGGCGCTTGGGCGGGCATAGGGCACCAGCGTGTCGAACAACAAACTGCCCAGCACCGCGCCGGCGGGGATGGACAGCAGCTTGCCGAGAATCTGGGCCACGTTGAGGGGGTTCGCCAGCGCGGCGAGCACGGCCAGGAGCACTGCGACGAGCACCCATGCTGTCAGACGGCGGGGAGGTCTGGTCGGAAGCGCGGTCGGATCAGCGGTCATTGAGGATATCCTCCTTCTTCTCGGCGGGAATGTTCAGGTTCAGGACGATGGAGCGCAGCATCCGCAGGATCATCCCGTGGTCTTTCTTGTCCTTGTCCGCCCTGGACTCCTGTTCCCTGGCAAATGCGTCCAGCTCGCTGCGGAACTGCCCCCGATGCTCCTGGCAGTCCTTGCAGCTCACGCTCTTGTTGCCGAACAGGACCTTCATGGCGACGCCGCCCGCACCGGATGCCACGATGCCGATGAGGATGGTTTCCAGTCCCGTGAACTCCATGCGTGCTCCTCATGCGGGTTGGGCCTGCGCTTTGCCCGGCCCCGGCGTTGGTCCGGGGCCGGGCGGGCTCGTGGCGCGCAGGCTGGGCGTGGCCTGTGATGTCACAGGTGTAGCATGGGTTTTCGCTGATATCGGCATGAGGGGGGAACGGGAAACGCTGGGAAACGCTGGGAAACGTTTTTTAGGCTAAAAAAACTCTTGACAGGTTTTCGCCATATGTCTCGCTGTAGCATTTTCCCATCCATGGACGGGAAAAAGCGCTTTGTTTCGCATCACGATCTCCCCTCTACAGAGAGGAAGCGTGCTCATTCATCGCACCGCGATGTTGTCTGGAGACGTTGCGCCTCCTCCCACTCGCGGTACAGCCGCCAGATGTCGCCAACCTGCGCCCGGACAGTGCTGCACTCCGCGGACCGGACAAACACACCACGGCCCCGCGCCGCGTCGTATTCGATCAGGGCCCGGACCTTGGTCGCGCGCACGCCGAGCAATGCCCGGATGGCCCGCTGCCCGCGCACCACGGCAGCCGCGTTCGTCTTGCCGTCGCCCATGTCAGTACCCCGCAACAGGGTCGGCCACGTGCCCTCGCGCGCCCCCGCCGGAGGCCGCCACTGCCTGCGGGCCGTCCAGATCCATGGCCGCCAGCGCCCAAAGGAAGGCCGCCACAAGCGGGTATGTCTCCACGGGCCGCGCGAGGTCCGCGCGGTTCCGGCCGTTGTACTCCCTGGCCACCTGCGAGCCCTCGCCGTAGGTGAGCGTTTTGACGCTCATGGTCCGGCGCTGCGCCAGGCGGTCATAGGCGGCGAAGTCGCGGCTGCCGTTCATGGCGGGCGGTGCGGACAGGTCAAGCTGCGGCAGGCGCAGGCGTCTGCGGCCGTCGTTGTAGTCAAGCGCCAGCCGCACCTCCGGAGCGCCAAGCGGGGTCATCCAGGCCCGGCAGCCCAGCGTCTCGCCCCAGAGGCTGGCCCGGCGCAACAGCTGGTCCGGGTCGGGGTCGGTGAACTCCGCCGCCACCAGCACGCCGCGCATCTGCTGCCCGGGGGCGCAGACATCCCGCTCCGCCAGCACCACAAGCGCGCCGGAGCGATGGTCATAGGGCCAAGCCAGCCCGCCCACCACGCGCCGGTAGATCGTCTTGGCCGTCTTGTCGCGCCAGAGCAGCGCGCCGGCACGGTAGGGGTCCTTGCTCCGGTAAATCTCCAGCGCGGGCAGAAACAGCGTCTCCATGTCAGCCTCCTAGCTCATGTCCCGGCCCTGGGTGAGGGCGGAGCCGTTGCGGAACCAGTCCAGGGCCTCGGTCATCACGTCGACCTGGTCTTTGAATTTGCCGTTGGGGAACAGCTCCACCTCGTTCTTGAAGGCGGGCAGCCATGGCGCCGACTCCGGCACCCAGACGTTGCCGCCCTGCACGGTCGAGGCCTGGGCGCGGGCGCGGGTGACCTTGCCGTCTTTCCCCAGCACATAGGCGATCACCGGCACCGTGGTGGTGGTTTGCAGGTCCTGAATCACGCTGATGCCGCTGCTCTTGTCCTCAACCACAACGGCGTCCACGCCGCCGGACGCGTAATCGTCGACAATCCGCTGCTTGAGGGTCGGGTAGTCCATGCGTTCGCGCAGCACGTGCAGCAGGTAGTAGCCGTTCACGGCCTCGCCCCAGCGCTCGCGCACCGAATAGGCGGCGTCGACCTTGGTGCTTTGCGCGGTGTCCCAGAAGTCCACCACGCGCTCAAAGCGGGGCGTGTCTCCAGAGCGGTAGGTCTGAAACCATTCCCACTTGAAAATGTCGCCGCCGGGGGGCGCTGGCTCCTGCTGGTATTGCCCGGCGTACTCGCTCGGCGTCATCTTGCCTTTGATCTTGTCCAGGGCCTCGCGCGTGAAGCGTTCCGGCCAGAGCAGTTCGCCCTTCCCGGTGCGCGGGTCCTCAAAACCCAGCGGTGTCCTGGCGTAGACCTTGCCCTCATACTCGGCAGGCAGGCACAGATGCACCCAGCCGCCCTGTTCGAGCAGGTGCCCGGTGAGATCGTCCTGATGCACCCGCTGCCCCACCACGACGTACGCGCCGCGCTCCGGGTCATCGAGACGGCTGGACATGGAGTTGTCCCACCAGGAGAGCACGGCCAGGCGCTTGGTGTCCCGGTCCTTGCTCACATCCTTGACGTTGTGCGGGTCGTCGCAGATCACATAGTCGCCGCCCTCGCCGGTGGCCTTGCCGCCCGAGGATGAGACGAAGCGCGAACCGGCCTGGGTGTTCTCGAATTTGCTCTTCTCGTTCTGGTCGCTCTTGATGACCACCCGGTTGCCCCAGCGTTCCTGATACCAGGAGCTTTCGATGACCGTGCGCGCCTTCTGGTTGTCGCGCCGGGCCAGGGTCAGTTCGTAGGAGGAGTAGAAGAAGCGGCGGGGCGGGGCCCAGGTCCACACCCAGGGCGTGAAGAGCTGGCTGATGCCGATGCTCTTCATGTGCCGGGGCGGCATGTTGACGATGAGCTCCTTGATCTCGAAGCTCGCCACGGCCTCCATGTGCTCGCAGATGGCCCCGATATGCCAGCCGTCAACGAAGGGGCGGCCGGGCTCGATGATGGGCCACGCCTGCCGGATGAACTCCAGGTAGGACAGCTCCGGCCTGGTGACGAGCTGGTCTTCCGAGACGGCCGAGGGCAGGGCCTGCTGGAGGTCCATGACGAAGTTGGAAAGCAGCCCGCCCTGCCCCACAGGGACCTTGCGGCCGCGCGGGAGGCTCATATGCGCCCCCCGGATGCGCGAACGCCCTGGCAGCGGTCTAGAGGCGGCGCGACTCGATGAAGCGGGCGAGAGTGGTCGGCGACACGCCGAGGATGCGCGCCAGGCTGGCCTTGCTCACCCTGAGCGCGAGCAGCCGCTTGATTTCGGCCTCCTGGCCGTCCAGGCGCGACTTGCCGAGCACGCCCTTGGGCCGTCCAAGGCGCGTCCCCTCGGCGCGGGCCCTGGCCAAGCCTGCCTTGGTCCGCTCGCTGATGAGGTCGCGCTCCACTTCCGCCAGCAGTCCGAAGAGCCCGACGAGGATCTTGCTCTGCAAATCGCGCGAGCCCGAGCCGTTGGGCAGCACGCGGATGTTCTCCTTGAGCGTCACAAGGCCCACGTGGTGCGCCGCCAGCTTGTCCACGGTCTGCACCACCTCGCCCAGGCTCCGGCCCAGGCGCGAAAGCTCGGCGACCACAAGCGTGTCCCCGGCCGCCAGACGTCCCAGCAGCTCGTCCAGGCCGCGCTCCTTGGCCGACCGGCGCGAAGACATCTCGCGCTCCATCCAGTCCGTGATCTGCACGCCCTCGCGGTTCGCCCAGGTCAGGATCTCCAGCCGCTGGTTCTGCACATCCTGCTTTTCGGTCGAGACCCGCAGGTAGGCGATGATGGCCACAGTTGCCTCCGATTTTTGCGGTTGCTGCGCGAAAACCTTGTTTGCGGCTTTTTTGTGGCACATTCGTTGCGTTAAAGCAATACATTTCGTATTCCATTGTGCCCCTCAAATACGTTCGTCACAACGCCAAGTATTAGAACGTTAAACTCGAACCGCCGTTCGTAAATTCCGTGGCCGCCCGAAAGGCTTGGACCTCGTTCAGGCGCGCCACGATGCGCTTCTGGACATCGGGAGCCGCCCGCTGGATCTCCTCCAGAACCGTGGCCTGGAATTCCTGCACGCGGTGCAGGTTGTAGGTCTCCGTCTGAATCTTGAACGCAAACTCCAGCTGCTTGCGCGCCTCGCCCATGAGCGCCACGGCCATCTGCCCCAGGCTGCCCTTGCCGCCCACGAGCCGACGCAGCTTGTTCCGGGCCTCGCGCACCTCGGGCGCGAACTCGTCCGTGGCATGCACAACCGTGCTGCACAGGCCGATGAGCGTCTCGCACTCCTTGGCCAGCTCCGCCAGCCGCGCGCCGCTCAAGAGATTCGCATCGAGGAGCCTGCCTGCGGCCCGCGTCGTGGCCACGTCGCGGTCGACCGCCACAGCCAGGCGCTTGCGCATCTTGCTCACGGCCGCGCCGCTGACTCCGAAAAATTCCGCGATCTGGGCCTGGTTGAGCCCGCGCGCGGCCAGGTCGGCCATCACGGCCTTGTCTATGGCCCCGGAACCCCGTGAAGGATGCCGCGCCAGCTCGCCCAAGGTCGCGTCCAGCTCCCCGCTCTCGTTCATCTCAACCCCTCCGCGCCTGGCTTAACCGCTTGGCTTAACTCTCGTTTACCCGCTCGCTTCGCATCGTCTGGCTTTCTTAACCTGTGCGTAACTTCCGCCCTGCTCCGGCGCGGTTAACGTTACCCCGGCTCCAACTCGGCCGCCTCTCGCGCCCGCATGGCCTCGAACTCCTCGTCGCTCATGCTGCGCAAGGGCTGCCGGACTCCGCCCGCTCGCGGCAGGTATTGGCCGGACAGCACCTTGTCCAGGTTGCCACGGTTGACCAGCCAGCCCAGGCTCGCCCGCCAATCCCCCGTTTCACCCATCAGCCGGGGCATGGTGCGCACGCGCTCAAACAGCTCGCGCCACCACTCCAGGTCCTGGCGCTCCGGCTCGGCGGCCCAGCGCGCCCTGATGTCCCGGCTCACTCCAGGCGTGAGCACCGGCTTGGCCAGTTCGGGCAGCGTCTCGGCGTACAGTTCGGCGATCTCATTCACGGGAACTTCCCCCTCCCCCCCGCTTGGGGGGGCAGGGGGGGATTTAAAGGCATTGGAATTGGTATTGGAGTACACCGCACCTTTTACGGGTGTATTAGGTTCGTATTCCGCATCCATCGTGGAATGCTCCTTAGCCTTTCTCCCCCAACGCTTTTCAACGGCGCGTCGGCCGATCTCGCTTCGTTCCTCGGCCCTTGCAACGTAGGGCTGTTCCTCGCGCCAATTGGGCAGGTAGAACACTCCGTCTGTGCCTTTCGCCAAGAATTTTTCTTCAAGCATATCATCTATGAAACCAGTTGTTTTGACATCAAGACAACAGACCATGAGGATATCCTCTGCTGTCATTTCTTCAAGTCGGCCAGTGGATGGGCAGCTATCAGCAACCCAACTCCACAGGAGCAATACTGCGTAAACTCCACTTCCACCATGCTTTCTTACCATGTGTATAAACCGCAGCTCCCGGTGAAAGTTTTTCGGAAGCCGCAGGTCCTGAACGAAATTTCCTAGTCTCTTTGGCATATTGCACCTTCAGCTTTGGTCTTGCGACGGTCTCAATCATCCAGCTCAGCCGCACATAGCTTTTGGGCGCTCGACGCGGCCCACTCGATACACTTTTGCGTAAGACGAATGCGCACCGACCTGCACCTAATACAGACCTATTACAGACGTATCAGGCTCGAATCGTGCCGAGCAACTGTTCAACAGCCACTCGCCTCTATACCATATTTTAGCAGGTGGCGTGACGGCGAGCGGACTCCGTGCTCCTATCCACGCGGGCAAGAGTCAGGTGAGGGTGTGCGATCGGTGCTTCACATGGTGCCCATGGCATCCGTTGCATGGAGCCCCCCTACCCAATAGTTGGCGCCCAACGTCGGGATGACAGCCTCTGCCTCGCTCGCGCGAGTCAGAGATTCTGGTCATGGGGAGACAGTTTTTGAAGAGAGGCTTCATCGTTGTTCTGCAAGTCGATCCAGCAAGGCCGCAATGTCGGATACGCGCCAGGCCGTGACACGAGGCGACACCTTGATCGCAGCAGGGAATCTGCCAGTCTTGACGCCCGCCCACCAGCTGGAGCGGGAAACGCCAACAAGACTTAAAACGCGTGGGAGTCGGAGTAGGGCTTTATCTTCGAGGGATGACATAGGAGGCTCCTTATAACCGGGATCTGCAAAACCGGTCGCAGTAATCCAGTCCCGGCTGAATGGAGCCAATGATGTGCTGTTCACGAAGGGAATTGGAAGTGACATTTTTTAACGGTATACAAAGTAACACATTAATATAACACTTTAATTTTTGTTAACAAAAAATGTTAACAGCATGCCCCTGGGGAGCTGGTTGACCTATCGGTAGGGGGCATGCGGAAGAGTCTGAAACTACATGAGCATGCCATGTGGAGGGAATTAGAGAGGTAGCTTAGGTAACTGGCTAAATAAAAAATTATTTTTTGCAATGAATTTTTTGGCGAAAGACTTATATCGAGGGATGCTCGTTCTTGAAAATTTTGCTTTTAGTTCGGCGTTTGACATTCCAGCAAGAGATTCCAGCAGTATTTTTAATGACAGACGGATTGTTGGCTTTGTTTGAATGCTGCTTACATAATCAAACCATATGCGGAACTCCTTCGAATCTATTCCAAACTTGTTCTCTCTATTATACTCAATATTCAAACTCAACGCAGCTTGTTTTGCTTGCTTTACACGGGTTATCCAACTGTTATCTTTGTGATCGTTCAGCCTAAAACCCTTCGTCCTGAGATATGCGTCAACAGATATTACGCTAAAATAGAGTTCATTGACAAACATATTGCCGTGGTTTTTGTGATCTATAGCTGTGTCCCAACCGATTGTATATGTATATTCAGGGTCCAGAACTTCTACGATTGGCTTTGGTTCTGATTGAATGATGCTGCCTTTGCAGTAAACATCAGTCGGGTATGCTCCAAATTCTCCGTGTTCATTCTCTTTGAAGGCCACAGGGAAAAATGTTTCCATCCAGCTATTGAGGTGCGCAGGGGTGAGGTATTCCCAAGTTTCTATTAACGTTACTCCTTTGACGAGAAGCATCCTGTCCATTGTGAACTCTCAGCGTTAGAAGTATAATAATTGGCCGTGTCCATTGAAGCCATCCGCGGTGCGTCAAATGCTGCGAATGGTTATAAGGTCGCATTTGCCGTTTTCACACAACCCGTCCCAATAGTCCGCCCAGGCCTGCATCATTCTCCGGCGCCCAGACAAATGCTGCGCGAAAGTCTAAGACGCTCTTACCTTATGTGTAAGTTGCCGTTCGATGACCTCTGACGGCCAACCCTACTCGTGCAAGATGGTGCTAGCCATGAAGTTGGAAGCCGTGGCCCGTCATTCTCCGGCAGTCGCCTTGAACATCGGCACAACCTTGCCCCCTTCCCGCAGAGCGTCCAGATAGTCCGCCCATTTAAGCATCATCTTGCGGCGCTCCGGCAGGTGTTGGGCGTGGTTGTATGCGGCTCGGACCTTGCTCTGTTCCGCGTGGGCAAGCTGGCGTTCTATGTGATCCGCAGGCCAGCCCATTTCATTAAGCATCGTGCTCGCCATTGCCCGGAAGCCGTGCGGAGTCAGTTCCTCATTGCTGTAGCCAAGGCGGCGCAACGCGGCGCTGAGGGTGCCGTCGCTAATGGGGCGTTCCTTGGTCCGCTCCCCAGGAAACGCCAGACGCCCGGAACCTGTCATTGGCTTTAGCTCCTTGAGGATAGCGACCACCTGAGGGGCCAGGGGCACAAGATGCTTGCGGCGCATCTTCATGCGGGCGGGGGGGATTGTCCAGGTAGGGGAGGGGCCTTCAAGCTCAAGCTCGGACCATTCCATGCCTCGCAGCTCTCCGGGGCGAGTGAACACGTAAGGCAGGATGCGCAGGGCGCACTTGACCACGAAACTACCGGAGTAGCCGTCAATGGCCCGAAGAAGGGCCCCAACTTCGTGAGGCTGGGTCAAGGTTGCATGGTGTTGCGCAATGGCAGGGGGTAACGCCCCGCGAAGGGAGGCCGTAGGGTCGGACTCAGCCATGCCACAAGCCACGGCATAGCGGCAAACTTGCCCGATGTTGCCCACAAGGCGGTGGGCCGTTTCAAGGGCCCCGCGAGATTCGACGCGGCGGGCCACGGCGAGCACCTGAGGGGCGGTAAGCTCGTGGATTGGTATCACGCCAAGCCAGGGGAAAGCATCCTTTTCAAGAGATACCAAAATGCGGGCAGCATGGCCGGGGGTCCAGCCGGGTAAAAACTTCTTGTGCCATTCGCGGGCCACAAGCTCAAAGGTTTCGCCTTGGGCGCGCTCTTCTGCCTTTTCCACCTTCTTGGCCGCGCTGGGGTCCGTGCCAGCTTTAAGGGCGACCCTGTGTGCGTCTCTGGTCTCACGGGCGGCCTTGAGCGACACCTCAGGATAGACGCCAAGGCTCAGGCGTTTCTCTTTGCCGTCCACTCGGTACTTCCAACGCCAGAGTTTCGAGCCATTGGGTAGTACTAGAAGGAACAGGCCCTTCTCGTCATAGAGGGTGTACTGCTTTTCCTTGGCGTGAGCGTTCTTTACGGTGGCGTCGGTGAGTTTCATTGGTATCACTCTCCGGTGTTTTGGAGGCGTCCTCATGCGTGATACCAACTTTGATACCAATTACAGGCCGGATGTCAACGTACGTCATCGGATGGTAATAGACCAATGGACAACAAAAAACCCCGCTTTCGCGGGGCCTTGTGGACTTCAAAATTCTTGTCTGGACGATCTTTTGGTGGAGGCGGAGGGAATCGAACCCTCGTCCGAGAACGCTTTGCGCGCGGCGTCTACAGGTTTAGAACAGGTACAATTCTCGTCGCTTCATTCGCCCCTGTTCAGGCATTAAGCAACATGTCCGCCTTGTGCCGCGTGCATACGGCGGACGCCATCTGCACGCCGTCCCGATGGGTTTTTGTCGATCCTCAAGACGTATCGGACGTCAGTCAGAAGGATCGTGACTGGTTATTAAGCAGCCA
>Ga0183100_1000904_pt1 | contig 17981 bp, 8 predicted proteins | sample Biomet2_FD_127789 | JGI IMG/M metagenome (GOLD analysis project Ga0183100, IMG submission 127789) | Microbial communities from bioreactor (seeded with anoxic lake sediment) at LBNL, California, USA - Biofuel metagenome 2 | ecosystem: Engineered > Bioreactor > Anaerobic > Unclassified ...
TGAGCGTCTACGCTGAGATAGAACCGGTCTATATCACTGGTAATTTTTCCGTCGTTCCTGAATCTGCGGGATGGAGTATCAGTGCGCCTGTCATGTCTTTTGCTTTAGGCAGTTGGAAAGATCAGAAGCAACCGTTCTATTCATGGGACATGAGCTATAGCAAGTATTATACCATAACTAAGAAAGAGGGGGCTTATGCCGTTCAGCTCAATAAATGGAATGGAACTGTAGCTGAGGTATATGTTAACGGAACAAAGGCTGGCATTATTTATTCCAATCCGTATCGCTTGGATATTACATCCTTACTGAAAAAGGGAAGCAATCAGGTAGATGTTCGTATCATGGGAAGCTTGCGCAATCTGTTAGGACCTCATTATCGTGACCCGTCGCCTGGATTGGCTTCGCCGGATCTTTGGAAACGCATCGATAAGCCTATTCCTGCTTCTCAGTATTTGATGAAGGATTATGGGTTAATGGAAGATTTTGATTTGGTTCATTAATAACGAAAGCATAAAAATGTAATAGTAATGAAACGGATAATTGGATGTTTGATTCTGCTTATATTCATAACAGGCGGGAATGGATTGAGTGCTCAGCGTTTGGAAAAAGATTTTAAAAATCCACCGATGCAGTACAGACCTTATGTGTGGTGGCATTGGATGGGACCTAATTTTTCTTTGCAAGGAATCACCAAAGATCTTGAGGCGATGAGAGATGCCGGTATAGGTGGAGCGACTATCTTTAATTTGTGTTCTGCCGTAGAGGAAAGTATTTCTCCCACTACAAATAATCCCTGGCCGGAACAGACTTACCGCAGTGAGGCTTATTGGAAAGCCATCTGTTTCGCTTGCAGTGAAGCCGAACGTCTCGGAATAGAGATCGGACTCCATAATACAGCAGGTTATTCTACAACCGGAGGTCCCTGGATTGATGAAGATAAAGGGATGAAGCATCTGGTAAGCAGAAAGGTGAAAATTACCGGAGGAAAAGAAATCTCGGTCGATTTACCTCAACCTGTATTGCCTCCTTATCCCGGATGGGGTGCGGCGGGAAAGATAACTCCTGACAAATATGATGAAATCGCCGTATTAGCTGTCCCTTGTAAAGGCAATATTTTGGAAGGAAAGGTTTTTGATCTGAAATCGAATCAGGACAATAAAGGACATATCGTATGGGATGCTCCTGCCGGTGAATGGTTTATTTTCAGAATCGGTTATGCGTCATCAATGGCTACTCCGCATCCGGTGCCTGATGACTTGATTGGAAAGACACTGGAAGTAAACAAGATTGATTCTGCTTTAACGGCTTTTCACTGGGATCAAGTGTTGAACCCGTTGAAAGAGCATGTGGGTGATTATTTTGGAAAGAGCTTCAAACACTTGTTGATTGACAGCTATGAGGCAGGCAATCAGAATTGGACAAAAGGATTCCGAGAAACATTTATAAAGTGGAAAGGTTATGATCCTGTTGAATGGTTGCCTTGTCTGCTATTGGAAAAAGGAGACACGTTGCAGATGGATACAATAAAAGCCATTCGCTTCAAATGGGATTTTAATGATGTGGTGGCACGAATGTATCAGCTTTACGGCTGGAAAGTAGCAAAAGATAAGATTGCGGCCATGAATTTGCAGTTGCAGCATGAACCTTATTGGGGTCCGTTCTCGATAGCTGCCGGTGCTGCTTTAGACGACTTGCCAATGGGAGAGTTTTGGACACACAGCGATGGAAAAGTAGACTTTAATGTTCCTGCCGGAGGACGCGCAGGAGGACATACGGTGATCGGTGCTGAAGCTTATACGTCGAGTCCGGATAATAGTAAATGGACTGAGGATCCGGCATTCCTAAAGAAAACAACCGAAGGTGCATTTGCCTCAGGGGTGAATCATATGGCTATGCATCAATGGGTACTTCAACCGTTTGACGATCGTTATCAACCCGGAATGGGAATGGGTTGGTGGGGAACACATTTTAGTCGCCATCAGCCATGGATAAAACCGGGGAAGGCATTTTTTGAATATGTAACAAGAAGTCAGTATCTGTTACAGCAAGGCGAACAAGTGATCGATTTCTTGGCGTTGGATGAAGTATCCGATCAGATAACAGATGCTATGGCAACAATCGATTTTTTGGACATGAAGGTAAACGTAAAAGACAGGCATATCGTTCTTCCCTCAGGTCGAAAATATGCGCTGATGCAATTTTCTCAAGGTAAAGCCATGTTGCCTGAAGTGCTTGATAAGATTGGTGAATTGCTGGAGCACGGCGCAATTATCGTGGCACAAAAACCGGAAGAATCGCTTAGTCTCACCAACTATCCCGCATGTGATGAATATATTAAATCCAAGGCGGAAACCTTATGGAAGAAATATGCAGGCAAACAAATTTTCTCAAAACGAGAAGATGCCATGCTGACTTTGTGTTTGCCCCCCGACTATCAGGTGTTTGAGGGAGATGCACAGATTGTACACAGACATTCACCGGAAGCAGAGATCTATTATATCGGGAATCTGACAGACAAAAAGCAGACGGTGACGGTTTCGTTGAGGATAAAAGATATGTATCCTGAGTTGTGGAATGCGCAAACAGGTCTTATAGAACATATTGATAATATGAAGAATATTGATAATTCAGGCAATATGGTGAAAGGGGCTTATTGGAGTTTCGAAAATAATCGTACACTCATTCGTATGACTCTGTTGCCATATCAGTCTCATTTTATTGTTATGCGGCGTAAAGCGACAGCGGCAGAAATAGAGACGGGGAGTGCAGATAAACCGGCTTTGACAAAATATTCAACTGTACAATTACGTAATGGATGGAATGTTCATTTCGAGCCAAAGTTGGATAAGACCTTTGATATAAAGATGGATACCTTGTCGGATTTTAGCTTGAGTACAGACGGAAAAGTGAAATATTTCACAGGAACAGCAACTTACAGTCAGACAATAACTATATCGCAAAATAAACTTTCGCAAGCTTCACAGATATGGTTTGATCTGGATTCGATGAATGACATTGCTGTATTGAAAATCAATGGTATATCTGTAGATACGTTGTGGTATCCGCCATATCGTACCGAGATCACCAGGTATTTGAAGAAAGGAAAGAATACGATAGAAGTACTTGTCACCAATAACTGGGCAAACCGGATGATAGGAGACGAACAGTATCCTGCTGATTTTGAATGGGGAAAAGATCGCGGAGTGGATTTGGGTCGTGCGATGAAAGGCTATCCGGAGTGGTTTCTGAAGGGACAGCCTCGTCCGCAAAAGGGAAGAAAAGCTTTTGCCGTATGGTATTACCATCGAAAGGATTCTCCACTGCAAAAGGCCGGATTGGTCGGACCTGTCAATATGGAGTTTTGGAAATGATTTTTAATAAGGATAATCTTACTGGAGAGAAAATTCCATAAATGTATTTTGATTGCTTCTATCTGGATGATGGGAGCAATCGATGTATTTGTGGAAGGAGTTAATTCCACGCAGCTTCCTGCCGTGTCAGACAGAACCGCTGAAGCAATCTCTCATTTTCCAAATAGAATAATTGACTATGAAAAGTAATATAAATATGTTTTTTAATGAACTATTTTTAGAAGATATGTCTATCTTTGATTCCATTGCCAGAGATTATTCACAAAAACTGATTTATATATAGGAAGTAATTTGAATGTATGAAACGAGTCGTATTTATTTTGTTTTGTCTATTGAGCTTTACCAATCTGCAAGCTCAGTTTATTCCTTCTGAAAGTTTGTATGGCTTAGGACGCTGGGATGCTGATTCTTTAGGTAATCATCGTGTTGTTGTGGCAGTAGATAAACCGGCTGATGCCGTTATAGCAAATATCGAATGGCGTCGCCGTGATATGAATCCGGAAGATAAGGATCTGATTATTGTAGATGCAACTACAGGTAAGCGAATTACTAATGTTTGTCTCTTTACAATCAGCCGAGAGAGAGGCGAGATCGTTTTCCAGCCACAGACAGTCCCAGGCAATTATTATGTCTATTACCTAAAGAATCTGACCAGCGGAAGCCGCTACTATCCAACGGTCAAATATCCTCATTTTGAAAATATTGCTTCTTCCGAGTGGCTGAAAAGAAATAAGCTTTCGGGGAAGAAAATTCCTCAATTGCCTGCAGCACGCATCGTACAATTTCAGGCTATCAATCAGATGAACAGTTTCTATCCGATGGAAGTGATAGCAACGAAAGCTGAGACAGCAAAGTTGTTGAATACAAATCAGAATGATTCTTATATCTTGTTTACGGAAGATCGTAAGTATCCGATACGGATGACGACAGATATTCCTTATAAATGGATTGCTGATAATCGGCATGATTATTTTACAGGGAGTGCCGATAAAGGCGAATATTATGTATTCCAGTTGGGTGTATGGGCTGCTCGTCAGGATATTAAAGCATTAAGTGTCGATTATTCGGGATTGGTAAATAAACAGACGGGCGAGAAGATTCCTGTTTCTGCATTCACATGCTTCAATACGGGAGGAACTGATGTTACCGGATCCGTTTTCATCAAAGATTGTTCTGTAAGCAGGGGAAAGATACAGCCACTGTGGATTGGTGTGATGCTTCCGGAACATATCTCTTCGGGTGATTATACGGGGACCGTTACGGTCTCCGCTGCAAATGCCGTTAGCAAGACTGTTGCTCTGACTATTCATATTTCTGAAAATCAGATTGCTAATCATGGTGATAATGAACCTTGGCGTCATTCGCGTTTGCGTTGGCTGAATTCTCAAATTGCTTTAGATGATGAGGTGATCGCACCTTATACACCATTGATTTTGAAAAACAAAACGATAAGTTGTCTGGGGCGTGAAGTAAAATTATCTGACTTTGGTTTTCCTTCTTCAATCGTCAGTTATTTTAAAGAGACTGTAACGGATATTGGTGTGAATGGACGCCAGATACTTGCTTCACCAATGAATTTTATGGCAGATGGAGGAGCTTGGGAAAATCTGACTTTTGAATATACCAAGCAAAAACAAGGAGCTATTGCCTGGAAGGCGTTGAATCAGAATAGTCGTTTCTTGATGGAGGTAGAAGGCGAGATGGAATCGGATGGCAATATTGCCTATAAGGTAACATTGGTTGCCCGTGAGGGTGGGTCAATTAATGATATTGCCCTTCGTACGCAGCTAGCTTCGGGTATTGGTCATTATATGATGGGCTTAGGCCAGCGTGGGGGTTTCTGTCCTGATCATCTGAACTGGAAATGGGATGTTGAAAAGAATCAGGATGGTCCATGGGTCGGTGATGTGAATGCTGGGTTGCAAATTCGTCTGTTTGATAATAAATATGAACGCCCTTTGAATACGAATTTTTATCATCAGAAACCGCTCATCATGCCTGCTTCGTGGTGCAATAGTGGCAATGGTGGAATTGATATTTGTAAAGACGGGGATAACACATTGATTAATGCTTTCTCTGGAAAGCGAGAGGTGAAGAAGGGCGACAAACTGTATTATTATTTTAACTTGGCGATAACGCCTTTCCGTACTATTGATACAGAAAAGCACTGGCACAACCGCTACTATCACAGCTATGATTTTATTGATAAAATTCATCAGTACGGTGCGAATGTAGTTAATATTCATCATGCGACAGGCATTAATCCGTTTATCAACTATCCGTTCCTTCGTCCGAAAGAGATGAAAGCGTATATTGATGGCGCGCACGCTTTGGGTATGAAGGTTAAGATATATAACACCGTCCGTGAATTGTCGAACAGCTGTGTTGAGATGTTTGCTTTGCGTAGTTTGGGAAATGAAATATTTTCTGAAGGTCCGGGCGGTGGTTTCTCCTGGTTGCAAGAGCATCTGGATCAGAATTATATCGGTGCGTGGTTCGTTCCGCAATTGAAAGATGCAGCGATAGTCAACAGTGGCGTTTCACGTTGGCACAATTATTATCTAGAAGGTTTGGACTGGCTGGTGAAGAATGTTGGGATTGATGGACTATATATTGATGATCTGGCATTTGACCGTATGACGATGAAACGGGTACGCAAAGTATTGAACCGCACCAATCCGGGGGCATTGATTGATCTGCATTCTGCAAATCAATTTAATCCACGTGATGGATACGCTAACAGTGCGAATTTGTATTTGGAACACATGGCATATCTTGATCGTATATGGTTCGGCGAATATTTCGATTATAACTTGCCGCCGGAGTTCTTCCTGATTGAAGTTTCAGGCATCCCTTACGGGACAATGGGCGAAATGCTTCAAGACGGCGGGAACAAGTGGCGCGGAATGCTTTATGGCATGACCGGACGCGCTGGTTATGGTGTCGATAATCGCCCGCTTTGGAACGTGTGGGATACATTTGGTATTCAGAACAGCGAGATGATAGGTTATTGGGTAAGTGATAATCCGGTCAAGACGAATAGTAAGGAAACATTGGCCACTATTTATCGCCAAAAAGGAAATAAGACGCTTATAGCCTTGGCTACGTGGGCAAAGAACGATGCTAAGGTTAAACTTTCGATTGATTGGAAAGAATTGGGTCTTGATCCAAAGAAGGTGACGCTTTCTGCTCCGGCAGTGGATGAATTTCAGGCAGCTGCAACATGGAATGTAGATGATGAGATTACTGTACCTCAAGGTAAAGGATTACTTATCCTTGTTGAAAAAAGAATCATTGACATAAACTGAGTAATTTTGGACAAAAATAGATTATCTATGAAGCACACATTTATTCTTTTGTTTGCAACGATTGTTGCTTTCTCTGCTACGGCGCAGCAGCAAGCGACGGTTATTGAGTCGTTACAGACGGTAAAGACTTATCCGTTCTCGGATCCGAATCCGGTAGCTAATCCATCTAATTTGTTTTATCCCTATTTTCGTTTTGATGGCTTTGCTCTTAAAGCAACCGATAAGCAATGGAAAACGGTGACGCTGGAAAATGAATACATTCGCCTTACTGTTTTTCCTGAGATTGGAGGAAAGTTGTGGAGCGCATACGATAAAACATCAAACCGCGAATTCCTATATCATAACCATGTTGTAAAGTTCAGGGATATAGCAATGCGCGGTCCGTGGACTTCCGGCGGTATTGAGTTTAATTTCGGAATCATAGGCCACGACCCGACAACAAGCACACCTATTGATTATACGACGCGTACGAAGATTGATGGCAGTGTTAGCTGTTACATCGCTTCTTACGATCTGATGACTCATACGCTTTGGACGGTAGAGATTAATCTTCCTAAAGACAGAGCATATTTCACCACACGTACAACATGGCATAACAGTTCATCTATTGATCAGCCTTATTATCAGTGGATGAATGCGGCATATCGTGCAACAGGCAATGTACAGTTCTGTTATCCGGGGACGAGTTATATAGGTCATGACGGCAGTCTGCATTCATTTCCGCTCGATGAACAAGGGCGCGATATTTCATGGTATGAGAAAAATAACTTTGGTCCTTCAAAATCGTATCATGTGCTAGGGAAATATAATGATTTTCATGGTGCATACTGGCATGATGATGATTATGGATCGATTCATCATGCAGCTTATGATGATAAGTTGGGTATGAAAATATTCCTCTGGGGTTTGTCGCGTGAAGGCGGAATTTGGGAAAATTTGTTGACTGATACAGATGGACAATATATCGAATTGCAATCAGGAAGAATGTTTAATCAGTCGGCCACTGAAAGTAGTTATTCGCCATATAAACAGATACCCTTTGAACCGCAGGCTACAGACCAGTGGGTTGAATATTGGTTTCCGGTAAAAGAGACAAAGGGGGTAGCCAAAGCAAATGAAACGGGTGCTCTGAATGTGCTGCGTGATGAAAACTACTTGAAGCTTTACTTTTCACCGTTACAGAAATTGGAAACAACGATGAAATTGTATGACGGCGATAAGCTTGTACGTTCAGTTCCACTGAATGTAGATGTCCTTAAAACTTGGAAAGATTCTGTTCCTGTTCAGGATGCTGTGGCTGAAGGCCATTTGAAAGTGGTTATTGGAGACGATCAGTTAGTTTATTCAGAAGTACCTGAAGATAATGTCACCAATCGTCCGAAACAGATCCCTTTGGATTTTGATTGGAATTCACTCAATGGTCTTTGTATACAAGGCCAACAGTATATGTATATGAAAGATTTTGTGAAAGCCGAGAAATTTCTGACTTTGGCATTGGAGAAGGATAAATATTATTCACAGGCTTTAAATTCATTGGCTTCTTTATATTATCGTGAAGGGCGTTATGAGGAATCGTTGGCATTATGTCGTACAGCTTTGTCTCTGAATACGTATGATAGTGATGCCAACTACATGTATGGTTTGTGTAATAGGGCACTTGGAAAGAATACAGATGCGAAGGAAGGTTTTTCCGTAGCGGCCTATACGCCATCTGTCCGTAGTGCGGCTTATGAAAAGTTGGCGGAGATGTATTTGCTGGATAAAGATTGGAATAAAGCAGTGCATTATGCACAGAAGAGTCTTGATGAGAACAAGCGCAATTTTACAGCTTGCCAGGTACTGCTTGTTGCTTATCGCAAGACCGGTCAGACTGAGAAGGCAAGTAATTTGTTGACATCTCTCCTAGATGAGTTTCCGCTTTATCATTATGCTTGGTTTGAGAAGTATCTGCTTAAAGAATCATCCAAAAAAGATTTTACCTCCCTTATTCGCAATGAGCTTCCGAATGAGACTTACATTGAGATGGCCGAATGGTATGAGGCCGTAGGTTGTATGAATGAAGCACTCGAATTACTCAGTTGTGCTGCAGCTAGTCCGATTGCCAATTATCGTACGGCATACATTTTGCATAATCAGGGTAATGAGACGGCAAGCAAAGACGTACTGGAGAAAGCCAACGGGCAATCTCCTGAGTTTGTATTTCCGTTTCGCCCGTCAACGATGAAAGCACTGAAATGGGCCGAAACAGTTAGCCGGAGCTGGAAAATTACCTACTATGAAGCGTTGCTCAGTTGGGCAAATCAAAGCAAGACAAAGGCTCTTGAGTTGATGGATAGTTGTGGAGAAACCGAGTATATTCCGTTTTATCTCTGTCGCGCATCAATGAAAAATGGCAAAGAGCGCCTGAATGATTTGCTTAAGGCTGAGCAATTAGGCCCTTCGTGGCGTACTGGCTATGCATTGATAAATTATTATAATGCAGCAAAAGAGTGGAAGAAATCGATTGAGGCAGGGAAGAAATATATGAAACTTTATCCCTCCAACTACATGATTGGCCTGAGATATGCAACTGCGTTATGTGAAATAGGAGAGTATAAACAATGTATAGTTTTATTGGATAAGATGCAAGTTTTGCCAAGCGAAGGATCAGAAGCCGGTCGCGCTGTATTCCGAAAGGCGAATCTTTATCAGGCGATGGCACAGTTGGCGGGCAGAAATTATAAAGCGGCATTACAATCCTTGGATGCTTCAAAGAAATGGCCGGAGAATTTGGGCGTGGGGGAACCTTACGATGACCTTATTGACAGCCGTTTGGAAAATTATATTGAGTCAGTAATACGCACAGAAATGGGTGAGAAGCAGAAAGCCGAGACATTGCTACAGTCGGTTGCTAACTATTCACATCCAGGTAATCAGTTTGATTCTGCCGATTTGCTGACAGCTCTTTCTCTTCGCAAAACAGGAGGAAAAGCGGAAGCCGATAATTTGGCTGCTTCGTGGTTGAAGAATCACCCAGATAGCCGTATGGCGCAATGGTGTACGGCAATTTATAATGGAAATAGTTCCAGGACTGTTCAATCTATTTCAGCCTTTAGCGAACAAGCTGATAATGGGCCATGGGAGGCATCTTCCTATGATTCGGATTTTGACTTGATAATACGTTTTTTCAGTAAAAAATGAGTTGTTATTCTCTATTTAAAATCTATATTATGAACTGACTTGCTTTCGATACCACTTTGTCATAGGATTGTGATAACAATTCTTTACTTTTGTAGTGTAATGAGGTTATTTTATTATAACTTCTTAAGTAAATAGGTGCATGAAATCGTTTATTATCTAGTGGTTTCTATTTTTAGATGAAAAGACAAGAAATTGAGAATAATGAGATGATTCAATTTGAACATTTGTATAAAGCAAATGCTCCACGGTTGATTTTCTATGCTGAGAAATACGTTGATTCCGATACAGCCGAGGATCTTGTTCAAGATACTTTTATCAAAATATGGGAAAAGAGGACTTTTCTATTTTTTAGTGAGGGTTTGAAAACTTATCTCTACCGCTCTGTTCAACATGCTTGTCTGGATCGTCTTAAGAGAGAAGATATAAAGAAGAACTACGTTGAATCGGTGATCAATCAATTAAAGATTGAAGAGATATATTTTAATGATGACCCTAAGTTTCTTTTCAATAAAGACGAACGTTTACAAATGATTTACCACGAAGTAGAAAAACTGCCGGAGCGTTGTCGGGATATATTTACTATGTCGTATATGGAAGAACGCAAAACACCGGAGATAGCTAAACTGCTCAATATTTCTCAACGGACTGTTGAAGCACAATTGTATAAGGCTTTGAAAATATTACGTGATATCTTGTCCGGGGTGACTTTTTTTGTTGGCTATTTGTTGAGTTGGTGTTGAATCCGAATGTCTTAGTTACTAGAAATTTTTTACGAGATCCGTAAGTAAATTAGTATAGCAAATCGTTTTTATTTAAAAGCAAAAGGAATGACAGAGAAGAAAGACATAGAACAGTTGATTATTCGCTTCTTTCAAAAGGAGATAAGTGGAGAAGATATTCGCTTATTAGACGAGTGGTTAAATGCTGATGTCAAAAATAAGGAGTATTTTTTTCAATTAAAAAGAATTTCTGATGATTGTCAACATCCCTTTACTTCTAAAAGTGATTTTTCAGAATCAAGCTGGAAAAGAATGTCTGCCCGTATAAATGCGGCAGGTGAAGTAAAATCTGATAAAGGTACTTTCAATAGATGGTCTCGTTATTTGAAGTATGCAGCTATAATAATTATCACGCTTTTTGTTGGATGGGGAGTGGGTGAAGTAAACGATATAAAACATTTTTGCGCCTATGAAAAAACACCTACTTATAATGAGATTCATGTTGAAAAAGGTGGAAGGGCCAATACAATCATTCTGTCTGATAGCACAAAAGTTATTTTGAATTCTGCGACTACTTTGAGATATCCATCAAGCTTTAGCTCTAATGAGCGCAGAGTATATTTGGATGGAGAAGCTTATTTTGAAGTAAAAAAAGATAAGAAACGCCCATTCATTGTAGAATTGAAGAAACAGGATATTACAGTTCTTGGAACTGTTTTCAATGTTGAGGCATACAGTAAGGAAGCATTTAGTTCGATTACGCTTTTATCCGGACGTATAGCATTACGGGCATTCAATAATAAAGGCGATGTAGTGAGTAAGATTGTACTGAATCCCAATTCAACTGCTGTATGCAATAATCAAACAGGATATATGATGGTTCAGGGTGCGAATAAGGTTTTGACTAAATCATGGCTTAACAATGAATATAAGTTTAAAGATGAGCCGCTTGGAATCATATTGAAACGATTGGAAAACTATTACGATGTTGATATTCACTTAGATGATCCGGAAATTAATAAGATTGAGTATACCGGGACGTTCTCCCTGGATCAAGATATTATGGATGTATTACAAATTATTGATTATGAAGGGAATCTTACTTTTAAGCATACTAAAAGGGACATATTTATTGCAAAAAAGAAATAGATGTTGAACAATTTAAATTTAATAGCCTATGAAATAAATATAAGTACAAACATTTTTTAATGAGTTTGGAGACCGTACTCTCCTTATTCTTGCTTTTTTTAATAACCTTTCTCAGTTTAGATAGGCATGAAGAGCCATATAAATGAGATATTTAATAACACATTAACGATATGGAAAATAAACTAAGTGATATTATTCTTTCCTTAAAGATTGGAAGAGTTATGAAAATCACGATGGTGTTCCTTTTGATGGGAATCGTCCAAGTGTCTGCAGCACCGTACGCTGAAGAGCATCATATTTCTGTTGCAGTTGAGAATGGAACCTTTTATGATATTATTTCGCAGATAGAAAAACAATCTGAATTTATGTTTTTCTATAAAAGCGAGGAAATTGACAATGGTCAGCGGTATACGTTAAATATGAGAGATAAGACGGCATCAGAAGTATTGAATGCTATTACAAGGAATAACCATCTTTCATATAGGATTGTAGGAAAACATATTATTATTACTAAGGTGTTAAGCACAACACAAGAAAACAACAAAGTGATTTCAGGTACTGTGCAAGATGCTCAGGGTGTTCCTGTTGCAGGAGCAAATGTTACAGTTAAAGGAACCACTGTCGGCACAATAACCGATGCAGAGGGCAATTTTGATCTTAAAATTCCTGCAAATGCTACTACATTAGCAGTTTCATACATCGGATATTTAACAAAGGATATGCCTATTGGCAAACAAAGTAAATTTAAAGTTGTATTGACGGAAGATTTGCAAGCTTTGGAAGAAGTTGTTGTTGTTGGTTATGGTACCCAGAAGAAGGTAAACTTAACAGGAGCTGTTGATCAAGTTACAGATAAAGTATTTAATAACCGTTCTGTATCAAATGTGACGCAGGCCTTGCAAGGTACAATTCCAAACTTGAATATTTCTTTAGATGATGGTAAACCAACACGTACAGCGTCATACAATATTCGTGGTACAACCTCTATCGGACAAGGTGGTAGCGCATTGGTATTAATTGATGGCGTAGAAGGTGATCCGGCATTACTGAACCCGAATGATATTGCCAGTGTATCTGTATTGAAAGATGCTGCTTCAGCTGCCATTTATGGTGCCCGTGGTTCTTTTGGTGTTGTATTGATTACAACCAAAGATCCTCAGAAAGGTAAAGTTTCTGTAAATTATAATGGTAACGTATCACTTCAGAAGCCGACAACTGTTCCTGACTTTGTAACAGATGGACTTGTATATGCTGAACATTTCCGTGAAGCTTATTATGCTTGGAACAACTATGCTTCACTACCAAGTAAGATTAATAAAAGCCAGTTGTATTCGGACGCCTGGTTGAATAATTACAAACAGCGTCGTGAACAAGGCATTACCGACGAAGTTGAAACAGGTTCGGATGGAACTTATACCTATTACGGTAACACTGATTATTATCATGAACTGTATAAAAATCAGACTTTTGCTCAAGATCATAATATTAATATATCTGGGGGATCGGATAAGAGTGATTTCTATATTTCCGGTCGTTATTATGGATATGATGGTTTGTTCCGTTATAATACCGATAATTATGATATGATGAATATTCGTGCAAAAGGCTCTCTGCAGGTTACTAACTGGTTGCGCCTAACCAATAACATGGAATATTCTGATATGAGTTATCATAACCCTATCAACGTCGGTGAAGGTGGCTCGATCTGGAGAAATATTGCCGATGAAGGTCACCCCTCTTCTCCTATATTTAATCCCGATGGTTCATTGACTATGTCTGCAGCTTATACAGTGGGTGATTTCATTTATGGGAAAAACGGTTTGGATACTCACAAAAAGGAATTAAAGAATACGACAGGCTTTGTTGCAAAGTTTTTGAATAATAAGCTGAGAATCAATGGTGACTTTACTTTCCGTAACTTTGATGACAATTCTAACAGACGTCGTGTTCCGGTCCCTTATAGCACAAAACAGGGTGTTACTACCTGGTTGAGCCAGTCGTATAATGATTATCAGAAGACTTTTGGCAACACATTATATACGGCAACAAACTTGTATGCCGAGTATGAAGATTCTTTTGCTGGCGGACATCATTTTAAAGGGATGGTCGGTTATAACTATGAAACTTCCAAATATGAAACTTCCACGGTTCTACGGAATGGACTACTGTTGGCTGATTCGGAAAGTTTGAATCTGGCGTTGGGTGATGCTACCACTACTTCTGCTGATTGGCAGAAATGGCGGATTGCAGGATCTTTCTTCCGCTTGAACTATGATTATAAAGAGCGTTATTTGCTAGAGATTAATGGACGTTATGATGGTTCATCTAAGTTCCCTACCGATCAGCAGTGGGCATTCTTTCCGTCAGTATCTGCAGGATGGAGAGTTTCAGAAGAACCATTCTGGAAAATTAACAAGAATATTATATCTGACGCGAAGATACGTGGATCTTACGGCTCGTTAGGGAATGGTAATATTGATCCGTATAGCTATCTTGAATTACTCTCTATTAATACATCAGGTTATGTAGTCAATGGTGCTAAAAATAAATATGCCGGTACGCCTGAAGTAAAACCGAAGTCGCTGACATGGGAAACCGCTACGACAACAGACATTGGTGGTGATCTGGGATTTCTTAATGGTAAACTCAGATTATCAGGAGACTATTATATCCGTAAAACGACCGATATGTATACAAAAGGTGTTACCCTTCCCGATGTTTTTGGGGCAACTTCTCCTAAAGGTAACTATGCCGATATGACTACTCGCGGTTGGGAGTTGTCATTGAGTTATAGCGATAAGTTCAATTTGGCCGGAAAGCCGTTCAATTATGATATACATGCTACATTGGCTGATTATAAATCAAAGATTGATCGTTACAACAACTCCACAATGAGTTTGGATGATTATTATGAAGGTATGACTGTAGGTGAAATTTGGGGCTATGAATCAAATGGCTTGTTCCAGTCAGAAGCTGAAATACAAGGGTATGTTAATACAATTATCCCTTCTTCTGCAAATAAAAAAGTTTATCCTGGCGATGTTAAATTCGAAGATTTGAATGGGAATGGAAAAATTGATTACGGAGATAATACGGTAACAAATCCGGGTGATAAGAAAATTATTGGGAATAAAGAACCTCGTTATATTTATAGCTTTACGTTGAATGGAGATTGGAACAATTTCTTTGTTTCGGCATTCTTCCAAGGTGTTGGTAAACAAAACTGGTACCCAAGTGCTGAATCAGGATTCTGGGGACAGTTCAACCGTCCTTATAACCAGTTGCCTAATTGGCATTTGAATAACTATTGGACAGAAGATAATACAGGCGCATATCTGCCACGTTATTCTGGTTATACAGCTTTGAGTGGACGTGAACTTTCTACCCCTCAGACACGTTACTTGCAGAATATAGCATATCTGCGTTTGAAGAATCTGCAGTTCGGATATACCTTGCCTCACAAGCTGACAGCGAAGGCTTATATGCAAAATGTAAGAATTTTCGTGAGTGGTGAGAATTTGTTTTGTTGGTCTCCTCTGTATAAAAAGACAAAAGACTTTGATGTAACAAACACTTCAGGTTCTGATCCGGATCTCACATCAGGTACGAGTGGTGACTTTTACTCTTATCCTGTGATGAAGAGTATGACTTTAGGTGTATCAATAACTTTTTAAAACATGAGTACAATGAAAAGATTAACATATTTGTTTACCCTGTTATCGGTCATTTGCCTGGCTGCCTGCAGCTTGGATGAAGAACCGAAGGCTTCTGTGACAAAAGATCAGATATTCAGTTCTGAAGCAGGTCTGAAGACGTACGTCTATTCTTTCTATGAGAAAATACTTCCGTCTGGAAGTGATCTGAATCAGATAGAAGTTGAATTGACAGATTTTGGTGCTATCAATAATTTGCCTGATTTTCAGGTTAAGAATTCATATAGCGAAGTTAATTCTGATGGCTGGACTTGGACAAACTTGCGCAGCATTAACTATTTTATTGTGAACTGTACGAATCCGGGTGTAAGCGAATCGGTACGTAACAACTATATAGGTATTGCACGCTTCTTCCGCGCATACTTCTATTATGGTATGGTTCGTAAATTCGGAGATGTTCCTTGGATCGACAAACCTTTTGATGTTGATGATCCGGCATTATATGCTGCACGTGATTCACGCGAGACAGTGATGGAACATGTTTATGAAGATTTGCAATTTGCTTGCAATAATATTACCATGACGACCGATGCAACGGGAAGTATGGTTACGAAATGGGCTGCTTATGCATTAGCGTCACGCGTCTGCCTTTTCGAAGGTACATATCGTAAATATCATAATCTGAACTTGTCTACATCAGCAAATACTTGGTTGCAGAGAGTTGTTGATATGTCAAAATACCTCATGGATAACTCTGGGAAGAAGCTGTATACGGCTGCAGGGACTGCAAAATCTTACAGAGCATTGTTTACAAGCGATGTTCCTGTAACCGATGAAGTTTTGATGGCGGTGTGCTCGAGCGCTGATTTAGGCGTTCTGCATCATGCAAACTGGAAATGGACTTCACCTACATATGGCAACCGCTTCAGTTTCACTCGTACATTTATAAATACTTATTTGCAGACAGATGGTACTCCATATACTTCACGTAAGGATTGGCAAACAGAAGGGCTCTATAATGAATGTCAGAATCGTGATGCTCGATTGGCTCAAACCATTCGTACTCCAGGCTATACACGTGACGGTGTTGCTGCAGCGCCAGATTTTTTGGGCTATGTAAGAACGGGTTATCAACCAATTAAGCTTTGTTTGGATGGGACTAAGTATGATAATGCGGCTTTGAATACAAATGCTCTTCCTCTGTTCCGTTATGCAGAAATACTGCTGAACTATGCAGAAGCAAAAGCTGAATTGGGAACGTTTACAAATGATGATTGGGTAAAAACGGTTGGAGCTATTCGTGCACGCTCTGGCATTACCGGTGGATTAACTTCCAAACCAACGGTTATAGATACTTATTTCCAGAAGAAATATTTCCCGTCCATTACTGATCCATCTATTCTTGAAATTCGTCGTGAACGTGCTATAGAACTCTGCCTCGAAGGCTTCCGTTTTGACGATATCCGCCGTTGGAAGTGCGGCTATCTTTTAAACATGAGTTGGGATGGTATGTATGTGCCTAAATTGAATGTCCCGATGGATTTAGATCATAACGGAACTTACGATGTTCTTTTCTATGATTCTGATGCAAATCTGGCTGCAGCCAAAGCAAAACTCGACTGGGCAACAGTGAGCAAGACTTGTGCGCCAATACTGGTTGTTGGTGGCGCTAACCAGTTACAACAGGTGAAGGAGGTTGAGGCAGGTAATCCTGCGGCCGGCTATTATTTGACTTGGGATACACCGAATGACTATAAGCGTGTATTTGGAGAAAAGCAATATCTCTATCCTATACCTTCTTTAGTAATGGTAAAGAATCCGAACATTACTCAGAATAAGGGTTGGGAGAATAGTGCTTCTAATGATGGTAATTAATTTATATCAAAATGAGAAAATGTAATAGTATATTGATTGTAGTCTTTTGTCTGTTTGGATTTATATCTTTAGCGACAGCTAAGGGCAAATGTGACATGCGTGTTGCTTCGTTTAATTTGAGGCAGAATAATCCTGGCGATGGTGATGATGCTTGGCCAAAGCGGGCTAAAGCTGTTGCACAATTCGTACGCTTCCATGATTTTGACATTTTTGGAACGCAAGAAGGTTTCAAATCAATGTTGGATGATATCATAGAAGGTGGCGGATATGCTTATACGGGCAAAGGACGCGATGACGGAAAAGAGGGTGGCGAACATTCAGCTATCATTTATAAAGTGGATAGATTTCAATTGTTGGACAGTGGCGACTTCTGGTATGCCGAGAAATCGGATGTTCCAGGTAAAGGTTGGGATGCTGTCTGCTGTAACAGAATATGTTCATGGGGGCAGTTCAAGGATAATATTTCTGGAAAAACATTTTATTTCTTCAATTCTCATTTCGATCATCAAGGTGTAGTAGCTCGCCGCGAATCTTCAAAGCTGTTGCTTTCTAAGATCAAGGCTATAGCAGGAAATATGCCCGTATTCTGTACAGGTGATTTCAATGCGACACCGGAATCGGAGCCAATAAAAATTATTTTGGCGGATGGATTGCTGAAGGATTCTAGATCTATCTCAGAGAAGACACCTTATGGACCGGAAGGAACATTTCAAGACTTTCAACTTA
>Ga0183100_1000905_pt1 | contig 17971 bp, 11 predicted proteins | sample Biomet2_FD_127789 | JGI IMG/M metagenome (GOLD analysis project Ga0183100, IMG submission 127789) | Microbial communities from bioreactor (seeded with anoxic lake sediment) at LBNL, California, USA - Biofuel metagenome 2 | ecosystem: Engineered > Bioreactor > Anaerobic > Unclassified ...
TTTTTTTTAAAATATGATAAAAATAATATATGGAGAAAAATTATTGCAGGTGTTTTAATTGGATTTATTGGTATTCTGTTAATGGAGAATAGGATTCAAATTGTTCAAGGAATTATTTTTGATACAAGATCAGTTCTTGTTAGTGTAACAGCAATGTTTTTTGGATTTGTACCAGCTTTTGTTGCGTCTGTAATTATAATAATATGGAGAATAATTATAGGTGGAAGTGGTGTTCTAATGGGGATTCTTGTTACATCATTAAATTTTGGAATAGGACTTACGTGGAATAGAATACGTTTAAAACATATACTTTCCGAAAAAAATAATGTATTGATTGAATTCTATTTAGTTGGTTTTATTGCTCATGTGGCAATGGTGATGTGTATAGTAGCATTACCACGGAACATGATTTTAATTGTGTTTAAGCAAACTGCAGCCCCAATCTTATTAATATATCCAATAGTATCGTTGATACTTTCTTTAGTACTTTTTGATGCATATAGAAACAATCAAACAAGATTGGAGCTGAAAGAAAGTGAGGCAAAATATAGAAAACTTTACTACGAATATCAGAATCAGCTGACATTACTTAAAACTCTTATAAATTCTGTTCCTGATTTGATTTTCTATAAAGATGTAAACAGTGTATATGTAGGATGCAATAGTGCTTTTGAAAAATTTGCAGGAAAAAAAGAAAAAGAATTAATAGGTTTAACTGATTTAAACCTATTTGATAAAGAAATGGCAACACTTTTCAGAGATATGGATAAAGAGATGCTTATGCAAAATAAGCCTAGAATAAATGATGAAATAGTAACTTATCCTGATGGTACAAAGGTATTTCTGGAAACTCTTAAAACCTCATATTCAAATTCTCATGGCACTATTTTGGGGCTTATTGGTATAAGTAGAGACATTACTGAACGTAAAAAAAGAGAGGAAGAAAATCTTTATCTTACTTATCATGATGTTTTAACTGGATTATATAATAGGAGATTTTTTGAAGAACAAATAGAACGTCTTAATACGAAGCAACAGATGCCTGTTTCTGTAATTGTAGGAGATATTAATGGACTTAAGCTTATTAATGATGCTTTGGGACATAATGAAGGAGACAAGCTTCTTGTTGAAGTAGCCAAAATACTTAAATCCTGTTGTGACGAAGAGAATTTTGTATGTCGAACAGGAGGAGATGAATTCTGTATTTTACTTCCTAAAACATATAATAAAGGTGCCCAATTAATCGTTGATAGAATAATAAAAAAATGTAAAGAATATTGTAATGAAGAAGATAAAGAAACATATTATGTAAGCATTGCCTTGGGACATTCAACTAAAATGAAAATTGAAGAACCTTTTGAAAAAGTACTTAAGGCTGCAGAAGAACTTATGTATAGAATAAAACTTCTTGAACATAAAAGTATACATAGCTCAATAATTTCCTCAATAAAAACTACAATGTTCGAAAAAAGTAATGAGACAGAGGAACATGCGGAAAGAATTGCTAAGCTGTCAAAGAAACTTGGAGAGACTCTTGGATTGAATAATGAAGCATTAAATGACCTTGAATTATTAGCAACACTTCATGATATTGGGAAAATTAGTGTTGATGGAATCATTTTGAAAAAAATTGGCGAACTTACTGAAGATGAGTGGCATGAACTAAAGAAACATCCGGAAGTAGGGTACCGCATAACCAATGCATCTCAGGAACTTAGGCACATATCAGAATATATTCTCTGCCATCATGAACGTTGGGATGGGAAAGGATATCCTCAAGGTTTATCTGGTACCAATATTCCTCTTTTATCACGTATATTAACAATCGTTGATTCATATGATGCAATGACTCAGGATAGGGCATATAGAAAGGCAATGTCAAAAGATGATGCCATTTCGGAGCTTCTAAAAAATACTGGAACTCAATTTGATCCAGATATAGTGAGAATATTTGTTGATGAATTAGACAATAAATAATAAGCGAAGATGATAATAGTTTTTATAATTTTAGAACTGATAATAATAAAAAGTTTAGTCATTCTTTTATGAAATCTAGTATAAGTGATACAGTCTTTTAAAATAATTTACTATAAGGAATGGTGTTGAGATGTTTCAAATTTTAGATTTAATTAATGAATTAAAAAAAGAAAAAAGGATTTTTATACAAACTCATAATTTCCCGGATCATGATGCAGTAGCATCAGCATATGGATTAAGTAAGATTCTGTTAGAATTTGGAATAAAAACTTATATAATATATAAGGGTGAAATCCAACGAGATTCACTTATTAAAATGATAGAAAGTCTTAACATAAACATCAATAAATATGAAGAATTTGATATAAGAGATCAAGAAAAAATAATTGTAGTAGATGGTTGTACTGGAAACAGCAATGTTGAGGAATTGGATGGAGATGAAATATTAGTAATAGATCATCATGATGTAAATAAGCCAGAAAATGTTAAATATGTTGATATAAGAAGCAGCTACGGAGCATGCTCAACCATCATTTATACATACTACAAACAAATTGGAAAGAATATACCAAAGGATGTAGCTACTGCACTTATTATTGGACTAAATGTGGATACAGCTCAACTTACAAGAGGTGTGTCGGAGGAGGATGTTAATGCTTTTCATTCGTTATATTTAGAAGCAAATATTCCATTAGTTAATTCAATACTTAGAAACAATATTAAGATCAAGGATCTAAATTTCTATAAGTTCTTGCTCAATAACATAAAATTTGACTCAACGGTTGCTTTTTGCTATTTTGAGGATGGATGTAATCAAAACTTACTTGGAATTCTTGGTGATTTTGTATTGTCACTTGATGAAATTGATTTCGTAATTTTATGTGCTAAAAATAATGGAGTAATAAACTTTTCTATAAGGAATGAGAAAAGTAAGTTAAGTGCAGCTGATATTATTAAAGATGCGTTAAAGGGAATTGGATTTGGAGGCGGGCATACGGACATGGCTGGTGGAATAATAAAAGATATTACAAAATTAAATGAAGAAAAAATCTATAATCTTTTCATTGATAAAATAGAAAAAATTTTATCAGAGGACTAGAAGAATAGAAAGTTAGGGAGGAATTGTTTTGTCAGAAAAAAATAAGAAATATAATATTATCAGGGCTCTTAAGTCAAAAGATAAGGAGAATCTTGGAGTTATAGTTGAGGCTGAAAAGCCATTATCACAGTCAATGTTATGGAAATTACAAACGGATTTCTTTGCAAATCAGGGTCCAGAGGCGTGGATTAAAGGAATTGTACCTCAATATATAACAACAAATCCTTATATTGCAAACCAATATGCAAAAACTGTCTTTGGGTATTGCAGAGACTATGTTGCAAGGGAGGATATGGATAAAAATACCGTCATCTACATAATGGAGCTTGCAGCAGGAGTAGGACGATTTACCTATACTTTTTTAAAAAGATTTTTACATCTAATTGAAAATTCCTCGCTAAAAGGTCTAAAGTTTAAATATATAGTAACAGATTTTGCTGAGAGGAATATTGAATATTGGCAAAACCACAGCTTTTTAAAGCCTTATTTTGAATCTGGAGTGCTTGACTGTGCAACTTTTGACATATCTAAAGATGAAGAGGTTAGGCTACGACACAGTGGTGAAGTTCTATCAAGTGGTAAACTGAAAAATCCTTTAATTTTAATCGCTAATTATACCTTTGACAGTCTTCCACAAGATACTTTTTATGTTAACAAAGGAGAACTTTTTGAAGGATTAATTACAGTAACTTCTCCAGATGAGAATGGAGATCCTGAGGATAAATCAATTCTGGCAGGTTTGGATTATTACTATACAGATAAAAAAATCGAGGGCAATGATTATTATGAAGATAAGAATTTTAATGATGTGCTTCTACATTATAAAAATTCTTTAGAGGATACAGCATTTTACATGCCTATAATTGGATTAAGGTGTATTTCCAGATTAAGAAAATTATTTAATGATGACATAGTTTTAATATCTGCTGACAAGGGTTATAAAAATGAAGAAGCTATGTTTAAAAACTATCACCCATTTTTATCAAAACATGGATGCATTTCTATGACAGTCAACTTCCATGCTATGGAGTTATATTTTAAAGGACTTGGTGGAAAAGCCATACATAGCATATATGAACACGAAAATGTAAATGTGTCTCTGTTTTTATTAAGTAAGAATAATCATAATTTTATAGAGACTTCAATGGCTTATAACGAGGTTATTGAAAGCATAGGACCAGATGACTTCTATATTATAAAAAAAGGAATTATGCCTTTAAGTAAGTCTTTAACTACTAAGGAGCTTTTGACATTCCTAAGGTTTACAATTTGGGATTCAAGAACTTTTCTTGAATGCTATAACATAATACTTGAAAGAATAGCAACTGAAGAAGATTTCCCAAAAGATGAACTGATTTATGCAATACATAAAATTTGGGAATATTATTTTCCTATTGGTGAAGAGGGAGATTTAGGATATTATTTTGGCTCAATATTAGGTTATCTTGGCCACGATAATGATGCTCTAAGATTTTTTGAATCTTCATTAGAATTTTATGGGGAGTGCCCTGAAACCAATTATGAAATTGCACTTTGCTATTATAATTTACAACAAATTGATAGATCAATTAAATATACAGAAAAATCCCTAGTTTTAGATCCAGATTTTGAAGAAAGTAAAAAGTTAAAAAACATAATTGAGGACATATTACGCGAGAAGTAGAACCTTTAGAATTTCGGGAATATGAAAAAAATAACAGACCAAAGATGCGCCGTATATTTTGTGGCAGACAAGGAGGTAAGTTTTACTCATAGCGGGTTATTAGTGAAACTTATCGACGCAGTATGGATCAAAATAGATAAGCATACTGGTCTGTTATTTTTTTTGAATGCGCCATATAAATTAACAGAATTAAGAATAGAAGAAGTAGCTAAAATAAGAATGAAAAATTAAATTAGAAGATATAATCACTTTTGTAATGCTTTCATTATAGGCCGTAAATTTATTTGTGATAAATTTACGGCCTTTTGACCATCTAATATTATGTGCAGTTGCAAGGATGCTACATGATACAACAAGTTATAAAAATGGCAATAGTATTGAACACTCAAAGTTAGGATCTCTAGAAGCGAGAAAAATTCTATACGTATGGAGTAATACTAAGCATCGAAGTTCCACATGCTATTGGGGATCACCTTGAGATGGCAATTTCTTATGAGGCAGTGGAAGTAAAAATGGTTAAAAGTAGCCCAGTATGGAAAGGGTATAATAAACTGCCAAAAGCAGATACTAAAAGAGGTTGCATTGTGTTGATTTGGAAAGTACATAACTAAAAAAATATTATAGAATAATTATGATTTTTGTTTTATGTAAAAGAAAAGACTAGAACACAAAAAGATAGAAGAAGAAAGGATATATCATGGAAGAGAGAAAAGTAACAATAGAAACAGGATGGAACTTAGATAACAGTTATGCTCAACTGCCGAAATTATTTTTTACCAGACAGAGCCCAAAACCTGTAGACTCACCCAAACTTATCATTCTCAATGATCACCTTACCGCATACCTTGGATTGGACGTTCAGTCACTGCAAAACAGTGATGGAGTAGCAGTGTTTGCTGGAAACCAGATACCCAAAGGTGCTTTTCCTATTGCTCAAGCTTACGCAGGTCATCAATTCGGACATTTTACTATGTTAGGAGATGGTCGGGCTCTGTTGCTTGGCGAGCAAATTACGCCTCGAGGTGATCGTGTTGATATTGAGCTCAAGGGTTCAGGTAGAACGCCTTATTCCCGAGGTGGTGATGGTAAAGCGGCACTTGGACCAATGCTGCGTGAATATATAATTAGCGAAGCAATGTATGCACTTGGTATTCCTACTACCCGCAGCCTAGCTGTGGTAACAACTGGTGAGTCAGTATTTCGAGAAACTGAACTTCCAGGTGCAGTTCTAACCCGCGTGGCTGCAAGTCATCTGCGCGTTGGTACCTTTCAATACGCAGCAGAGTGGGGCACCGTTGAAGAACTTCAGGCTCTGGCCGATTATGCACTAAAACGACACTTTTTAGATGCTGATGGTCATGAAAACCACTATCTTTTCCTACTTCAGGAAGTGATTAAGCGCCAGGCAGCGCTTATTGCCAAATGGCAGTTGGTTGGTTTTATCCATGGGGTTATGAATACTGACAACGTAGCAATTAGTGGAGAAACTATTGATTATGGGCCTTGTGCCTTCATGGATACCTATGATCCAGCAACGGTATTTAGTTCTATTGATAGGGAAGGTCGCTACGCCTATGCAAATCAGCCGTATATTGCTGGATGGAATCTCGTGCGATTTGCTGAAACCCTATTGCCTTTGCTTCATGATAATAAAGATAAGGCTGTGCAGTTGGCTCAGGGTGCAATTTCAGATTTTACCCAGTTGTATCACAAAAATTGGATATCAGGAATGAGAACAAAACTAGGAATATTTAACGAAGAACCTCAAGATGAAACCCTTATTGAAGGCCTCCTTAGTATGATGCACAAGTATGGTGCTGATTACACAAATACCTTCCGTGCATTAACTTTTGATAAGTTCTCGGATATGCACTTGTTTGATACTGAGTCATTTGCTGATTGGCATAAAAAGTGGCGAGAAAGACTGCGTAGGCAGGAGGAATCCAAAGATTGTTCTCTAGAGCTAATGAAAAGCTCAAATCCTGCGATAATCCCTCGAAACCACCGGGTAGAAGAGGCGCTAGAAGCAGTTGAGAAAAAAGGAGACTACAGCGTGATGAAAAAGCTTCTTAATGTGATTTCGAGCCCTTACGTTTATTCAGATGAACAGGCTGGTTACGTCTCACTACCTGAGAAATCTACCTGTCCTTACCGAACCTTTTGTGGTACTTAATATAGAGAACAAGGCATTTCATTGATCTACTTATAAGACAGTATTTGAAAAAAATACTATGCACTAATTAGAAAACTTTAAAATAGGTTTTGGAAAAATTCAGTGCAGTTTTTTGATTATATCCGTTTTGTCTAAAATCTTGGGGCCATTATAATAAATTTTTAAGTTTGACATAAATATTTATCTACTTTATAATTTGATTATAAAATGGAAAAGCAAGGAAGCGAAGATTAATATGATAAGTATTATTAAAACTGCAATTATAACTATAGTAATATCATTTATATCTGGATTACTGTTAGATTGTTATAAAAATTTAGCACCTAGAATATTATGTAATTTAGGAAATGGTATACCTTTAGAATTGAATAACAAAAAAATTTGTGCATATATTCTTACTGTTAGAAACATATCTAATAAAATGATCCATAAGTTAACTCTAAATATACAAAGCTCACAAAATAACTTAAAAATTGGAGATGCCCAAATAACAAAAGGTTTAAAATTTGATTCTTCATTAAAAAATAACATTTTAGATATTGATATACCTTTTTTAAGTAAGAATGATGAATTTTCAGTTACATTATATGTAGAAAATCAATATGGAGAGTATAATAAGCCTGTTATTATACTGAGATCACCTGAAAATTTTAAGGAGGTAGACTCTGGAGAAGAAAAGGGACTCCTATCCTTATTGTTTAATATACCTCAAAATATAAATAAGGTAGTTTCGAGGATCATGAAAAAAAACGAAACAACAGTTTGTAATAAAAAAGGTGATTTTACAACGGTTATTAATAAGGCACCAGGTGCTAAAAAAACAATAAATAAAGAAAATAGAGAAATACTTCATAGAAATAAGAAATCTAGTAAGAATAAAAAGGCAATGATAATCGCTGTATCGATTATTTTAGTTATGAGTATTGGGATTCTAGGAGAATTTTATTTCAACGAGATACTTACTAATACACAAAATACTATTTCAAACACTAATGTTCAAAAACAGTCCACTGATGCAACGGAATCAGCAGATGGAACAACTAAAAATTCAGGTGCAAAAGCATCAACAGGTGGAACAACTAAAAATTCAGGTTCAAAGACATCAACAAATGGAGCAACTAAAAATACAGATACAAAGACATCAACAAATGTAACAACTAAAAATACAGATGCAAAGACATCGACAGGTGAAACAACTGAAAATACAGATGCAAAGACATCAACAGGTGAAACAACTGAAAATACAGATGCAAAGACATCAACAGGTGAAACAACTAGAAATATAGACACAAAGACATCAACAGGTGAAATGACTGGAAATACAGATGCAAAGACATCAACGGGTGAAACAACTGGAAATACAGATGCAAAGACATCAACGGGTGAAACAACTGGAAATACAGATACAAAGACATCAACGGGTGAAACAACTGGGAATACAGATACAAAGACATCAACGGGTGAAACAACTGGAAATACAGATACAAAGACATCAATAAGTGGAACAACTGAAAATACAGGTAACTAATGTATCATTAATTTAAATTTGATTTGCTCCCTTTATAGTAGACAGTTAAATGAAGAATTGACTGCTAGCCATAAGGGAAAAGAGAAAAAAGGATCTATAAGAAAGAGTGTAACTGTAATAAAAAACAGCTGAATATGAATATAAACCTTATAATAAGTAAAAACTAAAATTGAGGTGAGGAAAATGACAAACTATAAAATTATTACAAATAATGATGATAATAAGTCATCAAATACACCCAATACATCAAATACACAAAATCCAGCGGAAAATAGGAAGAGGCATAAGCCTGAAAAAGGCCTTCCTAGAGTGTAAAAATAACTTTGTGCAAATTCATGCAAGATACACAGTACTAAATATATGTTTAGTACTGTGTATCTTGATTTTTCAATTCAAAAGTTCTCCAAATTTTACCAATATATAAGTTAAAGTCTGAAGTTGGAATCCTATAAATATATGTCAGAAAACTCAACATGTAATGCATTTACTAATCTACTATCTCCATTAAAAAATGTTTCATTTTCTTCTTTATCTATACACTGATTTATAGGCAAAGTTATCCGAAAAGTGCTTCCATTGCCTGGTTCGCTTTCCAATTCTATTTTTCCATTTAAAATACCAACTAATTTTTTTACAAGGGATAAACCAATCCCTGTTCCTTCAGCATGCCTTGATAAATTACTGTCAACTTGCCCAAAACGTTCAAATATAAGTTCTTGTTTATCCTTTGGAATACCCATTCCTGTATCAGATACTTCTAGTAATATAATGTTATCATCTTCATTTTCACAAAGACTAACAGTAATAGTACCTCCTTTATCTGTAAATTTTATTGCATTAGAAAGTAAATTTAATATAATTCGCTCAACTTTTTCATCATCTGTAGCGATATTTTTGCAGTTTAGAGTGCTTTTAAAAAGTAATTTAATATATTTTTGATCTGAGTATAGCGTTACAGATTGAGAAATTTGTCTTGTTAAAGATACAATATCAATATTCTTTATATTTAACTTAAATTGTCCAGAGTTTAATCTTGTAATATCCAATAAATTATTTACAAGCCGTAATTGTCTAAATGTATTTTGCTTTATATTTTTCATCAAACCTTTCACTTTATCAGGTATATCATTAATATATACATATTCAATTAACTGAATTGCTGAATATATTACGTTAAGTGGAGTTTTGAATTCATGAGAAATTAAGGATATAAATTCATCTTTCATGACAAGAGTTTTCTCAGCTGCTTCCAGTTTCTCTTGTTCTGCTTCAATAATGAGCTGTTGTTGATGTTTTATTCTATCATTATGCTGTATAATATGTGTTACATCATGAGATAAAACTATTCCATATTGAAAATTTCCATTTTCGTCAAAAATAGGTACTGCATTAAAATCAAGATGAGTTTTACCAATATCGCTTTTTATTACTACGCGTTGTTCTTTCACTGTTTCACCTTTTAAAACCTTATAAGGAGGAAAATCTTCAAGTTTTAATTCTTTATCATTATCGTCATAATACTTTTTACCTCGAACCATACTTGCTCCAAGTTCATCTAATGGATATAAATCAATATCTTTCCACAATATCTCATTAAGAACTTTATTTTTCTTTATATAATTACCATATTTATCGATAACTGCTAATCCGTCAGACATATTATCAAATATTATTTCAAGTTCTTTCTTTTGGCTAGATATTATTTTATTATTTTTTATAAGTTCAGTAATATCATGTGTAACTATTACACCCATTTCAATTTGCTCATTTTCATCAAAAATAGGTATTGCATTTAAACATAAATAATATTCTTTATCGTTATATACATACTTTAACCTCTGACCTTTTACTTTTTTACCTTTTAATACGTTGATAAAGCATAAATCTGCTGACGGAATAGGATTGCCGATTAAATCATAATAGTTACCTACGCGACTTGAATGTCCTGTGTATATATCCTGATTTTCTCCAAATAGCTCTCTCGACAGTTTATTATATTTTATGTATCTTCCATCTTTATTAACTAGTGAAATTATATCATCAACACTTTCAATAATACTTTCTAATTGCTTATTTTTTCTTTGTATATGTTTCCTGCTTAAGGCACGTTCAGTAACATTTTCTAACATAGACATTATGTATTTTACTTCACCATTTTCAGAGATTGGAGTAAGAGTATTATCCCAATAATTATTATCACCGAAAATATGACCTTTGAATTCAGTGAGATATAGTGGTTTATTATTTTTAATAATACCGTCAAAAGCTTCTTTTGCATCACTTGTCTCATAATTATGTATAAATTCATGAAGGCACTTTCCATAAATAATTTCCTTTGTATTAAAGGGCTTTGGCATATAATCTAAATACTTTTGATTTGCCTTAACAAGTTTTAAATCACCTGCGGTATAAATTCCTATACCTATCTTATTATCATTTATTAGATTTTCAACAAAAAGTAGTTTATTATCAAGCCGTGAATTTTCTATCTCATTAAAAATATATAAATTAGTATTGCTATCAAAATGTGTAGAGTTTTCTATTTTGTCAGAATGTATATATTTTTTTATATTAACAAACCTTACATCAAAGGTTTTAGTAAACAGAGTGGCTTGTGTTTCTTCATCACTTATATTTATTTTTTGGTTACACCTAAATAATTCATCTAGAACATCAGTAATATATTTTCCACATAATTCATTTTTACTAAATTGTGTTAAATTCAAAAATTTATCATTCACATCTAGTATAGTGCCATCTTTTTCCTTTATTAAAGGTTTTTGCATGTAGTATAGTAAATCATTATTCAATGTATTCCCCCCAAATATGTAAATCAATTTCTTTTGTACTTTTAGAATAAAAATATAATACCACAAAATTCCACATGTTTATATATTTTACTATAATATTTAAGGGTTGGAAAAAGATATACTTATTATATTGATGATACTGGAATTAGAATATTTTTTTGATTAAAGTAAACCCTAACATTAATCATTATAATTAAATCTATATAATGGAGGAGTGCAATGAACATTTTAAAAAAGATATCAATATTTATTATGATCCCAGTTATGATAACGATTCTACCAGTAGGAATTTCCCCAAATAATGTATCTGCTATTTCAAATTTTAGTAAAAGAGCTCCTGTTAATGTAGGTGTATTCTTAGATAATTCTAATGCAATGTATATTTCTTTTCTTAAACAAAATTTAGAACTTATTCAAAAAGAGAATGAAAATAAAGTTAAATTTACTTTCTTTGATGCAAAAGATAATCAAAATGTACAAAATGAAAGTATTGATAAAGCCCTTACACAAAATTTTGACCTTTTTATTGTAAGCATAATTACTCCTAACTTAAAGGATGTAGAAAGCACTTTACGTAAAATCATGGAAAAAAACATTCCTTTAATTTTAAATCCAGACCCGACTAAAGATATAATAAACTTTGTTAAATCTTATAAGAGATTTGTGGTTATTGGAGCAGATTTTGAACAATCTGGTACTATGGAGGGGAAAATTCTTGCTAATGAATGGAATTCTAATAAAGAGTCTATAGATAAAAATCACGATAACATATTGCAGTATGTTATGCTAAAAGGCAGAATTGGCAGTCAATTAACATATTTAAGAACAAAGTACTCCGTTTTAGCACTTAATGATGCTGGAATAAAAACAGAAGAACTTGCTTCACCTTCTTGTGAATGGATGCAAGATTGTGCTGAAAGTTCTATTGAATCTCTGTTTCTTAAATACGGTAACAAAATTGAAGCTATAATTTCAAATAATGATGCTATGGCAGTAGGTGCTGTTGAAGCCTTGCAGAAATATGGATATAATAAAGGTGATAAAGCAACAACAATTCCAATTCTCGGAATTGACGGAATGCCAGCTGCCAAAGATTTAATACAAAAAGGTTTTATGGCAGGTACTGTTGTTGTAGATCCTCATGATCTTGCTGAAGCTCTTTATGCTATTGGAATGAATTTAGATTCTGGTAGGTATCCTCTTGAAAATACAAACTATAAATTTGATGATACAGGATTTACAGTTCATCTAACTTACAAGGAATACACAAAATAATATAAATGTGCACCTGAAAATTATACCCCTTATTCTCATGTAAAAGAGAATAAGGGGTATAATAATAAAACTGTGTCTATAAAGGGGGGATTTTATTTAATTTTTACCAGAACATAAAAGTCGCCACTATATGGATGTTCAGAATTGGATTTTTCAATATTAAGGTTTAGTGCCACAAGAGATATAACGGCCTTGTCATTTTCTAAAGTAAATGTTGCCTGATCTGCAGTCATGGAGTCTTTACTTATCTGGTAATTTCCTCCGGTTGAAGTATCAAATTTATCGAAAACATCTTTCATATTAACTAGTATAAGCTCCTGACCCTTGTCATTTGACAGCCAAAGTTTACTTGAATCGAGAGAGTTAGTATTTGAAATTGTATAGGTTTTGCCTGCTTTTTTAAAATCACAGAGTTTGTTACTAGAATTTGGATTATCTTTTTCAAAATAAAAGTTCATTACAACTAAAGCATCATAACCTGAAATTATTATCGGTGAGTGTTGATTCAATGACATGTAAACTGATTCTTGTCTATACATGCTCTCTTCATATCGATAAAATCCAAATGTATCATAGAAATCGTTGTATAGATTAAAATCTTTTCCTAGGTACTCTATATCCTTAGTGTATCCCATCATTTCAAGATAGTTTAGGGTAGTGGCGATGATTTTTTTGTCTTCTTCAGGAACAGATGGATTTGGTGTTATTTTATTATCTTGAAGCATTTTATTTTTAACCAGTACACTTTGAAGTATTTTCTTCTGATTTGTACGGCTGATTGTAAATGCATCCACAGGTGGAATAATGGAGAAGAGTGAAAAAGCAATTAATAATATTGCTACAATTCCATTTCTCTGCACCGGAATAAAACTTAGGAAAATTCCAGAAACCGCTGCAAAGATTCCAAATAAAATTACATAATAACGCCCATGTGTAATCCCTGTATCTTGGGTTCTCAATACAGAGGAGACAATCTGAAACACTACAATCGGAACAAGAACCTTTGGGAAAATTTTTCGGAAAAGTTGTGCAAATTTATTTTCAATCTCGCTTGCCAGAATATAAACTAGTATGACTGTAATAGCAAATCCAACGAGCATGGGTTCAAGGCGATTGTCAGTCCAAAATTTTTCGGTGATGTTTCTTGCAATGTATATCACAAGGATGACTGTATAAGTTGATAACAGAGGAATTATTATATAGGAGATTAGAATCTCCAAAAATCTTGGGCAACTTGAAGATTTGGTTATATTTTCTATATTGTGATCTAGACTCTCTTGGAAAAGATTTTTGCTCCAAACACCTGGATAAATCGGAATAAGTGACAAGAAGTATATTGGTGCAAAGAGGACTAAAATTATATTTAAAGCATGCATATATGCCTTTTCATCTACACGGAAAAGAAGTAAATCAATAGCTGTAATGATTAGTGATATGCCAATAAAGAGTACAACTGAAAATAGCAGAGAATTAAAGAACGACTTGAATGTCGACATAAAACTTTCATTAAAACTAACTGTGCTTTTAATCACTGGTATCCAGATATAAGCAATAACTAAGGCCAATAGAGCAACGGATGTTCGAATCCATGTTTCTAAGCTTGTGGTTGTATACTGATTTACAATAAGGAAATATCCGACTGTTAAGAGCACGCATATAACCATAGAAACAACACGCTGGGATAATTTTTCGAAAAATCGTTCAAAGGCTGCCTGCATAGTAAAGGCAAAGCAGGCTCCAACCACAAATGTTAGAAGAAGCTTGTTATAAGGTTCTCCACGGTTTATACCCTTTGCATTTACAACAGCAGCTGCAATAAGAAAAATTACAGCTAATGGATAGCGAGAGATTGCATCATATAATCCACTGAGTTTGATTTGTAGTTTATCTATAGTGTTCATATTTGAATCCTCCTTTACACATGTGGTGCTTTCAGTTTGCACTACATGCACTTTATTAGTTTGCTTATATATAAATATTCCATATATTGCGACAATTATCCTCTAACATAATAAGATTTATCTAAATATATTTTAGCAGGTGAATAAACTGCAACAGAGTATTTAAAAAATTGTCTTCTAATTCATATTAATATATAGTTAATAGATATAACAAATATGCAGATATAAAAACTAAAGAGATGTCCATTGAGCTTAAATAATTTCTTGAAACTCAATGGACATCTCTTGGACTTTGAAATAAAATAATTAGATTATGAAGATTACTCGAAGTACAGATATTTTAAGACTAAAATAAATAAGAGTTAATTAACTTTCCACGTAGAATAACAGTTTCTCGAATATTGCAAAATAAAAGAAGTTTGTGCTATAATTAATTTCAAAAGTAAAAAAATACATAAATTGGATTAATTAATAATTTGTTCAATAAAAATTTAACTAAATATTATTAAGACTTTAAGTGAGGTTTTCAAATATGGTAACAAGTAATTTGTATACAATTTTAGTGGTTGATGACAATCAAAATAATTTATTTACTGCAAAGGCTCTTATTAAAGAATATATAGATGCTAGGGTGGTACTTGCAGATACTTCCACAAAGGCATTACATGAGCTCATAAAACAGCCCATAGATTTGATTATCTTAGATGTACATATGGAGAATGGAATGGATGGATTTGAACTAGCAAAAATAATAAAAAGTAGAAAAAAGACAGAACATATTCCAATTGTGTTTTTAACTGCAGCTTGTATAACTGAGGAGTTTAAGAAAAAAGGTTTTGAAATAGGAGCAGTAGATTATCTTACTAAACCTATAGATGACTTTTTAATGATAAACAGAATAAACGTATATTTGAAACTTATTGAAAAAGAAAGAAAAATGAATATACGTCTTAAGGAGCAAGCAGAAGAATTAAAAAGAGCAAAAGATGTGGCAGAAGCAGCTAATGAGGCTAAAGATACGTTTCTTGCCAATATATCTCATGAACTTAGAACCCCTTTAAATATTCTACTTGGAGCAACACAAATAACGAAATATTATCTTGAAAATGATAAAGTCCTAGATAGAGAAAAAATAGAGAATAAATTAAATACACAGACTCAAAATTGCTATAGGCTTATAAGACTAGTTAATAATCTTATAGATATTACAAAAATAGATTCTAGTAACTTTCCTCTTAACTTATCAGATTGTAACATTGTTGAGGTAGTGGAAAGCATTGTAACCTCAGTAGTAGAATATGCAGAATTGAAAAACATTAAAATAATTTTTGATACGGACGTTGAAGAAGTAATACTTGCTTGCGATTTAGATTCTATTGAAAGAATTATTTTAAATCTTTTATCTAATGCTATAAAATTTACCCCTAAAGATGGAAATATATTTGTGAATATTACTACTATTAATGATTCTGTTCAAATTAGAGTCAAAGATTCTGGTATAGGAATTCATGAAGATGAAAAAAATATGATTTTTGAAAGATTTAAACAAGTGGACAACCTTCTTACAAGAAGCAATGAGGGCAGTGGTATTGGACTTAATCTCGTAAAGTCCCTTGTTGAAATGCATCACGGAATTATACGAGTTAATAGTGAATATAAAAATGGAAGTGAATTCATCGTTGAAATTCCTATTAGAAAAATAAGTAATAATCAAATTACAGAAAATAGCCATGATAATATTTTCAATAATGTAATTTCAAAAATTGATGTAGAATTTTCTGATATATATTTTTAGGGAGGCATGATAAACAATGAAAAAAGTTTTATCAATGATACTTGTTACGGTTATAGTAGTATACCTGTTTACTGGTTGTGTAGCAATAACAAATTACAGTGCAAAATCCAATGTAAATATTAAGATTGGCATTTGTATTGCCGATTTTAGTGACAGATTCAAGTTTTATATGCTTAAAGAGATGAAGGACTACGCACAATCTTTAAATAATGTTGAAATAGAATATGCTGATGCAAAAATGGATTCTAATACACAGTTGGCGCAGGTTGAAAATTTCATATCAAAGGGAGTAGATGTTCTAGTTGTTAATCCAGTTGATAGAGATTCAACTAAGCCAATAAGTGACAAAGCTAAGGCAGCTGGGATTCCGATAGTTAGCTTTAACAATAATTTTGAAAACACAAATAATATAGTATGTTCGGTAGATTCAGACTTAAAACAGTCGGGGATATTAGAGATGGAGTATCTGGCTAAAAAAGCGAATTATAAGGGAAATGTTGCAATTATTATGGGAACTATGGGGCAGGATGGACAGAGACTTAGAACGGAGGCGTTCCATGAAGTAATAGAAAAGTATCCTGACATGAAAATTGTTGCTGAGCAAACAGCACAGTGGAATAGATCTAAAAGTATGGCTTTAATGGAAAGTTGGCTTGAATCAGGCAAAGATATTAATGTTGTAGCTTGTGAAAATGATGAAATGGCAATAGGTGCATTAATGGCTATAGATGAAGCGGGAAAACTTGTGGATATAACTGTAGGGGGAATGGATGCTACTCCTGACGCTCTTGATTACTTAAAGAGTGGTAAATTAGCTGTTACAGTATTCCCAAATGGAAGTGGTCAAAGCCAAGCTGTTTTAGATACTGCAGTTAAAGTAGCTAAGGGTGAAAAAGTAGATAAAACAATAAATTTCGAAAATGAATTAGTTACTCCAGAAGATGCAGATACATATATAGCAAAATGGAAAAATTAAAGAATACCACTTTAAAGGAGAACGTTATGAATATTTTTAAAAGCTTTACTATAAAGAAAAAATTTTTTATATTATTTTTTATTTGTATTACAACATTTGTTGGATTTGGCGCCTTTGCTTTAACAGAGCTTGATAGTTTGGGACAAGTAACTCAAAAGTTATATAATCAATCATCAAAGGTTTCTGATGCTGCGGTAAAAGCAAAGCTGGATTTGGTTAAAATCAACAGTTCGATTAAAGATGTAATTTTATTACAAAATAATGATGAGATTCAAAGTGAAATAAACAAAGTTACTCAATACGAAGTCGATTTGCAAAAAAACTTAGATATTATAGAAGAAAATTCTGATGATTCTAATACTAAAAGAAATTTACAAGACGCTAATGATCTTCTTTCGAAATGGTGGAAGCCACAAAGGGAGAAAATTATTGCAGATGTGAAAGGTGGTAAAAAAAATGAGGCTATAGAGATATCTAAGGGAATAAGTTCAGATTTTGCTGATCAGCTTGAACTTCATCTTAATAACATATATGCAACTTCTTCAGATAATGGAATTAGTTTAATACAAGAATCAAATAAACTGCAGATTTCAGAGCGAATTACCTTAATTATAACTTTAGTAATTTTAATTATTATACTAATATCAGCATTTATAACGATGATAATGAGTATAATACTTCCTATTAATAAATTAAAAGAACATATGATTAAAACATCTAATTTAGGAGATTTAGAAGAATATCAGGTCACTCAAAATAATGAACTTGGAGAAA
>Ga0183100_1000644_pt1 | contig 17923 bp, 24 predicted proteins | sample Biomet2_FD_127789 | JGI IMG/M metagenome (GOLD analysis project Ga0183100, IMG submission 127789) | Microbial communities from bioreactor (seeded with anoxic lake sediment) at LBNL, California, USA - Biofuel metagenome 2 | ecosystem: Engineered > Bioreactor > Anaerobic > Unclassified ...
ACTGGGAGAGTGCGCCGGGAAGACGATCTACTCCCGGATCAGGAGGATAGCTGTAAAAGCAGAAGCGCAGACCAAGCCGGAGGATGATGAGTAATGAATCACAAATTGAAAATTAGAAAAGAATATTTTCTCGATGTATTAAGTGGTGCAAAGACTTTCGAGGTGAGAAAAAATGATCGGCGCTTTCAGCTTAAAGACGAGCTGACACTCGAAGAATACGACGGAACGCAAGGATATACGGGGAGATATATCAGGGCAAGCATTTCGTATATTCTTGACGACCCGGAATACTGCAAAGCAGGTTACGTAATACTGGGAATCCGGGTTGAAGAAGCAAGCATTTAATTTGCAAAGGAGGGAATTAAATTGAACAAAGTGATTTTAGTCGGACGCCTAGTCCGGGATCCCGAAGTAAAGACGACACAGAGCCAGACGTCTGTATGCAGCTTTACCATTGCAGTTGATCGCAGATACAAGAACCATGACGGGGAGAGACAGGCAGATTTCATTTCCTGTGTGGCATGGCGTCAGGCGGCTGAATTTTTGGGAAAGTATATCCGGAAAGGATCGCGCATCGGGATCGTAGGGAACCTGCAGAGCCGATCCTATGACGACGCAACCGGCAGAACGGTTTATGTGACCGAGGTGAATGTAGAAGAGATTGAATTTGTCGAATCGAAGCACGAAGGAAACGGAGGAATTCCGGCATCAAATAGCGCAGCTGGTAGCACATATATGCCAGCAGCACCGGTTCCAGCAGCAGACAGCGGATTCTATCCAGCCATGGACGACGATACAACGTTGCCGTTTGATCTATGAGCGATCACATGAGCCTTTCCGAATATAAAAAGCTAATAGGCGCAGAATCAAAGCCGGCCGCCGTGCCGAAGTATCACAATGTCAAAACCACAATAGACGGTATTGAATTTGATAGCAAGGCGGAGGCCCGAAGATATACAGAGCTCAAGCTTCTCAAACAAGCCGGAGAAATCAACGGGTTTGGCATTCAGCCTTCTTTTGTTCTTCCTGGTGGAATTCGATACAGAGCAGATTTCATAGTTAGCAATAATGCCGGTCTGGTCTGGGTGGAGGATGTTAAGGGAGTTTGCACCAAAGAATTCTCACTTAAGCAGAAATTATGGAAAGATTCATATCCTTGGCTCGAACTTAGACTTATGAAGTGATTGGAGGAAAAAATGACAAAGTACGCAGCAAATACATCCGTTTCAAGCGAACTGTCCAGAAATCAAATCGAACGGACGCTGATCCGGTATGGCGCAAATCAGTTTGCATACGCTTCGTCTGCCGACAAAGCTATGATTGCTTTCACCATGTCCGGAAAGCAGGTCCGGTTCATTCTGCCGCTTCCAAGTATAACCGACTATAAATTGACGCCAACCGGAAAAATCCGTGTTATTTCAAGCCAGCAGGAAGCTTGGGAGCAGGCTTGCCGGCAGCGGTGGCGAGCGTTGGATTTAGTAGTTAAGGCTAAGCTTGAGGCAGTTGAATCGGGAATATCCGTATTTGAAGAAGAGTTCTTGGCCAACATTGTTTTGCCGAACGGGCAGACAGTCAAAGACCTCGTAATCCCGGAGGTAGAACACGCGTATTTGTCGGGATGCGCCCCGAAATTGTTTTTAATTGGTGGTAATTAATGCAATCAAATACATTGATCGAACTGAGAATTGTGAGGTGAGCAGATGCGCAAAATAATTGGAAGAGCAGATATCAAAAATTTTATCGTCAAATATTGGGACGGACTCACGGTCGAACAGATTGCCCAAGAGACAGGATTCTCCGCTACAGCAATCAGAAATCATTTAATCAAGCAGGGCGTTGTCATGAGACCTCAAGGAACAAGGATATCAAAGGCAACGTAAAGCGCCAAGAGGGTATAAACGCAGCCGTCATAACAGGCGGCTCTTTATATACCTTATATATACAAAATATCTCGAATTGGTACACGGTTATTATCATAAAAAATTGAGGAGATGCGAGCCATCTCCTTTAACGGGCTTGTAATGGGTATTAACAGATCAACGGAAAGGAGATCATCATGGCCGGGGGAAGAAGAGGATATAGCAGCCGAGATTATGAATGCCTTTTTGACGCAGAGAACCAGATCTCGATTGCTGATCTCCTTCGCCATGATGACGTCCTGCGATACCGCACAAAAACCATTACCTCGGGCCAGGTTGTCGAGTGTGAGATTTACCCAATCTGGAAGCATAGTGCCGAAGTGAAAAAAGCAGCCGAGTATAAAACGCCTTCAGCGCAAAAAGCCGTAAATGATAGAAATGCCAAAAAGAGATTGATCCGGAAGATCAATTGTAATTTTGACGAGAAAGACGTGGCTTGCCATATGACCTATGCCGGAGATGCTCCGGATCTGAATCAGGCCAGGAGAGACATGCAGAACTACATTCGGAGAGTCAGAGATTATCGCAGGAAGAACGGCATGACTGATCTGAAGTATGTCTATGTCATTGAATTCGATGACGGAGAATCAGGGAAGCCGGCAAAGAGAATTCATCAGCATGTGATCTTGTCAGGAATGGACAGGGATGTTGCACAACAGCTCTGGACAAAAGGCCGGTCAAACTGCGACAGATTGCAACCGGATGAGTACGGCTTTGAAGCCCTGGGCCGATACATGTTAAAGGACCCGAAGGGACGCAAGCGCTGGGCGGGATCCAAGAACTTGGTTGAACCGATCGAAACAATTGCAGACCACAAGGTCACGGTCCGGCAGGTAGAGAGAATTGCATTACAGATGGAAGAGCAGGCAGGGAAGATCTTCGCTGCAAAGTTCCCGGCATGCAACATCCTGGACATAACAGTCAAGAGATCTGAGCACGTAGCAGGAGCATATGTCTACGCCAAAATGCGCAAGGCAAAGGAGAATAAAACGAAGAAGGAGCAGAGCAATGCGAGAAAGAACGATCATCTACAACAATCGAACACAGGCAGAAATCGGGTATATCATGGCGGCACGAAGAGAGCTCGAAAAATACCAGAGCAAAAAGCGGGAGATAGAAGACAAGAGGGACCGCATCCTGCATCTTGAGTCGCGTATCAACTCGGTATCACGCCCGCCGAGGGAGATCTGCGTCCAGTCACAGGCTGATCCCAAAGGCATCGAAATGATGCTGTCTAATGCTGCAGACCTTAGGAGAGAGTACGGCAACATGATCATCCAGGCGGAGGGGATCTGTGAGTATGTTGAGAGGCTGATTAATCTCGTGGACGGAATAAAGGGCGGTATGCTGTACAAGAGATTTGTCATTGGCCAGTCAGCCGCAGTAATAGCACATGACTATGTATACAGCAGGCGGCAAGTGTACCGATATATGGACGATGGAATGCTGATCATCGGGAAGAAGATGGCACACAATGTCACACTACGAAGTGATATTATGACATCGTGAACGATTTACATACACACCTCCTGTTTGGCCCCGATGGTTATACCAGCCACCGGGGTTTTTCTATGTCAACGAGGAAAAGCAAATGGACAAGTGCGAGCACTGTGAATGGGCAGAAGTTGTAGAGCGGTATCAAGAGCATGGACGGGAACACATAAAGGTTGTATGTCCTTGGTGGTCTGGGTGCAGGAAACAACGCAAGAAGGCAAAGGAGAAACGGAAGGGGAAGCAACCATGAAGGAATGGGCACGCTGGTTTTATCTAAGCAAGTCTTGGATACAGACACGCAATGCATACATGTCCAGCAAGTATGGGATGTGTGAGCGTTGTACACGGCCGGCTGAGATAGTGCACCACAAGATTTGGTTGACCAGGCATAACATCAACGATCCCAACATAACACTGAACTGGAATAACTTAGAAGCTCTGTGCCGTACGTGCCATGCGATAGAGCACGAAGGATTGGCGCCAACTGCAAATGGATTGAAGTTTGATGAGGCAGGAAACATTATGTTGACTCCCCCCATCAAATAAAACAGGCTCAATTTTAATAAACCGCGCTATGAACTTACGTAGAATCCGGCTCGCACGCACGAGGGGGGGTGTGGTATGGCAAGGCCTAAGGATAAACAAAAGGAGCTTTTAGCCACAAAACCAGATAGAATTTACAGTTATTTGCAGAAACTTACAGCGATTTTTAACAATTTACCTGAAGATAAAAAATCTTTGGCTGAGAACACAATAGAAAGGGCGGCTTGGCTCGCAACAACCATAGAAGACCTGGAAACACTCATTGACGGGCAGGGATATACCGAAAAATATAAAAACGGTGAAAACCAATTCGGAATGAAGAAAAATCCGAATGTAGATACCCATATTGCCATGATGCAGCGGTATACACAGACGATGGAACTACTGCTGAGGATGCTGCCAGAAGAGGAAAAAGAGTCTCCGGAGGCGAAAGCGCTTTTTGAGTTTATGCAGAAAAGGCCAGGGAACAAGTGAATGAGAAAATCAGAAAGAATTGCAGTCAACTGCAGAGAAAAGACTGGTTAGCTGAGTACTGGGAGAAAATCAAGTGCGGGAAAATCAAGGTGTCCCGTCATGTTCGGATGGTATACGAGAGGCTCTATTCGGAATCTCGCAAAAAGACAGGGAAATGGACCTATTCACTCGAACATGGACAGTACGTAATTGATTTTATTGAGACATTTTGTCACCATTCTAAAGGCAAATGGATGGGACAGCCGGTAAAACTTGATTTATTCCAAAAGGCAGCCATTGCCGTTATATTCGGATTTTTAAATAAGAGAACCGGGAAGAGAAGATTCCGCAAGGTTCTTTTTTTAATGGCAAGAAAGAATGGCAAGTCAACATTTGCGGCGGCAATTTTACTTTACATGTTTATCGCAGATGGTGAGGGTGGCGCTGAGATATATTCAGTCGCTACCAAAAAGGACCAGGCAAAAATCATTTTTAATGAAGCCAGAAACATGATCCGGCAATCTCCGGAGCTGGCATCGATGATTAAAAAGCATCGTACTGATCTGGAATTTGTTGCCACCTTCAGCAAGTTTGAACCTTTGGCCTCGGATGCCGACACGCTTGATGGTCTTAACTCTCATGCCGTTGGAATAGACGAGCTTCACGCTATCAAGACAATGGAACTCTATGAGCAAATGGAACAATCCATGTCGGCCAGAGAGCAACCATTATTGCTAATGACAACAACAGCAGGAACAGTCCGTGAATCTATATACGATGAGCGGTATGACTACGCAGTAAAAGTTGCAGAGTGGCAAGAGGGTTACCGGGACGATGAGTTTTTACCTCTGCTTTATGAACTTGACAGCATTGAAGAATGGAGACTCCCGGATTGTTGGATTAAAGCAAATCCCGGGTTGGGAACAATCAAAAAAACAAGTTATTTGGAGCAAATCGTTGAGGCTGCAAAGAGATCTCCGAGAAAATTAGCGGGAGTATTAACTAAAGACTTCAACATGAGACAGAGTTCTTCGGGATCCTGGTTAACATTCGAAGAAGTCGGAAACAAAGTAAAGTTCGACATAAAGGATATTGCCGGAAGTTATGCGGTAGGAGGCGCCGATCTATCGAGCACTACTGATCTGACATGTGCAACCTTGCTGATCGGAAAGAACGGCAAATATTACGTTATCCAAATGTACTTTATACCGGAGGACTGTGTAGAAAAGAAAATCAAAGACGATAAAGTGCCGTATGACATATGGGAAAAGAGAGGGTTGGTTAGATACTGTCAGGGTCCAAAGGTTTCTCTCGAAGATGTAACGGCATGGTTCAAGGAAATGCGAGACAAATACAAAATATATCCGCTATGGGTAGGATTTGACCCGTGGGGTTCAAAGTACTGGATTGACGACATGAAGAACAACGGCTTTGCGATGGAAGAGGTCAGACAGGGAGCGCAAACGATGTCTGCGCCCATGAAAGAGCTGGCCGCTGACTTTACGAGTAAGAATGTTATTCATAACGAAAATCCAATATTGGTATGGTGCTTAACAAACACGGAAATTAAGCGAGACGAAAACGACAATATTAGACCAGTCAAGGGCAGGCATTCAAAAATGCGCATAGATGGAACAGTTAGTCTGATTGACGCATATGTTGTTTTAAAGAGGCATCTTGACGATTATACAAATATGCAAAGGAGGTAAACGAATGCCGTTTTTCTTTGAAAAATCTGAAAAGCGCAAAACCAATAAGGAACTGCGCAAGGCTGCACAAAACGTTGACCAATATTTTCAGATGTTTACAGGTTACCAGCCACAGTTCCGCTCATTAGCGGGTGGGATTTTTGAAATGGATCTTACGCGAGCCTGCGTTGATGCTATTGCAAGGAACCGAGCAAAATTTAAGCCAAGGATATCAGGGTCCGCATATAAAAATTTGGAGAGAACCCTGCAGTTTAAGCCAAACCCAATACAGGACACATACAATTTCCTGTACAAGCTTTCTACCATCACGGATGTTGAAAATAATGCTTTCATTTTTCCAATTGAAGACAGTTTAGGCAGTGTGGTAGGTTTCTGGCCAGTACGGGCAACATCATCAGAGATCAAAAAAGAGCAGGGGCAATTGTATTTGGCTGCAAACATAAACGGGAACATGCAGGCAATTGAGTATGCAAAGGTTGGACATCTAAGAAACCACTATTATTCCAGTGATTTTTACGGAGATTCCAACCAACCTTTTGACGGAACACTAAAACTGATTGATGCGCAACGCCAGGCTATTGAAAACGGAGTAGCAAGCTCATCGGCAATACGATTCCTGGCAAAGATAGCAAGCATGCTGCAGCCTGATGATATTACCAAAGAACGGGAGAGATTTGCCAAAGAGAATTTGTCAAACAACGGCACAGGTGTGCTCTTATTTGATAACAAGTATGCAGATGTTAAGCAAGTCGATTCAAAGCCATTCCTTGTTAACGCTCCGCAGATGCAGGAAATCAGACACAATGCCTATGAATATTTTGGAGTAAACGAGGCGATTCTGACAAACTCATATACCGAAGAGCAATGGAATGCCTTCTATGAAGGAAAGCTTGAACCTTGGGGACTCCAGACAGGATTAGTAATTACCAATATGCTTTTTTCAGACCGAGAAAAGGCAATGGGAAACAGTGTCTTTTTTGAAGCAAACCGTTTGCAGTATGCATCTAATGCTACAAAGGTAAATATCGTTCAGACATTGTTTGACCGTGGATTTATTACGACCAATCAAGGCCTGGAAGTGTTTAACATGCCGCCGGTTGAAGGAGGAGACAAAAGATACATCCGCAAGGAATACCAGGAAGTTTCGCTTTTAGGTAAAGACGCAGCTGTGAATGTTCCTACTGCGGATCCGCCTGCATCATTACCGGTATTACCCGGAAACAAAACAGGGGAGGACAGTTAATATGCCATTGAAACCGCAAGAACGTGAATACAGATCACTTGTCAATTTATTAAATCCGAGTCAGGCGCAGAAGCGTATTGAATCGGATTTTTACGTTGAGGGGTATGCAACGACCTTTGATAAGCCGTACTTGCTATGGGATGACGGCACATGGAAGTACTACGAGATGGTTGACCGCAACGCGTTCGCAGGGACCGATATGAGCGACGTCATTATGCAGTACGACCACGCCGGTAAAGTCCTCGCAAGACAGACAAACAACACCTTGACTCTTGAGGTTGAACCTTCAGGGCTATTAATTGCCGCTGATCTATCTAAATCAAATGCGGCAAAGGACATGTTTGAAGAAATCAAAAACGGTCTCGTCACTCGGATGTCGTGGGCTTTTATTGTTGATAAGAGCCAATGGACGGATGACGAAGCAACCAAGACCACGACCCGAAAGATTCTGCACGTCAGAAAAATTTATGACGTATCAGCAGTATCTATACCGGCAAACCCGGACACATCCATCGATGCGCGGTCTCTTGAGCAAGGGAGTTTTGCACAAGAGCTGAAGGATTATCAGACGCGCAAAAACACGATTAAGAGACTCGAACTATTAGCAGAAATATGAGGAGGAAAAATCATTATGAATCTTAAAGAAATCAGATCAAAGCTTGCATCACTCACAGAAGAGCTCAAGGACGAATCCATTACGGCAGAAAGACTTACTGCCATCGAAACAGAAATGAGAAGCCTTAAAGCACAGGAAAAGGCTTGCACCGAAGCTGCGGAAAAGCGTCAGAAACTGCTTGGAGAAATTGCTGCTGGAGCAGGGGAATCAATTGAAAACGGACAGCCGCAGCAGAGAAACAATGTTCTTGCTGACGATAGCCCGATTGCTGCACCGGAGTACAGAAACGCTTACCTCAAGCGTTTGCAGGGCAAGGAATTGAGTGCCATGGAAGAGCGCGCCATGACAACCGTATCCGGTTCGGTCGGAAACGCTATTCCGACACAGACAGCAAACATGATCCTTACCAAGATCCAGCAGTACGCCCCGCTTCTGGCCGAGATTACACTCCTGCAGGTTGCAGGAAATGTAACATTTGTAATGGAAGGTGTAACTGCTGATGCGGCAAAGCACACAGAAGGCGCTACGATCAATGCATCTGATGACACGCTGGTTAAGATTACTCTTAACGGCTATGAAATCAATAAGCTTGTGACTATCTCTAAGTCTGTATCTACGATGTCAATACCGGCATTTGAGGGATGGCTTACTGACATGCTTGCTCGCAAAGCTGCAAAGTGTATCAGTGGATATCTTGTCTCCGGCACAGGTTCCTCCGAACCGCAGGGCGTGGCCACGGCGCAGACATGGGATGCAACAAACTCCGTTACCGTTGCTCTTGCAAGTGCAACAAGCGCAACAAACATCAGGACCATGATCGGGCTGCTTCCGGGCGGATATGATGCAGGAGCCAAATTCCTCATGTCCAAGAAGACCCTCTTCTCTGACATTATGGAGCTCCAGGACAACGCAAAGCATGACTTGGTGAAGGAAGTAAACGGTGTTTACTTCATCTACGGTTATGAAGTAATGCTCGACGATCGTGTTACGCTCCACGAAGCATACCTCGGAAACTTCAAGCAGGGAATCGCCGGAAACCTCTCTGAGAACGTCAATATCGTTTCCGATTTTGATATTCACACAAACAGCTTTGACTATCTTGTTGCTGCTGCTTTTGATTCAAAGGTAGCTATCGGCGAGGCATTCGTTAAGCTTGCAAAAGCTACTGCCTAATAAGGAGGGCTAAGAAATGGCCGTATCAGCTGATTTTTTAAAAGAAATAAAGAAGGATTCTGGCATTACGGCCGCGTATTTCGACTCTCAAGTAACCAGATTGATAGAGGCATCCCGGCTCGAGCTCATTCGAGTCGGGGTGTCTTCTAACATCGTCGCTAACGAGTCAAACGTTCTTGTAACGCAAGCCATAAGTGTATATGTACATTCGAATTTTGCTGAAGATGAAAATGAAGCTGCAAGGCTGGCAGAATCTTTCAACTCAATGAAAACCGCGCTTTCGCTGTCTACGGGTTACATGACGGAGGCGGTGACATAATGGCATTTACAAGCGTTGTACAGTTTTTAACAGGAACAATGGGAACGGACGCATTGTCGAGGAAGCAAATTACCAATATCATACCCGGACCGGAGGTTCCTTGCATAGTCGAAACCGTCGGAATAACAGAGACATACGCAGCGGCACAAGCCGGAGTGAGACCGGATGTGCGAATCAAGGTAAGGGAATCGGAATATGACCGTAAAACCTGTATAGGGATGGACTTTGAAGGAGAAAGGTACCGCATTGTCAGGGCTTCGAAAGCACCTAAGAAGATGATTGTCCTGGTTGGAGAGACGGTGGCGCGATGAGCGGAACGACAAAGTTTATTGATAATAGCGATGCTTTCAAGAAAGCCTTAAAAGCCGCCGAAAGAGCCACAATAAGAACGGCGGCAAAGACTATTGCGAAAGCTGCATCAGAGAATACTCCCTCTTCGACAGGAAGAACAAAGAAGGCTTACGGTGTTAAAACGGGAAAAGTTAAGGGAACAACAAATAACTTCAAGTCAACCGTTGGCGTTTGGTCAAAATCTCAGCTGAAGAAAAAAGGGAAGCCGATACCTTGGCAACTTACCGCAATTCTTGAAAATGGTACAAAGGCTCATGAAATCAATTATGGAAGAAAAAGCACCAGGGGAAAATTAACGAGACTTACAGGCAAGAAAACTCTTGGAAACAAAGCAAAGAATCTTTGTTTTGGACGCTATGTAAATCATCCTGGATCAAAAGCGTTTCACATGCTCAAGAATGCGGCAAATTCAAATTCGGGAGCCATAAAGGACGCGGCCCAGAAATATTACAAAGAGCTCTCGGATAAGATGGCAACATCCAATTACGAAAAAGGCGGAGACATCAACACATTGATTGGTTCAACGCTGGCAAGAATTGCAGGAGAGGAGGAGAGCGAAGACAATGTTTGATTCTTCAGATTTTATTAAAACATTCATGGGCGCTATGGCGGAAATGGATCCATCTTCATATTACGACGATGCAATTTATCCAATTACCGAAGAGCAGCTATCTACGCTCCCGCTTTGCGTTGTTTCTGCCTTTCGCTTTCCGTCAAATGACGATAATGTAACGGAATTTTCAACAACTATTGACTTTTGGGCACGGGATGAACAAGGCCAATATGCAGATACAGAAGCAAAATGTGATCTTGTAAGAGCTGGACTTGATGGTAAGGTACTGCCGCTTTCAAAAGCATATGCAGTAATTTACTACGACGATCAACAGCCAGTGAATGACCCTGAAATAGAACTTATTTGCACGCGGCAATCATACTCTGGCCGCATTTTTCACATTTAAGGAGGCCGAACATGGCAATTAAGCAAGTACAGATCGACAAAGTAGTCATAAAAGCAGGCAAATTGTTCCTCGATTATGGCGAGGCAACAGAAGAAGAGCTCGGAATCATAAGAGGCGGAGGAGAATTTGACGCTACCGAAACGGTCAGAGACATTGAATACGACGGAGCAGAGGGTAAAACGGCAGGAATGCAGGTTATCGATGATATCAATGCTTTGCTGAAAGCAACGATTATCACGGCATCGCAGAAGGTCCTGGCAATGTGCCTGCCTTCGTCAACAATAAACGATTCTACCGGAAAAATCACGTCCGGGAGTACCGGGTTGATTCCACTCGCAAAGTACCGCAAAAATGCGACTATGTTTTGCGAGACAACCGACGGCAAATTCAAAAAAATTGTGATTAAGAATCCACTGAATGAAAAAGGGCTTGCGCTGGCAGCGAAGAAAAAAGCAGAAGGCGAAATTGCTCTTGAACTTCAGGCTCATCATGATGCGACCGCTGACCATACCGACCTTTACACAATTGAAGACGTGGACGCTGCTGCTTCTACGGCCGCAAACAGGGCTGCTCTTGCAACTGATGTTTCTGCATTTGCAGCTCTGAACCCGGAACTTTACACATCTGCATCGTATGCTGCTGCGTACGTCGTATATCTTAAATCAAAGGCTGTAAATGACAGCGCAGACGAGAACCAGGTGACTGTTGACGCAGCGCATGACGCCCTTGCTGCTGCAGTAGCCGCAATGGTACTCGTTTGATCGGAAGAGGTAACGCATGAAAGCAAAAACATTGATGAAATTGGCGGCATTTATGGATGCGGCTGATATCGATCTTGTGAAAGTCAAAGACGAATTCACGGGGGAAAAACTCGATAAAGTAAAAATCGGATTTTTCATTGTGGAACTGATTGTCAAAAATCTTCCGAAAGCGGAGAAAGAATTTTACGAGTTGATAATGGCATATAAGGACTGCTCCCAAAAAGAAGCGGAAGATTGTGACATCATCGACACTATCAAAGAAATTATGACGGACGGCGATGTTAAACGTTTTTTATTCTGAAACCCAATCTTGAGCCAGGAGAAATTTATAGACTGACGCACAAATATTACGGGCCGGAGGTATACGAACTTCCGGCTCGTATTTTTATGCAGATTATTGCCAAGGCAAAAGAACGGGAAATTAACGAAGACTTCAAGGGAATATGGAAATTATCAGTTATCAAGGCATGCATACAAGGGCAGCAGGTAATGACATTTGACGAATTTATGAATGAGGCCAGAGTCAGCTCAACGCCTGTCGATGTAGAAGTCGAAAACAAAAAATTTGACATGCTGATTAATGCAGATCGGAGGAGAGATAATGGCTAGTTTATTCCAACTTTTTGGCGAAATCATGTTAAACAATGATGATGCTAATAAGAAAATAGACCAGACAACAAGCAAGGCCGAAAGCTCTGGCACTTCAATTGGGCAAGTAGCGAGCGGGATAGGTAAAACTGCGGCGGTAATCGGTGGTGCTGCTGTTGCGGGTGTTACGGCTTTGACAGGTCTTGCCATGAAAACAGCTGATTCTGCGGGTGCTATCAATGACGCTTCCATGCGCGTGGGAGCAGATGCCGAAGAGTACCAGCGTTGGGCATATGCTGCAGGACTGTGCGGAATGTCTTCGGAAACACTTGAAGGCGCAATGAAAAAGAGCCAAACCACATTCGCAAAGGCAAAAGATGGTAATGCGGCAGCGGCCGATTCGTATAAAGCGCTTGGTATTAATATCGAAAATGTAAGTTCATCCGATGAAGCATTTAATCAAACAATGAATGCACTTGCGGGCATGACAGACGAGACGGCCAGAAATAAGGCTGCTATGGATATCTTTGGGAAATCATACGCTGACTTGGGCCCGCTCTTAAATGAGGGCGCAGACGGCATGAAAACGCTCAAAGATCAGGCAACAGTAATGTCCGATGAGCAGGTTGCTGCAGGAGATCAGCTGGGAGATACAATTGACAGGTTAAAGAACGCCGGCGCCGGTATTATGAATTCGTTAGGATCCGCGGTAATTCCGATTGTGCAGCAAGTAGCAGATTTAATTATTGCCAACCTTCCCATGATTCAAGGGCTGTTTGAACAGCTTTTGCCAGTATTTGCAAGTTTGATCCAAACCCTGCTTCCGCCTTTGATCCAATTAGCGCAGACGCTGCTTCCACCGATTATTTCACTTATACAGCAGCTGCTACCATTTATTACGGAAATTGTTAGTTCTATTTTGCCTGTATTTACGGAACTTCTGAACATGATTCTCCCTCCGCTTATGCAGATTATAGAAGCCATTTTGCCGCTGATTCTATCGTTGATAGAGCCTTTGCTTCCTTTACTTGACCCGATTCTTCAATTACTTCAGCCAATGATTGATCTGCTTTTATTGATTGTCGAACCGCTGATTGAACTTATAAACCTGATTCTGCCGCCGCTGATCAGCTTGTTTACAAACATAATGCAATTTCTTTTGCCTGGGCTTCAGGGCACGTTAAGCGGCGTAGCAGACATACTTGGAGGGGTATTCCGTCAGGCATTTGCAAATGTCAAAACTACTGTCGAGACACTTAAAACTGTCTTTTCGGGTATAACAGATTTTTTAAAAAACGTCTTTCAAGGCAATTGGTCGGGAGCGTGGAACGCAGTAAAAGATACCCTGTCAACCGTGTTTAACTCATTTAAGGATGTCATCCGAGGGCCGGTGAATGCGGTAATTGATCTTATAAACAGCTTTATTGGGAAGATCAATGGAATAAAAATTGATGTTCCTGACTGGGTAACAAGCATGACAGGGATTCATGATTTCAAATTAAATATCCCCAAAATGGCGCGTTTAAAAGTCGGTATGGATTATGTTCCATATGATGAATATCCTGCTCTTCTGCACGAAGGAGAGGCAGTACTTACAAAGCAGGAAAATTCAGCTTACCGAGAAGGGAAAAGCGGAACGGTGCAGACTTACGCACCTGTAATAAACATCAGTATAAGCGGTGCAAAAGCACAGACAGGTCGCGAACTGCTTGAACTGATTCAAGACGCAGTAGAAGAAAAAACATTCGGAATAGGAGGTGCTCCATCATGGGCAACTACAGCAATTACATAATAGGAAATGGAATTGACCTATCTGAATATGGATTTACTGCTTTGAAATTGCCCCCGATTAGTATTCCGAAGCTCCGGGTTGATGATTACGAAGTACCAGGCAGATCCGGTAAACTACATGCTTCTTTGAGAGACTATGAGGAAATATCAAAAGAGGCAACGCTCATGTACATCGGAGAGGATCCGGCTTCTGCAGCCGGATTTCTTTCTGGATTGGAATCGTTTATCTTTTCAAACGAGCCGGATAAATTATACATCGGAAGGGTTTCAGACAAGTTTGAAATGCCGAGAAAGTCCAAAATATACGATCTGAAATTACCTTTAATTTGCGATCCTTTGAAACGAGAATCAGATCCACAAGAAATTGATCTTGCAAATGGCCAAAATATTTTCAACAGAACGAATGAATCTGCTTATCCAACTTTCATTATCAATGGATCTGGAACGATAGTTTTAACTATTGGATCGCAGACAGTTACTCTTACTTCGGTTGTCGATTCAATTACAATCGATGGAGATAAATTTGATTGCTATGACACCCAAAATGCAAACAATCGTATGACTTTAGCGCCATCAACTGATGTTGGTTTTCCTGTAATAGAACCAGGTGAGGAAGCTGTTATTTCATGGACCGGAACCGTTTCTTCTGTTGTTATGTTCCCTAATTGGAGGTGGCATTGATGATTTTCATCTATTCTCCCAAAGCTTCGCCGGAGGATTTGCTTACAAATGGATACGGAGGTATCAACGCAACTGAGGCAATAGTGTCAGAGGAATTAAACGGAGAATATAAAATATCTCTGTCTATCCCGATCACAGATGAACGCGCGCAATATTTTGTGGGAAAGGCAATTGTAAGAGCACAGACCCCGCGAGGCGTAGACTACTTCCGACTTGATAAGCCTAAAACGACAATGAAAACAAAGTCAGCAACAGGGTGGCATATTTCGTATGATCTTGCCGCTGATATGATCGTAAATAGCGCCTGGACAGCCAAAACGGGGCAAGAAGCTTTAACCGGTATTCTTTCATCAGGCATGTCAGAACGACGCTTTACAGGCACGTCAGACATAACAACTATTTCAAATATGCGGGCTGTAAGATGCTCCCCGCTTTCTTCCTTAATTAACACAAAGCAAGACAATTGCTTCTTAAATCGATGGGGAGGAGAGGCAGAACGAAGCTGTTTCGCTTTCAATGTCAAAAATCAAATCGGTACAGACAATGGAGTCAACATAGCATTTAAAAAGAATCTGACCGGTTTCAATCTTGATGAGGATTTTTCCGCAGTAGCAACGCGGATTGTACCAACTTGCCTGACAGCAGATGACGGAGTTTTGTCACTTGCTGAAACGTACATTGATTCGAGCCGTATTGGCGATTATGCTCTTCCACATATATACGCAGTGCATTTTTCGGACATCAAAGTCGGAGCAAAGGACAGTGACACAGGACTTGTCACATATGGAACTGAAGCAGATGCAATGGTAGAAATGCGGGTAAGAGTTGCGGCGATGTTCTCGGCCGGCTGCGATCTTCCCAAGGTAACCGCGACGGTGGAATTCATACTTCTGCAAAACACAATTGAATACAAAAATTATGCCTTGCTGGAAACCGTCAATTTAGGTGATACGATTCACTGCAATTATCGAGAAATAGCATTATTGAAACGCGTCAAAGCATATGAATTTGATTCCCTTAAAAAGCGCTACAACAAAATCACTCTGGGAGACTTAAAAAGAACTGTTGCAGACACCATGTATGCTCAAGATATCGACCTGTCTGCTCTCAAAACTACAATGGATTCTACGGTTAAGCAGAACGATATATATTATGGTTGCTCACTCAATCACGTAGAAGGACTTAAGGTTACCGGATCAACAGCCCTCGCCGGCGCTAAGTTTATTGCAAATGCAGATCGGGCAGGATATTTTGATGCAAATGATAATTTTCTTGGTGGCCTTGCAATTATAAATTCAGTTGCGGCGGTCATTTCCTCAATACTTACCAATACGGCGACAAACCCGGAATGTTGGGCAACGATCGGCCAGTCCGGAGGGCTGTATGGAGTCTTTATATTTCGGCGTACCGTGTCGGCAACGGTGCCAGTTCTTAAGATTTTACTTGGATCTGGCGGGGATTTTTACCTGCAAAATAGTGACGGTAAAAATATCGTTGATTATCAAGGGGTAGGAGGTTCAGTTTACATCAGAAATGCGGTGGGAAATTTTGCTCTATGGGCAAAGGATAGTTTTTGCCAAATTGTATGCCCATCTGCTAACGGCATGGCAGTAGGAGCAGACACAGGGGGACCATACAAAATTATAAACGGAATCAAGTCATATCTGTAAGGAGGGCATATGAGTCTATTTAATCATACTCAAACAGTCAATTTTGCGAACAAGACTGTCATGAACCCGATTAAAATCATACAGGGCGAGGCAAAAGCTCGAACGATCCATTTCAAACTGGTTGACGGCGGCACCGTAGTAGATCTGACAGGGTGTACGGTACGCGCCTACATTCTTCCGTTCGGCGCAACGACACCGCTTTACGAAGATTTGACAATTGTCAGCGCAGTAAAGGGAACATGCGACTATGTTGTGTCAGGCAATGCGGCGGCAACGGCAGGCGATGCAGTTTTGCAGATCGAAGTGATTGCATCGGGATCACCTGATCCGCTCGCGACGGGATACTCGAAAGAAATACCACTGCAGGTAACGGCAAGGAAAGATTTTACTGGGGCTCTTGAATCGAGCACTGTATTTTCCGCCCTGCTAAATGCCTTGAGTCTTGCCCAGTCACTTGATGGCAATGCGTTACACAAAACCGGAGACGAGACCGCAACGGGTATAAAAACGCTGAATCTCAAATTTGGTGCAGATGCCGATGCAAACAGTAAAAAGATTACCGCGCTTGGTGCACCGGCTGCAAACACCGACGCGGCAAATAAACTGTATGTTGATCAAAATATCAATTTTGCCGCGCCGATCGGCGAAACAAAGATATGGGAATTCCCAACAGCTCCGGCGAAGCATCTGCTTAAAATCGGGCAGATCGTAAATCGAGCTGATTATCCGGATCTTTGGGCCCTTGCGAGTCCTATTGCCATAACTGATGCGGCATGGGCAACGGATAAGACAAAATTTTCGTCCGGAAATGGCACAACTACATTCCGGATACCAGATTGGAGGGACTATTTTATCCGCGGTGCAGGCGTATCACGCGCTGTTGGTACATCGCAACAAGACGCTCTGCAGGGACATATCCATGCTAAAGCGGGAGGGTATGGCACGCCAGGAAGCGCATATAATGACCCTACATTTTGGTCGCAAGTTAACGGTCAAGCCGTGGCCGCCCAGCTATACACAGGGAGTCCGTATACTGATGGAACAAACGGCACCCCACGAACGGCAGCCGAAACGCGTCCTGTCAACGTGGCGGTCAACTATATTATCAGAGCATTGGCATAGTTACTTCCACGTGCCCCAGGCTATATATCTGCAGTTATTCAAACTTTGCGCGACAGCCCCGTTCTTGAAATTCGCAGTAAATGACGTTGTTGAAACCTGTATCCCCGTCAGGCCATATTGATCCCATGTGTTACTTGGCCATCCGGGCATTACATCTACGATATTTATAGCGATAAACGCGATCGGGAATGTTATTTGTATCGCGTTGTTTGGGTTGCCCGCGGTCATACTTACATTAAACGAATCAAATTGGGCCATTGTGCCATCTGCCCATTTGATATATTTGTCCCCGCGCGCAATGATTGGAGCAGTACCAACATACGGCATCGCTGTAAATGCTCCGGCAAGACCGCCTGCGCGCACAAAATTGATATTTTGATTAATGAAGGAGAATAATATGACCCGGATACGAGATGGTCCCCTCGAAATTTAGCTTCAATTTGCAAGCGCCAGAAGGCGCTATTTTTATGTCCAAAAATAAATAAACCCAAGGAGGAAAATTTGATTATGGAAGAGAAAGCATTGGCCATA
>Ga0183100_1000906_pt1 | contig 17903 bp, 17 predicted proteins | sample Biomet2_FD_127789 | JGI IMG/M metagenome (GOLD analysis project Ga0183100, IMG submission 127789) | Microbial communities from bioreactor (seeded with anoxic lake sediment) at LBNL, California, USA - Biofuel metagenome 2 | ecosystem: Engineered > Bioreactor > Anaerobic > Unclassified ...
AAATAAAGCTAGACTAATTTAAGATAATAAGTTGTGCACTAAATGCTAGCTACAATATAAATATGGAGCTAGAACTTTATTCACTTGTTGAGAGTAAGTTCAATTAAGGCACATTCAAATCATAGATTTGAATGTGCCTTAATCGAACTTAAAAAATGTAAGTTTCTCCTATATCGATGATTTTTATTGCATCATCATTTAGATTTAGTAATGATTCTTCAGTTTCTTCAAAATTCTCTAATGAAATTTTAAATGTTTTATAATGAATAGGAATCATTACTGGGCAAGTCATCATTTTAAACATTTGATAGCTTTGTTCTGGTGTGCAATGCATATAGGAAAACCTATCAGGCTTGTAGCATCCTACAGGCATCAATGCCACATTACAATTAATATTTTTGAAGTTATCTGTAAGAGCAGTATCACCAGCGAAAAATACACTTTTGTTTTCTCTTTCAATTAGATAAGAAATGCTTTCATTATCTTGACCAAGATAAAAGCGTCTACCATCATGATCCGCTTCATAAGCAGTAATTTTTATGAAATCATCTTTATATATATCTCCAGGATGTAATAAAAATACATTTTTAAAACCTAATAATTTAGCAATATGAAGATATCCTTTTGGAACAATTATAATTGCATCTTTATTTAATTGTCGAAGTGAGGAAAAGTTTAAATGATCCATATGACCATGAGATAAGAGTATATAATCTACTGTTAAGTTCTTTATATATGTTGGTTTTTTTACCATTCTCTTAAAATATCCTAAAAGATTAGAAAATACAGGGTCCGTTATAATAACTTTATCAGATAAATTAATAACTGCAGTAGCATGACCAAACCAATTAATAGAATTTGTTATAATTTCATCAGATTTTACTGGTTCACTTTTTTTAAAGTATTCTCTTATATTGTTAGTTGTTAAATGGAATAAAAAATTAACATTAGAAAAAAATTTCAATTTTTATCCGTCCTTTCTCAATGATTCCATTTAAATATTATAATACCTACGATCATAATAGCAATGCCTAAAAAGTTATTTAATGAAAATTTAATCTTTTCACTATCAAATAATCCTAAAGCATCAATAAATGCAGCTGTAAACAATTGAGATATTAATATAATCCCAATTCCTAAGGTAGGTCCCATTGAACTAACACTTTTCATTACTGTAAAAGTTATTACTACACCTAAGATTCCACCAAATAAATAAAGTTTATTAGCTTCTTTTAAATTTGTATAATTTCCATCGCCAAAAAAGAAAAATACTATAAGGCTTACAATAAGAGCAATGATTTGAACTAATAACGTAGTTTCCCATACTCCTATTCTTTCGCCAAGTCTTGTATTAAATACTCCTTGGATGCTCATAGCAATTCCTGAAATTATTGCACATATTATTCCAAACATAATATCACCTCAAGAGTAGTATTCCCTTAAGTTTACTGATTATGCTTTATATACAATAAAAAGTCATTATGTAAGAATATATTATATTCAATAGTTAACATTGATATATCTAATATTTAAAAGTTAAAGTATTACTAAATTATTTAAATTCTTAATAAATTGATTTTGTATTTGAGATTCTGAAAATCCTAATGTTAATCCTAGACTCAGTAAATCCTCAAATAAAGTTAAGTAGTGATCCATTGATGGAGAAACAATTAAATCATTAATATCAATATATAAATTTAAGAATTGATCACTTAAACAATAATCATTAGGAGTCATAGATACTGCGATTAAATCTGTATACTTATGATCAATTCCTAATGTTAAAGCTTGAGAAATACAATGTGTATATTTATTAAATATTGTATTTAAATTTAGAGGCTTAGTACTTTTAGTTAAATAATTAAAACAGAGAGTCTCATTAGCTAAATTACCAAGTATTATTTCAAATTCTAGGTTTTTGCGGACTTGTAATTTATGTGAATCTAATTCCTCATTTATTGGTAAATTATCATTGTAATTTTTTTGTACTTTAAATAGTGGTTGAATATTCATAGTGAATCCTCCTACATTTCTAGTAATTAATCTTATTTTACAAAATCTTTAAAACAAATGAAACCTAAGAAAACGAATACAAAAAAATATTTTTTTATATATATGTAAACTTCACAATATTAAGAGATATTTTTAAAATTTAATGTATTGATTGTGTTAGTTAAAAAGCTTCTATGTAAAAATAAAACTGAAAAAGCTCAAATACAATGAATATTCCTTATTTAGGATTAAAAAAATAGAAAGGAAATTTTAAATATATATAACAAGCTTAATTCATAAACATGTACAAATAATATAAGACTGTCTCCAAAAAATTTATTTCAAGACAGTCACTAATATGGCTAAGATTTAAAATATAGCCCAAAATTTAATTTTGTAATACTACAATAAGATATTATTAAAAGTCTTTTAATGTATATGACTTTAATGCAATATTTTTCTTTACAGTAGGAAGTTTCCATATTTCAATGCTTTTAACTTTTAATTTCGCAATATTATCTTTGTTATATATTTCAGGAAAATTTAATTTCACATCTTGTTTTTTATAGTCTTTAGGAATATAACCTAAATTAGCAAGAGAAATAAAATTATCTTCAAAATATTTGACACTAAATCCATTAAGTTCTAAAGTATCAAAAAGACAACGAGAAAGTCTTTTTATATAACCTTTGTTATCTATTTTTAAATTTATACTTTTAGTAGAGTCAAGTAGATATACTAAATCACTAGCATCAATTCTAAAACTTTTATATGGAGCTATAATTTTATCAACGACAAGATACAATTTATCTAAATTCGGATTTTCTATAGCTGTTAATATAATAAAAGGTACTGGTGAATTTCTATTTGCTCTAAATTTCTTAGACATATTTCTTTGTATGGGTGATATTACTTGATAGGTTTCCTCATCAAATAACGCAACTATATAGTACTTCATGATAAACCTCACAATCTTAGTTAGTATATTACTCAAAGTTTTAATAAATTATAACACAATCAGTAAAATAAAAAAATAGAATATAACAATAATTAAATAATCAATACAAATAACAATGATATAATAATATGATAAGTTTTGGCATATACATTTATTTGTATTTTAGATAATAGGACTCTTCAGGAATATAATTACAATTATACCAATTAAAAATTTATATTAAATATCGCATATAATGAAAAAAGTAGTGATAGACATAAAAAATGTATTTAAATAAATTTTGTTTATGATATAATAATTAAAGTAGTTTTTAATAATAAAATAGGTTAATAATGCAAATTACTATAAATAGATATTTTAGATAGATAGGGTGAATTCAATGGAAAGATTAGTTATAAACGGAGGAAACTTGCTAAAAGGCAGCGTTGATATCAACGGAGCTAAGAATGCAGCAGTAGCAATATTACCAGCAGCAATAATGGCAAGTGATGGAAAATGCACAATTGATAACATACCAGATATTGAAGATGTACACTGCTTAGAAAGAATACTGAAGAGCTTAGGGTGTAAGATAGTTAAAATAGACAATAATACTTTAGATATAGATAGTACTGGGGTTAATAATTTTGACGCATGCATAGATGACGTTAGAAGAATGAGGGCTTCGTATTATTTTATAGGAGCTTTATTATCACGATTTAAAAAGGCGAGAGTAGTTCTTCCAGGTGGATGTCCAATAGGTGTAAGGCCTATAGATCAACATATAAAAGGTTTTGAAGCTTTAGGAGCAGAAGTGTCTATAGAACATGGAGCCGTTAATGTTAAGGCTGATAGATTAATAGGAGCTAGTATATTTTTCGATGTAGTTTCAGTAGGTGCAACAATAAATGTTATGATAGCAGCAACATTGGCAGAGGGAAGTACAGTATTAGAAAATGTAGCTAAAGAACCTCATGTTGTTGACGTAGCAAATTTTCTAAATTCAATGGGTGCTGATATAAAAGGTGCAGGCACTGATATTATAAGAATTAAAGGTGTAGAAAACTTAAAAGGTTGTTCATATAGTGTAATACCAGATCAAATTGAGGCTGGTACATTTATGATAGCAGCAGCGGCTACAGGTGGTGATGTTTATATAAGAAACGTTATACCAAAGCATTTAGAATCAATTACAGCTAAGCTTACAGAGATGGGAGCTGTGATTGAAGAAGGTGATGATTGCATTAGAGTAAGTGTAAACAAACCACTAAAAGGAGTTAATATTAAAACAACTCCATATCCAGGATTTCCTACAGATATTCAACAACCAATGTCAACATTATTAAGTATTGTCCCAGGAAGAAGTTTAATTACGGAATCTATATGGGAAAATAGACATAAGCACATAGATGAATTAAAGAAAATGGGTGCTAATATAAAAGTTGAAGGTAGAGTTGCAATTATTGATGGTTCACAAAAGCTAACAGGCGCTGTAGTAAAGGCAACAGATTTAAGAGCTGGTGCGGCTATGGTTATAGCTGGATTAGTTGCAGACGGTGTAACAGAAATAACTAGTATAGAGCACATAGATAGAGGATATCCGCACATAGAAAATAAGTTTAAGGCTTTAGGTGCTGATATTAAAAGAATAGATGTTGAAGAGTAATACGAATCTCATAGGGGGTGAGGATTTACAGTGATATTTTGTTCTTTATATAGTGGCAGTAGTGGTAATAGCATGTTTATTGCCTCAGATAAAGCTAAGATATTAATTGATGCAGGACTCCCAGGTAAAAGAATTGATATGGCATTGCAAGAAATCAATCAAGAGCCAAAAGGTTTGAATGGGATTTTCATAACTCATGAGCATAGTGATCATATTAAGGGAATAGGGGTATTATCTAGAAAATATGATATTCCTATATATGCAAATGCTGATACTTGGTCTGCTATGGAGAATTCAATTGGAAAGATAAAAGAACATAACATAAAAGTAATTGATAAAAGGTCAATTACTGAAATACAGGATATGAATATCAAAGCTTTCAATATCCCGCATGATGCTGTGGCACCAATGGGATATACAGTAAATGATGGAGAAAAAAGCATAAGTATAGCAACAGATTTTGGTACTTTCACTAGGGAGATTTATGATAACATAAAGGATTCAGAAGTTATACTTCTTGAAAGTAACCATGATGTTAACATGCTTAAATTTGGACCGTATCCATATCCACTAAAAAGAAGAATACTTAGCGAGATAGGACATTTGTCTAATGATGATTGTGGAAGTGCTATTGTTAAATTATCTAAATGTTCAGCAAATAAAAAGATTATTTTAGGACATTTAAGTAATACAAATAATCAACCTGATTTAGCATATCAAACTGTTTTGAATGTATTAAATGAAAACGGAATTAAGCAAAATCAGGACATAATATTAACTATGGCAAATAGGTATAATCCTAGCAGCTATATAGAAATTTAATTTATTTAAGATTATAATATATAAGTATTATATAAAAATGAAAATTTAAGGGAGGACTTAAAAATGAGTTTATATACAGAATGGACTGAAATGGTTGTTGACTATGTAAAAACTAAAGGAGAAAATGCTTTCTGGGAAGAATATAGTAAATTAGAAAAAGGAATATACAAGGATTTATTAGCTAATCATAAAGATGTTAAAAAGACTACTATTAATGAGTTAGCTAAAAATTATAATTCTACAGTAGAATTTGCTATGGGATTTATGGATGGAATTAATGATAGTTTAAAGAATCAATATGATCTTGAAACTATTGATGCTGATACTGAATTAGTATTTGATTTAAATTTAGAAACCTTATATTTTAATATGTTAGATGCTAAAGCTGAATATTTATATACATTACCACAATGGGAAGGAATATTCTCAGAAGAAAAAAGAGCTGAAATACAAAAACAATTTAGAGAATCTAAAATTGTAAGAAACTTAGATAAAGTAGGTAGAAATGATATGTGTCCATGTGGAAGTGGAAAGAAATATAAAAAGTGTTGTGGAAAAGACAAATAACACTTAAATTTCTTAATTAGATTACAATAAAAATCAAATTTTAGTACATATGAAATATATACTGATAAAGTTAAAAAAGCTCTATTTTTTAGATAGGGCTTTTTTCTTTTTAATAATTTTATGAAAAATAACAATTCACAAATATGAATATAGTTGGTATAATTAAGTTATAATAGTAATGTTTATATTAAAATTAAGTTTATACATTAAAAATACTTATTAAATAAATTGACATTAAAATTTTAATAATAGTATAAATAATGCTATGGTAGCACTGATAAGTGATTTCTTAAGAAATCTGTTGTTAGTGTTTTTATTTTTTATAAATTTAATATTGACTTGTAAGTAATAATATTTTGGGGGAGGAATTAATATGACTTTAAAGCTTAAGTATTTACTTAATAGAAATTTGAGGGAACATTCAGAAAAAGTTTTTGAAGGAATATCTAACGGAAGAAAAAAGGCTTTAGATAACTGGTTTAATGATAAGTGGGCTCAATTAGATAATATTAAGAATTCACTTGTGGCATTAGAGGATGACGATGACATAGTATACAACTATTTAATGGAGAATGTAAAAAAGCATGAAGATTTTTGTGAAATATTTGTTTTAGATGAGAGAGGAATAGTGTCAGTTTCTTCATGTAAGAAACATATAGGATTAGATATGAGTGATTTGCCTAATGTAAAAGCGGGGTTAGAAGGAAGATCATTAATGCATGGGCCGTATATAGATAAGAGAACTTTGGATACTGATATAAACAATAAGAAATTTGCTGATGATGTTACATTGATGTTTTCTAGTAGATGTAAAAACCACACTAACCAAATTAGAATATTATGCTGTAGAACATTAAATGATGATATGAGTAATGTAATTCAAGATGAGGACACTCATATATATAAAGATTCTGGAGACAATTATTTATTTATGGTAAAGTCAAACAGAGGAATTAAACAAGGAACAGCAATATCTAGAAGTAGATTTGAAGATAATACTTTTACCTTAGGCGATAATCTTAAGGATGGGATTAAAACTAGAAGCTGGGGATTAGTACAAATTAAAGAACATACTGAATTTGAAATAATATTTAATGATCCAGCAACTAATAAACTACATCAAGGTGTGGAAAATACTATTCACAATAGAGATAATTTAGATTGTTGGCCTGGATATCCTGATTATAGACATATTATGGTTGGAGGTAAGGGAACATTAATAACCCCTCCTAATTGTGATGAAGTTTGGGGTATGATGTGTGAAGGTGATATAGACGAAATATATAATTTTCAAAGCATTAACCTAAAAATGCCAATAGCTATATCAATGATGTCAGCAATATTAATAGTAATAAACTTCATAACAACAAAATTTGCACCCAGTATGAGTATATTAACATCTTTAGGAATGTGGCTTATACTATCTATATTCACTTTAGTAATCTCTAAAAAAATGGTTTCATCGCCTTTAAGCAAGACGATAAATATATTACAAGACATTGCAGAAGGAGAAGGAAATTTAACAAAAAGAGTTAGGAAAATGTCATCGGATGAAATCGGAGAATTATCAAGATGGTTTAATAAATTTATAAACAATCAAATGAGTATGCTATATAGAGTGAAAAAATCAGCAAGAACTACAAAGAAATCAGTAAATATAGTTTCAAGTATAACAAGTGAAGTTAAAAAGGGAATGAGCGTAATAGAGAATACAGTTGTAAGTTTATTAGAAAATTCTAAGGAGCAAAATTTAGTATTTCAAGATACAAAAAATAAGTTTTCAGAAATTACAGCATCAATTCAAGAAATGGATAGTCTTATTCTAGAAGTTTCAGGAATAATTGAAGGTACTAATGAGAATTCATCAATAGCACAAAATGCATCAAACGAAGTTTTAAATAATATGCAAGATTTAGAAAGTACAATTAGCAGAACAGTAGAGTCAATTAGTATTTTGCAAGGATATTCAAATAAAATAAGTGAGGTTATTAATGTAATAAGTAATATAAGTAAACAAACTCAACTTTTAGCACTTAATGCATCAATTGAGGCTGCAAGAGCTGGGGAAAGTGGACGCGGATTCACAGTTGTTGCAGAGGAAATATCCAAACTAGCATTAGAAACAGAAGCCGCAACTAAATCAATAAGTAATGTTATTAAGCAAGTTCAAGAGCGAACACAAGCTACTTTTGAATATGCAGGAGAGATAAATAATAAAGTAAGTACATCAACAGGAAGTGTAAAAAATTCCATGCAATCATTTGAGCAAATTAATGGTGATGTAAATATAATTGCTGATGCTATGCAATCTATTACCAAAATAACTTCAATACAAAGTGAAAATGTTGGAGATGCAATGAACAATGTAAGTACTATGGCTGATAAAATAGAACAATCCACTGAAAATAGTTCAAGTAAGAGCGAAGAATCATTAACAATGGTTAAAAAGATACTAGGAGAAATAATACAATTAAAACAAGCTACTGAAGTGCTAGAATATTCATCAGATAACTTAAATGAAATGGTTGGATCATTTAAATTAAAATAAAAAATTACACTTATACGTATAAATAATAGAAATAAAGAGTGCTCTAATGTATAAATATACAAAAGAGTACTCTTTATTTCTAATTTAGAGATATTCTTAGCGTAGTAAATACTAAAAATAATTTAGAAATTAGTCATATGTATTATATTTAAAATGTTTATTTATTAATAAAATCAAAGAAATATGTGGATAAATTTCAATCTAGGAAGTGTATCTGTGAATTATATTTTGGTATTTAATGAATTATCTTATTATTTGTGCAAATAATAAAAATGTATTATAATTTTCTTTAGTTTCAAGTGAAACTATATAAGTTGTAATTAAGTTAAGTATGATTTTTTTGCAATATTTATAGACAAGATTGTATAACTTATATGAGGAATTTATAGTGTACAGAAAGGATAAGGTTTATGGAGAAGATAGATAACAAAATACATAAAAAAAGATGGATAATATTACTTACTACTGTACTTCTAACATTTATGGCTACTCTTGATGGTAGTATAGTAAATGTGGCGTTGCCTGTTATGGCACAAAAACTTTCAGTAAGTATGGCGTCTATAGAATGGGTGGTTACTAGTTATTTAATAGTTATTGTAGGAACTATTCTTATATTTGGAAGATTAGCTGATATTATAGGAAAGACCACAGTTTTTAAATTAGGCATTATAATTTTTACAATTGGTTCTCTTGCTTGTGGATTATCTAATTCATTAATAATGTTAGTTTTTTCAAGGGGATTACAAGCTATAGGTGCTGCAGGTACTATGTCTACAAGTCATGGAATTATAACTCATGTATTTCCGAGTAATGAAAGAGGACGGGCACTAGGATTAAATGGTACATTTGTAGCACTTGGTTCAATGATAGGACCTCCAGTAGGGGGAATTATTGTATCAATTTTTAGCTGGCAATATATTTTTTTAGTAAATGTACCTATAGGGATTTTAGCTCTTATTCTTGCAATGAAAACACTACCTAAAAGCAGTAATAAAACAAATGAAAAATTAGATATAAAGGGAGCAGTTTTATTTGGATTAACCATGGTATTACTGTTTGGAGCATTAACGTTTGGTAAGGAAATTGGATTTAACAACAAAATTATCATTATGTGCTTAATTCTTTCACTTGTATTATTTATGTTATTCATAAAGGTTGAAAAGGGAATGAGTCAGCCATTATTAAAACTTGAAATATTCAATAATTCACTATTTTCACTTAGTGTATTTTGTGCATTTATTTCATTTGTAGCAATAAGTTGCTCGAATATAATACTTCCATTCTATTTACAATATGTAATGAAAATGACTCCTTCATCTGCAGGATTAATAATGATGGTATCACCAATAATATTATCAGTTGTTGCACCTATGAGTGGATACATATCAGATAGAGTGGGTTCAGAAGTTTTAACATTTCTAGGTCTTATAGGAACTAGTTTGGGATTATTTTTAATATCAACTTTAAATCAATATTCTCATTTAGGTGCATTAATTGTATTTATAGCTATAATGAGTATGGGAAATGGAATGTTTCAATCACCTAATAATTCATTAGTAATGTCTACAGTAGATAAAAGTAATTTAGGCATTGCAGGTAGTATAAATGCTTTAGTAAGAAACTTGGGAATGGTTTTTGGAATATCATTATCAACAACGCTTTTATATAGTCTTATGAGTAAAAAAATAGGATACCATGTTACAGGATATATAGATGGAAAAGATGATGTTTTTGTATATGGAATGCAGTATGTATATATATCTGCAGCTATTATATGTGTCATAGGAGCAATGCTTACAGCATATAGATTATATGAAATTAGATTAAAACAGAGAATAGAAGAATTCTAGAAATAAAATTAAATTTAATATTTGAAGGGAGTAACTATTAAAAGTATTATTTAATAAGCTATCTTAAAACCAGCTAACATGTTCAATTGTTATTTTTTTACATATGTAATACTTTTAATAGCATAATAAAAATGAATATTACTATAATTACAGTTGGAAAATTAAAAGAAAAATATTTAAAGGATGCAATAAATGAATATTCTAAAAGGTTAAGCAGGTATTGCAAATTAGATATAATAGAAATTTCAGATGAAAAGACACCAGACAATGCTTCAGAAAAAGAAGAAGAAGCAATTAAAGAAAAAGAAGGTCAAGCAATACTAAATAAAATTAAAGATAGTATGTTTGTAATAGCTATGGATTTAGGTGGTAAACAATTAACATCACAAGAATTTTCAGATTATGTACATAATTTAGGGGTAGTAGGAAATTCTAATATAGCGTTTATAATAGGCGGAAGTTTAGGAATCTCAAAAGTTGTTTTAGATAGAGCAAATTATAAACTATGCTTCTCAAAGATGACATTTCCCCATCAACTTTTTAGGGTGATGTTGTTAGAACAGATTTATAGAGGATTTAGGATAATGAAGGGTGAACCGTACCATAAATAAGAATCTAACTTTAATAACTGTAAGAGTTTCTAGTGAAATAAGGAATCCAGTTATATTAGAATATTAAAAAAATACAAAGAAGTTTTCGAGAAATTAGGTTATATATAAATCATTTTATTATTTATATATAATTTATTCCTTGATATTTAAATTGTGTTATAATATTATAAAATAGAAATATAATATTAAGGGGGCTTTTTTTAATGTCAAGAGTATATAATTTTTCAGCAGGACCAGCTGTATTACCAGAAGAGGTGCTTAAAGAAGCAGCAGAAGAAATGTTAAATTACAAAGGTACTGGTATGTCAGTAATGGAAATGAGTCATCGTTCCAAAGCATTTGAGGGGATTATTGGGGACGCTGAAAAAACATTAAGAGAATTAATGAATATTCCAGATAACTACAAGGTATTATTCCTTCAAGGTGGGGCATCACAACAATTTGCAATGATTCCAATGAATTTAATGAAAAACAAAGTTGTAGATCATATTATTACAGGGCAATGGGCTAAAAAAGCAGCATCAGAAGCAAAGATATATGGAAAAGTTAATATTTTAGCTTCTTCAGAAGATAAAACTTTCACATATATACCAGATATGAAGGATATAAAGATTACTGATGATGCCGACTATGTTTACATATGTCACAACAATACAATTTACGGAACTAAGTTCAACGAATTACCAGACGTTGGCGATAAAATATTGGTAGCTGATATGTCATCAGACATTTTATCAGAACCAGTTGATGTAACTAAGTATGGATTAATTTTTGCTGGAGTTCAAAAGAATATAGGACCTGCAGGAATGGTTGTAGTAATAATTCGTGAAGATTTAATTACTGATGACGTGTTACCAGGCACTCCAACTATGTTAAAATATAAAATTCATGCAGATAATGATTCATTATATAATACACCACCAGCATATGGAATATACATATGTGGAAAAGTATTTAACTGGGTTAAAAACTTGGGTGGATTAGAAGCAATGAAGAAGCGTAATGAAGAAAAAGCATCTATACTATATAACTATCTTGATTCAAGTAGCATGTTCAAGGGAACAGTTGTAAAGAAGGATCGTTCTTTAATGAATGTACCTTTTGTAACTGGATCAGATGAATTAGATGCTAAGTTTGTAAAAGAAGCTAAAGTAGCTGGCTTTGAAAACATAAAGGGTCACAGATCTGTTGGTGGTATGAGAGCAAGTATATACAATGCTATGCCAATAGAAGGCGTTAAAGCTTTAGTAGAATTTATGAAGAAGTTCGAAGAAGAAAATAAATAATAATAAGTATAAGAAAAGATAAATATTAGAAAGAACTCTCTTTTCAAATTATTTGAGTAGAGAGTTCTTTTAATTTATATAAATTTAAATTATAGAAGTCTTTTGATATTTTAGTTTTATAACATATTAAGAAGAATCCAATAGATAAAGAGATAGAGATTGCTGCTTATGGCTATGATTCAAAACAAGATATATTATGAATGCATGGCAAAGAAATATGGGATATAGTCGTTTGTAGGATGAAGGATCAGATCTTTTGGGGATCATTGTAGATTATGAACCAAATTTATTTTGAATATGGAGATAAATTATGGAAAGATCAGTATGATTTAAACACTGTATATATGTTTGAAGTTATATGGATATTGCGATGTAGAAATTTTCAAATAATTATCCATATAGTTAAAAATAAAAGTTATAAAATTTGGGCTGTGTAAAAATTAATTAATTTTTACACAGCCCAAATTTGTTTAATAACATTATATTTTTTATATGTAATAAATTCTATCTAAGAAAAAATCAGTATTTCTTAAAATGTAAAATCTAGAATTTAGGATCTATTTCATCTCTTTGAATTCTTTTTAAATCTTTTAATCTTAAATGAGTTTTCTCCATTATAGCATCAAAAGATTCACCATCAATTATCATTTTTTTAGCTACATCATGTACTGAATTATCTTTTTCAATATTCATAAATTTAACCTCCTATATATTTTTTTATATACATTTAGTTTGCCATTATGAAAAAGAATATATTCACATAAATATATTTATTTTAAATTATTCTCCAAGATAAGCACTCTTAATGCTATCGTCATTAAGAAGTTCTTTTGCATCTCCAAACTTTACTATTTTACCAGTTTCAAGAACATAAGCTCTATGTGCAATAGCAAGTGCCATATTAGCGTTTTGTTCAACTAGAAGTATAGTTGTACCTGATTTATTAATTTCAACAATTGTATCGAATATATCTTTAACAACAAGAGGCGCAAGTCCCATTGAAGGTTCATCTAGTATAAGCATTTCTGGTCTATTCATTAATGCTCTTCCTATTGCAAGCATTTGCTGTTCACCGCCAGAAAGTGTACCTGCATGTTGTTTTATTCTTTCTTTTAATCTTGGAAATTTAGAAAATACCATTTCCATGTCTTGTTTTATTCCAACTTTATCTTTTCTTAAATAAGCACCTAATTCTAAATTTTCTAAAACTGATAATTGGGGAAAAATTCTTCTTCCTTCTGGAACATGTGAAAGACCTAGGGAAACTATTTTATTAGCAGGAATTTTATTTAATTCTGAATTTTTAAAAGTAACTGTGCCTGATTTCAATGGTTGCAATCCTGATATAGCTCTAAGCGTTGAAGTTTTACCAGCTCCATTAGCACCTATTAAAGTTACTATTTCACCTTGTTTTACTTCAATGGAAATGTCTTTTAATGCATGAATTACGCCATAATATAGATTAATGTTATCTACTTTTAGCATTTTTTAGGCCTCCTCTCCAAGATAAGCTTCGATTACCTTAGGGTTATTTTTTATTTCCTCTGGAGTACCTTCAGCAATTTTCTTTCCATAGTCAAGAACAGCTATTTTATCACAAATTCCCATAACAAGTTTCATATCATGCTCTATTAAAAGAATTGATATATGAAATTTATCTTTAATCCAATTTATAAGCTCCATAAGTTCTACTGTTTCTTGAGGATTCATACCGGCAGCAGGTTCATCCAATAATAATAATGATGGTTCAGCTGCAAGCGCTCTTACTATTTCAAGCTTTCTTTGCTCTCCATAAGGAAGATTACTAGCTAATTCATATTTTTTTGTATCAAGAGAAAAGACTTTTAATAGTTCAACACTTTTCTCTATGATTTCAGCTTCTGTCTTTCTAAACTTAGGCGTTCTAAATATAGAATCAAAAAGAGAATAATTTATTCTATAGTTAAAACTAACTTTGACATTATCAAGAACAGTAAGGTTAGAAAATAGACGAATATTTTGGAAAGTTCTAGCTATCTTCTTTTTTGTAATATTATAAGGCTTAAGTCCTTGAATCTTTTCTCCAAGATAAGATATAGTACCTTCAGTTGGAGTATAAACACCAGTTAGCATGTTAAATACTGTAGTTTTACCAGCACCATTGGGTCCTATAAGTCCAACAATTTCTTTCTCATTTATTGTAAGATTAAAATCAGAAACTGCTTTTAATCCACCAAAAACAATTGATAAGTTTTGAACATCTAACATTGAATTAAGCCTCCTTTCTGTCCTTTGATTTTTTATCAGGTAATATATTTTTGATTATATTAAGAGATACTTCCTTATCTCCAAGTAATCCTTCAGGTCTAAATATCATAAGTAGTATTAATGCTAATGGATAGATAACCATTCTAAAATCGCCCATTCCTCTTAAAAGTTCTGGTAAGAAAGTTAATACTGTAGCAGCAATAACTGAACCAGATAATGATCCCATACCACCAAATACAACAAAAGTTAAATAATCTATTGATTTGTTAAAGTCAAAGGAATCCGGTTTTATATAGCCAGCATAATGAGCATAAAGTCCACCAGCAAGTCCAGCAAAAAAAGCAGCAATAACAAATGCCATCATTTTATACTTAAATGCATTGATTCCCATAGATTCAGCAGCTATTTCATTTTCACGAACAGAAAGCATCGCTCTACCCTGAGATGAATTGATAACATTTTTTATTACAATAATGCTAATTACCATGAATACAAAAGCAACTGTAAAGGTAGTTTTTATTGGTATGCCTGTAAATCCACGAGCACCACCAACCACATTAATATTCATAATGATTATTCTAATGATTTCACCAAAAGCTAAGGTAGTTATTGCAAAATAGTCTCCTGTAAGTTTTAAAGTAGGATATCCTATTAAAGCTGCAAATATACATGCAACTATTGCACCAATAAATATTGAAACAACAAATGGCATACCTGCTTTTTGACTTATTAATGCTGACACATAAGCGCCTATAGACATAAATCCAGCATGACCTAAACATAATTGACCTGTAAATCCAACTATTAAGTTTAATGATACAGCCAATATAATATTGATTAAGGAAAAAGTAATAATTCCCTTATAATATGAGTTAATAACATTTGCGCTAATTAATCCAAATAGTACTGCGTATGTAATCAGGACTCCTAATATAATAGTAATAGTCTTCTTGTTAAAAAAATTCTTCATAATTAACACCTACACTTTCACACTGATCTTTTTACCTAATAGACCAGCAGGCTTAATTAAAAGTATTATAATTAGAATTGCAAAAACAATTGCATCTGAAAAGTTTGTTGATATATAAGCTTTAGAAAAAGTTTCAAGTAATCCAATAGCAATTCCACCAACAAGAGCCCCAGGTATACTTCCAATTCCACCAAGTACTGCAGCAACAAAGGCTTTAAGTCCAGGCATAGCTCCCATATAAGGAGTAATGCTAGGGTAAGATATTGCAACTAAAACTCCAGCTATACCAGCTAAAGCAGAGCCTATAGCAAAGGTAAGAGAAATAGTGTTATCAACATTTATCCCCATAAGAGAAGCTGCTTCCATATCTTGAGAAGATGCTCTCATGGCTTTTCCAACTTTTGTTTTGTAAACAATAAATTGAAGCAAAATAACAAGAAGTGCAGAAACTCCAAACATTAATATTGTTTTAACTTCAATTTGAATAGAACCTATATTAATACTCCCAGCATTAATTAAATCAGGAAATGGCTTTGGATTAGATCCAACTAATAATCTCATAGCATTTTGCAAGAATAAAGAAACTCCAATTGCTGTAATAAGTAAAGCAATTCTTGGAGAATTTCTTAATGGCTTATAAGCAACTTTTTCTATGATTATCCCTGCTAAGGCTGAAACTGCCATTGCAACCAATAAAGTTGGTATTAATGGTAATTTTAGCGTTGAAGCAGAATAGAAGCCTGCGAAGGCTCCTATCATATATATTTCACCATGAGCAAAATTTATTAATTGTATTATTCCATATACCATTGTATATCCTAATGCTAGGAGGGCATATACACTACCTAAGGCTAAACCGTTAATTAGTTGTTGTAAAAATTCCATTGTATATCCTCCTCCATGTTAAAATATTAAGGGTTAACTTTATCAGCTAAAACTTTTTTATCTCCATCAACTTTTATAATAGCTGCACTCTTTATAGCACTTCTATCACTACCAAATTTGATGTTACCAGTAACACTGTTCATTTCCATTCCAGCTAAAGCATCTTTAATAGCAGCACCATCTGTTTTACCGACTTTTTCAATTGCTTTAACTAAAATTTTAGAAGTATCATATGAAAGAGCAGCAAAAGCATCTGGTTCTTTATTGTATTCTTTCTTGTAAGAATCAACAAATGTCTTTACAGCAACATCTTGATCACTAGAATAGTAGTGATTAATGTATAATGCTCCATTTACAGCATCGCCACCAATCTTTGTTAACTCTTCTGATTCCCAACCATCTCCGCCAAGGAATTGTGATGTTATTCCCATTTCTCTAGCTTGTTTAGCAATAAGTCCAACAACATTATAGTAATCAGGTAATACTATTACATCTGGATTTAAAGTCTTAATTTTAGTTAATTGAGCTTTAAAATCAGTATCCTTGTCATTGTAAGTAAGGAATTCACCAACTGTTCCACTAGCAGCTTCAAATTTTGATTTAAAGCTGTCAGCGATTCCTTTTGAATAATCTGAACCAGCATTATATAATACAGCAGCTGTTTTTGATTTTAATGTTTCACTAGCATATTTACCAAGAACTTCTCCTTGGAAAGAATCAACAAAACAACCTCTAAACATATAATCTCCACCTTGTTTTGTTATAGTTGGTTCTGTAGCAGTTGGAGTAATCATTGGTATTTGTTTTGATGTTGCATTTTGAGCAACTGCAAGTGTTGCACCTGATGTAACAGGTCCTAAGATTGCACATACCTTTTCATTATCAACTAATTTATTGAAAGCTTGCATTGCTGAATTTGGCTCAGCTTGATCATCTTCAAAAATGAATTCAATTTTTTTACCATTAATACCGCCTGCATCATTAACCTCTTTTTCTAATAATTGAGCGCCTTCTTTTACAGATATGCCATACGTGGATGCTGCTCCAGATAATGGACCAATAGCTCCAATTTTAATTACATCTCCTGTAGCACCACTTGTACTTGAACCTGTGTTTCCGCCACAACCAATAAGCAGAGTCATAGCCATTACAGAAGCTAAAACTCCTGAAAGTAAAGTCTTTTTCATAATTATCCTCCTCTTTACAATAAAAAAATAATATTAATATGGTAATTTTATCAAGAATATATTATCAAATTACCATATTACAAATATTTATATTATGGATATAATATCATATCGAATAAGGAACTACAAGAATCATATTTAATGTTTTACAGTAAATATAATAAAAATAGTTAAAAATATTTCAATCGTATATAAATAGTTTATAAAATAAAGTTAAAATTGAAAAATATGTAGTAAGTAATTAAAGATACTAAATTGATATTCTAATTTAATGTTATAATTCATATAGGCTATTCATAAAAAATAGCAGGAGAGAGTAAATCAAAATAAAGAAA
>Ga0183100_1000907_pt1 | contig 17886 bp, 13 predicted proteins | sample Biomet2_FD_127789 | JGI IMG/M metagenome (GOLD analysis project Ga0183100, IMG submission 127789) | Microbial communities from bioreactor (seeded with anoxic lake sediment) at LBNL, California, USA - Biofuel metagenome 2 | ecosystem: Engineered > Bioreactor > Anaerobic > Unclassified ...
ATGTATAATATATATTATAATGATTAATTCTAAGAAATAGTATAGCAAAATAATTTACATAGACAGGGGAACGCTGATGAATTTAAATAATATATTAGATATACAGGAGAACATAATCGGATTAACATCAGAACAAGTTAAACAAAGAATTAAAGAAGGAAAAGTTAATCATATTCCTAAAACTCCATCAAGAACTATACCTCAAATAATAAGAGCAAATTTGTTTACGAGATTTAATGCTATAAATTTTATACTTGCAACAGTGATTATTTTAGCAGGTTCACCTAAAAATTCCATATTTGTTGCGGTTATAATAGTCAACACGCTAATTGGTGTAATTCAAGAAGTTAAAGCCAAGTATACATTAGAAAAATTATCTGTTATAAGTATGGCTAATGCAAAGGTTCTTAGAGATGGGAAAATACAGAGAATTCCTATAGAGGAGATTGTCTTAGATGATATACTTTATCTAGAAACGGGTCTACAGATACTAGCAGATGGAGAGGTTTTATATAGCAACGGATTGGAAATAGATGAATCTATGTTAACTGGAGAAGCAGATGCTATTAATAAGTGTTCTGGAGAAAAACTATTATCTGGAAGTTTTGTTGTGGCTGGAGATGGTTATGCATTGGTCACTAAGGTTGGAAAAGAAACTTATTCTTCTACACTTGCAGAAGAGGCTAGGCAATTTAAAATAATAAACTCAGATCTACAAGAAGCGATAAATAAAATTTTCAAAGTAATAATATGGATTGTACCTCCATTGTCAATTTTACTAATAATAACTCAATTAAGAATTCCTGAATACACATGGCAAGATGCATCTATAGGCGCAGTATCAGGAATTATTGGAATGATACCTGAAGGGTTAGTGTTGTTAACGAGTGCTACATTTATAGTTTCAATTATAAAATTGTCTAAATATGATACTTTAGTTCAGGAATTGAGTGCCACAGAAGTTTTAGCAAGAGTAGATGTACTTTGTTTAGATAAAACAGGAACTTTGACACGAGGAGATTTACGATTATCAGAAGTTAAGAATATTGGAACTAGAGATTCAGATGAAATAGATACAATATTATCAGCATTAATTAATAATGTTCCAAGTAATAATCCAACACAAAAAGCTATATTAGTTAAATATGAAGATTATGATAAGAGCATAAAGTGTACACATAAAATTGCATTTTCCTCTAAAAGGAAATGGAGTGGAGTTACATTTGAAAATCTTGGAACCTGGATTCTTGGTGCACCAGAAATAATATTAAATAAGGAATATCATTTTATAGAGCATTTGGTTAAGGAAGAAGCGCAAAAGGGAAAAAGAGTTTTATTATTAGCAAATCTTCATAATAAGTTAAATGAAAATTTAGACGGAAAGATAGAAAGTGTTGCGTTAATATTAATTGAAGATATTATAAGAGATGCAGCTCCATATGTATTGAAATATTTTAATCATCAAGGTGTGGATGTAAAAATAATATCAGGAGATAGCCCTGTTACAGTTTCAGAAGTTGCAAGGCGTGCTGGGGTAAATAATTGGGAGAATTATGTTGACGCAAGAGAATTGCCAAAGGATGATGAAAAATTAAAAGAATTAATTAATAAAACTTCTGTCTTTGGAAGAGTATCTCCACATCAAAAGAAGAGAATTGTTTTAAAACTTCAAGAAATGGATCATACAGTTGCTATGACTGGTGATGGAGTAAATGATGTACTTGCGTTAAAATCATCAGATTGTGGAATTGCAATGGCAAACGGATCTGATGCAACTAAAGCTGTAGCGCAATTAGTACTAATGAAGTCAGATTTTGCTGCACTTCCTAAGGTTGTTGAAGAGGGAAGAAAGCAAATTAACAATTTAGAAAGAGTTTCAGAATTATATTTATCAAAAACTGTATATTCCATAATTTTAACGTTTATATGTTCAATATTGTTTATAGAATTTCCTATACTACCAATACAATTATCCTTAGTAGGAAGCTGTGCTATAGGAATTCCATCATTCTTCTTAGCATTATTACCTAGCGCTGGTGGTGTTAAAAAAGGATTTTTACCTAGAATATTGACAGTTAGTATTCCAAATGGAATATTACTTGCTTTGTTTACACTTATGGCATTTTTAATAGCACTTCATATGGGATTACCGATGATGTATAGTAGAACATTAGCCGTATTGATGTTCGCTGGAATTAGTATGGTAATATTATTTAGAGTTGCAAGACCATTATCTAAATTTAAAACAATAATGTGTTTAATTATGTTTGGGATTATAGTACTTGGATTCTTAACTCCAATTGGAAGAGAAATATTCAGTTTATCTAAAATAAAACTAAGGGATTGGATAATATCTTTAGCTGTAATAGTACTATCAGGTCCATTGATAACTAGAATTGTAGATATATTCAGAGTTAAGGTTAATAGGAAATTTAAAGTTAAAACAACATAATAAATTCACAATGTACAATTAAGAAATAAATCGCCACATGATTTTAAGGAAAGTTACAATTGGTAATTAAAGAATAATCTCAAAGAGGAAGTCTGGGGAATTAAATCTTTAATTTGAAATCCTAAAAATATTTCATCCTTAATTGTGCATTGATCTTATAACTTTTACTTTTGAGGCAGCTTCGGTTAATAAATGTTATATGTATTATAAATTTGACAATACTAAATAATTATAATAGAATTTATAGGTAAGAATTAAAGGTATTAGTTTGATTCTTACAATATATGCTCCTATAGTTAAATGGATAGAACAATCCCCTCCTAAGGGATAGATGTGGGTTCGATTCCCGCTGGGAGTACCATATAAAAGCTACAACTTAGTTATATAAACAGTTGTAGCTTTTGTTATGTTCAAAGTATGACATATTAGCATAAAATACAACAAAAGAGAAAGTATAATTTTTTTAAGACTAAAAGTAAACTAATACCCATAGACTCGACACATGAAAAAGATGTTTAGACTATAGGTATTTTTGTATAAATAAACAATTAGAGGGATTTTATTTAACATGATTATTATTAAATCAAAGTTAAATGGGGTGGAATTATATTACTTTTTTTTAGGGTGTGATATAATAGATTATAATACATAAATATTTGAATTATATAGGAGAGTGATTATTTTTGGACCCCAATTATACGTGGCAGATAATTAGTTTAGTTGTACTAATTGTATTATCTAGTTTTTTTTCAATGTCAGAAACTGCACTAATGTCTTTAAATAGAATAAGGTTAAGGAATATGGTGGAAGCAGAAGTTCCAGGCGCTAAATTAGTAGAAAAGCTTATTCAAAATCCAAACAGACTTTTAGGAGCAATTTTGATTGGGAATAATGTGGTAAATATTGGAGCGTCTGCAATGGCTACAGTACTTGCAACAAATATTTTTGGTGATAGTGGAGTTGGAATAGCAACTGGAATTATGACGATTTTAGTGCTTATTTTCGGAGAAATAACTCCCAAGTCTATTGCAAAACAGAAATCAGAAGCTGTTGCTTTAAGAGTTGCAAGACCAATAGAATTCTTAGTAGTAATATTTAAGCCGTTAGTGTATATATTTACTGCTATTTCTTCATTGTTTATTAAAATTTTTGGTGGAGATCCTAACGAAGCAAGGTCTTTTATAACACATGAAGAATTAAAGACTATAGTTGGAGTAAGTGAAGAAGAAGGTGTTTTGGAAAATGATGAAAAAGAAATGATATTTAATGTATTCGAATTTGCTGATCTTCAAGTTAAAGATACAATGGTTCAAAGAGTTGATATTGTTTCAGTTGATAAAGAAGCAAGTTATGATGAGGTCATGGATGTTATTAAGAATGAACAATTTTCAAGAATTCCAGTTTATAATCAAACAATAGATAACATTATAGGAGTTTTAAATATTAAAGATTTTGCTACGATTGAAAATTTAAGAGAAGATTTTAATGTTTCTAAATATATAAGAGAGCCATTTTATACATTTGAATTCAAGAAAATTGTAGAATTATTTAAGGAAATGAAAAAAACAAGAAATCATATTGCAATTGTATTAGATGAATATGGTGGAACTGTTGGATTAGTTACAATTGAAGACTTAGTAGAGGAAATAGTTGGAGAAATTGAAGATGAATATGATGAAGAAAAAAATCCTGTTGAAGTTATTAAGGAAAACGAATATGTAGTTGAGGGAAGCTTAAGACTTCATGATATTAGTGATTTAATAGGTGTTAATATAGATTCTGAAGGATTTGATTCTGTTGGTGGACTTATGATTGGAGATCTTGGAAGAATGCCACAAGAACAAGAAGAAGTCACAGTAAACAATATAAAATTTATTGCTGAAGAAATAGAAAAAAATAGAATTAAAAAAGTTAGAATGATTATTAATATTGACGAAAAGCAAGTTGCCAATGATATGTGAAACATAAATATAAAGAAGTTATTAAAAAATGATTAGATAAAATAAGAATAGAAGGAATTGTTTCAAAGTTAATTGGATTGAATTTTTATTTTAATGCCATAACTTAGACTTTTGAAACAGTCCTTCTATTTCTTGTATTGATTTTAATTAATAATTATAAGTTAGTAAAAGAAATGAGTAAAAAGTATGTGAATTTATATTTACAGTATATGTTAAGATGTATGGAAAAGTAACAGTTAAATATGTCTAAATAAGAAAATTGATAATAGGAGTATTACAATAATGGTTGATTTCATGAGATTAGCAAAAGAAGAAGCCATTTTAGCAATGAATAAAGGAGAAATTCCAGTAGGGGCAGTCATTGTAAAAGATGGAGTTGTTATAGGAAAGGCTCATAATTTGAAAGAAACTTTAAAAGATAGTACAGCTCATGCAGAAATTTTAGCAATTAAAGAAGCTTCAAAATATATTGGAAGTTGGAGATTAAATGGAGCTGAAATGTATGTGACATTAGAACCTTGTTCAATGTGTGCTAGTGCTATTTTACAAAGTAGAATATCTAAAGTTTATATAGGAACTTTTAATAAGGATATGGGCGCTTGTGGTTCAGTAATAAATCTTTTAGATAATAGGAGACTAAATTCATTTGCATATATTAAGTGGGTTTATGATGAGGAATGCTCAGAGTTATTAACAAGATTTTTTGAGAACAAAAGGAAAGAAAAATTATAATTAGTGTGATATATAAATTGATTTAATAAGGATAATAACAAGGAGAGATGTCTGAGTGGTTTAAAGCGGTGGTCTCGAAAACCATTGTAATTTTTTATAAGGCACCGGGGGTTCAAAGTCCTGTCTCTCTGTCACTATATATGTATAAGATGAGTGATGTAGACCCTAGAGTTACTGGGATTTAAGGTGCTTTTTATGTTTGGAGAGAGTATTAAATTAAAAAATCTATCATATTTAGTTTGTATTTCACACCACTTTGTGATTAATGATTTATCTGATAAGTATAGTGTTTAGAGTATGATCAAATGTTGTTGTATATCTAAAATAGGTTGAATACCATCTTTTTCATTAGTAAGAAGAAATTATTATGCATAAGAAATGATATGAGTGATAATTAAACATAAGTGGAGAAAAATATTAGAGATATAGTGAAAAAGGAATATTTCTGGAAAAAAATTGGTTGAATTGTTAAAAAATATGTGATATATTAGTAGAAACTGGTCTGACCACTATACCTATAATTTTCATAGAAGAGGTGATTTTTTGAAATATTTAAAACAATTAATGATTATTTTAATATCATATTTTTTAGGAACAATAATACAATTATTTTTTAATTTACCTTTACCAGGTACAGTTCTTGGTTTGATTTTACTTTTATTGGCTTTATCTTTGCGCATAGTTAAAATTGAAATGATTGAAGACATATGCGAAGTCTTAATATCTCATATGTCCTTTTTATTTATTCCTGCTGGTGTTGGCCTAATGACATCATTTGATATGCTTAAAGGAAAAGTTATAGCATTTTCTATTATAATTGTTATTTCTACTTTTGTTGTTTGGATTGTAACTGCTTATGTTGTTAAATTTCTAAGAAAGGTGTGTTCAAAATGAATGATGTAATAAGCTCACCTGTTTTTGGAGTGTTAGTATCTATAATCGCCTATGAAATAGGTTCTTTAATCAAGGGAAAATTTAAGCTTTCAATTTTCAATCCATTACTTATTGCAATAATACTTTTAATTATATTTTTATTCAAGTTTAATATTAAATATGATGATTATAATAAGGGCGGGCAAGTAATTTCCTTCTTTTTAGCTCCTGCAACTGTCGCATTAGCATTACCTTTATATAAAAAGTTTTCTTTATTTAAGAAAAATGCTTTACCTATTCTAATAGGCATTTTATGTGGTGCCATATCTGGAATAGTATCAGTGATTGCACTCTCAAAGTTATTTAATCTTTCAGATGAACTTACAAAATCATTAATACCTAAATCTATAACAACACCTATAGGAATGGCATTAGCTAAGCAATTAGGAGGGCTTCCTTCTATAGCTGTAGTTGCTATTATAATTACTGGAATATTAGGTTCTATTATAGGACCATTTTTGTATAAAATATTAAAGATAAATGATAAAGTTGCTATGGGAATCGCTATGGGCAGTGCATCACATGCTGTTGGAACAGTTAAAGCTATTGAAATAGGTGAAATTGAAGGAGCTATGAGCAGTTTAACTATTGCGATTTCGGGAATTATAACAGTAATCATAGCACCTATATTGTGGAATTTATTTTCAGCATTTTTTTAATTAAATTATTTAAGGAGGTATTATTGTGATTGATAATAAAAGTAATTCCCCAAAAGGTATAGGGCCATTTAATAAGTTATTTAATTCTATTGATAATTTATTAATTGAAGAAAGGGAACAAAGGTTAAAAATAAAACTTAGTAAAGAAATAAAAAACAGTATATTTACTGATGAAATTGTGATGAAACTTAATGAAAATGATTTTTCTGGACTGATTCATGAGGAAGGCAATAATATAGTAACACTTTTTTCAAGTATATTTCCTATCTTTGTAAAGAAAGGTGATGTCATCTTCAGATTATATAAACATAAACTTGAAGTTAATTTATCTGATGAAATGAGTGATAGATATATTTATATATTTTCTGATGGAAGATTAACTTCTGGATTATTTCAATGTTTCACTCTTAGTGATGATGAGTATGTATATGGAATAAAAAGAATAATTGATACTATTCCACTTTTTAAAACTGCTATAATTAATACATTAGAAAACTTTAAAAAAAATATTGATATGCATAACAACAAAATAGAAAATTTAAAAAACATAAAACTATTAGCAGAAAAAAACTATAATGAATTACTTAGTTATTTATTAAAAAGCAAAGAGAATTAATTTTTGAGAGGAAGATACAAATGTTGAGTCCTGTAAAAAGTACAAAAATATATGAACTGGTAATGGAACAAATAAAAGATATTGTTAAAAAAGGAGAACTAAATAGTGGAGATAAATTACCTTCTGAAAGAGATCTATGTGACAAACTTGAGGTTAGTAGAGCATCTATTAGAGAAGCTCTAAAAGCTTTGCAAATGCTTGGTCTTATTGAATCTAAGCATGGCGAAGGAAATTTTATTAATAAGAATTTTGAAAATAGTCTACTTGAACCGTTATCTATTGTTTTTTTACTTCTTGGAAGTAGAAGTGAAGATGTTCTTGAGCTTAGAAAAATAATTGAACCAGAAACAGCAGCGCTTGCAGCAGAAAACATAACAGAGGAACAACTTAAAGAGTTAAAGGAAATAGCAAATGAATTAAATAATACCTCAGATGTTGAAATTTGTGCTTCACTAGATAAAAAATTTCATTACAAAATAGCACAAGCTTCTGATAATCATCTGATTTCAACTATAATGTTTTCCATATCTTCTTTGATTGAGAAGTATATTGAAAATTCAAAAGTTCATACTTTTAATAAAACATTAGTTAAAATTCATCACGAAGAAATATGCAGAGCTTTGGAAACTCATAACGGAATAGCAGCTGCAACAGCAGTAAAGAAGCATTTACAATTAAATAGTTTGACTTAAGGCTAAATACAGCTTTAATATAATTTTTTTAAATTTGCAAATAAAAATAGGGAGATGAATGTCATGATTATTGACAAAATATTTTATAAAACACTATTAAAAAATTTATTCTCAGATACTTTCGAACTAAAACTTTGGGATGGAACTTCAGAAATTTATGGAGAAGGAGAAGTTCAATTTAAAATAATTTTTAACGAGCCTATTATTCCTAAAGGAGATATTATTACTGATCCTTCATTAACCTTTGGTGAAGCTTATATGACTAAAAAAATAGATATTGAAGGAAGTATTCAAAAAGTTATAGAATCTTTATATAATAATAAAGAAAGTTTTTTAAGCAATAGTGATAAATATGCAAATTTACTAAAGATGGCTACAAATAATATTAAAAATAGTAAAAAAAATATTGAATTCCATTATAATATTGGAAATGATTTTTATAAGTTATGGTTGGATGATACAATGACATATTCTTGTGGATACTTTAAATCTAAAAGTGATTCACTAAATCAAGCACAAAAGAATAAAGTAGAGCATATTCTTAAGAAACTAGATTTGAAAGAAGGAGAGAAGTTACTTGATATAGGCTGTGGCTGGGGTGAACTGATTATTTCTGCAGCAAAGGAATATAAAGTAAAGGCTATGGGTATAACTTTAAGCTCTGAGCAATTGGCTAAAGTTAAGGAAAGAATAAACAAGGAAGGATTAGAAGATTTAGTTGAAGTTCAGCTTGCAGATTACAGAGAACTAAAAAATAAAAAGTTTGATAAAATAGTTAGTGTAGGTATGTTAGAACATGTAGGAAAAGATCATATTTCTGAGTATTTTTCAACTATAGATAAATTATTAGATGATAATGGCGTATCTTTACTTCATTGCATAACAGATATAGATGCTGGAGGAAATAACACGTGGATAAATAAGTATATTTTCCCGGGAGGGTACATTCCAGCAATTACAGAATTAATTAGTTGCATGTCAGAGAAAAAATTCGATGTAATTGATATAGAAAATTTAAGATTACATTATGGAAGAACTTTAGAACACTGGGCAAAAAATTTCGAAAGTGCATTGCCTGAAATAAGAAAAACTAAGGATGAAACTTTTATAAGAATGTGGAGATTATACTTAAATGCTTGTGCAGCATCATTTAATTGCGGGAATATAAATATTCACCAATTCTTATTTAATAAAGGTGTAAATAATGATTTGCAATGGACTAGAGATTATATGTATAAATAAACAATTCTGAAACTGGATTTATATTATAACTTACAAAAATGTATGTGATTTTTCATAGTATAGAGCTTGGACTCAGTTGATGTATTCGAAAACACTAACTCATGGAGTTATTTGATATTTGGATAATTAGAATTATTCTCTATAATTCAAATTGTATCACAAAAAATATTCAGTTGAATTAAAAAAATATATATGATATTATGAAAAAGCATTAAATGATTAATAAAAGAAACTCGGCTCACATACGTTCGCTGAGTAAGTGATTTGCTTAAAATCATAGATTGCACTATGTGAAAGTTCGAGAACCCAAATACAAGATTTGGACTCTTACTTTTAGTTATCTACTTATGGATAGATGTCTGAGTGGTCGAAAGAGCACGCCTGGAAAGCGTGTATAGGGGCAACTCTATCAGGGGTTCGAATCCCCTTCTCTCCGCCAATAAATCAAGATGCAAAAAATGTCTAAGAGCTTAGTAAAACTAAGCTTTTAGGCATTTTTTATATTTTGTGAGTTGTTCAGAAATGACCGTAAATTACCTTCAAAATTGTTAATTTACCATCTATATTGTAATCAAAATTTTAGTATTATAAAGAATTAACAGCATCAAGTTTCTGGTCAGTATATATATGGACAGTTTTGTTGGTTGTTTCGAACAAAATATCTCTATATTTCTTTAATCTTCACTATTATATGTTTATTAAAATTGTTGTTTAACAATAATTTAGAAAACTAGTAAAAGCATTGAAAATATAGGAGCTAGGGGGACAAAGAAGTAATATTAAAAGCCATCTCATTCTGCTAATATTTATATATAAGTTAAGTGCATTAAAGCTTGGATTTACTCAGATTTAATGCACTTATTATATTTAAAAGAATATAATAACTTAATTGAATTTCAATAGATTTACATAATATTATAAATGAAAAATAGTCAGAAGGAGATTAGTTATAAACTTCATCTAACATATTTTTTAAGATATATATTCTAATAATCTTTTCCCAGTGAAAGATGAAGAACATTTTATAATACCATTGGGATACCCCATATATATAAGGTCTCCGCCATTAAAGCCGCCTAAAGGACCTAAATCAATTATCCAGTCAGCATGGCACATTATACTTAAATTATGTTCTAGTATGATAACTGTTTTTCCTTTACTAATTAATTTATGGAATAGTTGTATCAATTTTTTTATATCTGACTCGTGTAAGCCTGTGCTTGGTTCATCTAATATGTAAATTTCGCCAGTATTATTTAAAAGAGTTACAGCGATTTTTAATCTCTGAAGCTCTCCACCTGACAGAGTGTCAAGAGATTGCCCAAGTTTAATATAACCTAGGTTTACTTCACAAATGGTGTATAATATTTTTTTTAGATCCTTATTGATAAAAACTTCTAAAGCCTCATCAATTGAGAGATTAAGAATATCACTTATTGTGTATCCGTTATACTTATAATTCGATATTTCCTGTTTGTATCGTGTCCCTTCACATAATTCACAAGTCTCTTCCACGTCATCCATAAAGGCCAAATCTGTTTTTATTATACCTTTACCTTTACACAAAGGGCAGGAACCTTCCCCAATAAAGCTAAATAATGAAGGTGACTTGCTGCTTGCTTTACTAAAGATGGTTCTAATTTTATCAAAGAAGCCAATGTAAGTAGCTAATATTGAACGAGAAGAGGTATAAATTTTTTTTTGATCTAAGAGTATACTATTTGGATACTTATTACGGAAAAGACGTGTGATTAGTGTACTTTTACCAGAACCTGCTACTCCAGTTACAACTGTTAAGGCATTCTTAGGTATTTTTATAGAGATATTTTTTAAATTAAACATTTTTGCATTATTAACTTCATAGAAATCATAAAAGTTTTTATTTACTATAGTTATATTATGTTTTTTAGATAAAGCAGCACCAGTAGTAGTGTTACTATTCAACAGCTGTAGATATGTTCCCTGAAAAGTAATTTTTCCACCGTTAACTCCTGATTTCGGACCCATATCAATAATGTGATCTGCTATCTTTATCACATCAGGATCATGCTCGATGATTATAACTGTATTTCCTTTTTCTTTAAGCCATTTGAATATCTTATTTATACCCGTAATATCGTGAGGATGTAATCCAATACTAGGTTCATCAAATATATATAGAATATCGTTCAGACTGCTATTTAAATGTTTTGACATTTTAATACGTTGAGATTCTCCACCAGATAAGGTATTAGTTGTGCGATTCAGTGTAAGATAATCTAATCCAACTTCTTCTAATGTACTTAAACGCTTGAGAATATCATCAATAACTGTCTGAACTTTGGATTCATGGATTGTTTTAAGAAAAGATTTTAATTCACTTATTGACATGTCAGCACAATCTCCAATTGATTTAGCTTTAATTTTGCAGGATAGAATAATATCATTAAGACGTTTTCCATTACAATGATGACAAACTTGTTCATCAACAAGTCGTTCAAGTTCTTTTTTATATTGTTTTTGATCTTTTTCTAAAAATGAGCTTCTAATCCTTGGGATAAGCCCAATATATTTTGCTGTCTTATGCCAATTGCTTGTGGGATTATCAGGAACTTTTTCATCAGCATAAAGAAGAGTATTAAGTTCTAAATCAGAGTAGTCTTTAATTGGCTTTTGAACATCAAAATAACCAGACTCTGTATAGCGGCTTAATCGCCATCCACCTGGTTGAAATGTTGGAAATTGAATAGCACCATCATTTAAACTTTTATCAAAATTTATTAGTTTATGAATATCAATATCTTTAATTACTCCTAATCCTTGGCAAAAAGGACACATACCATTTTTATTGTTAAAAGAAAAATTCATTGAGTAACCAATGAAAGGTTTTCCTATTCTAGAAAAGAGAAGTCGTAACAAGGTATAAATATCAGTGACTGTACCAACAGTTGATCGTGCATTTCCACCTATTCTTTTCTGATCTATAATGATAGAAACTGGAAGATTATTAATCTTTTCAACATTAGGTCTGCCATAGTGAGGCAATAATTGTTGAATGTAATAGGAATATGTATCATTTAACATCCTTTGAGATTCAGCAGCTAATGTATCAAAAATTAGTGAAGACTTTCCTGAACCAGATAAACCCGTAATTATAGTAATTTTATTTTTAGTGATATTTACTGATATATCCTTAAGATTATTTTCATTTGCATGGAAAATTTCGATTACTTCTCTTGTCATATTAATTCCTCTTTTCTTCAAAAATTTTGCTTACTTTAAGGCATAGCTCTGCAAAAAGTAATTGCTCATCTGAAGTTAAAGCAGATGATGCAATTTCAGCTAAATGTTCATGTCCTCTTTGTATTTCTTTTAAAAATTTGAAACCTTTATCTGTTAATTCTGTCCAGAGCTCTCTTGCATCAGAGTTACTTTTTTCCTGTTTTATATAGCCTATCTCTTTAAGTGATTTTAAGCCTTTAGATATTTTAGAACGTGAAACACCCAAGTTATTACTTAATTCTGCAGGACGGCTTCTATTTGTATGATATAGAGATTCTAATAAATCATACTGAAACCAAGAAATATTCTCTGTGTTTATCTTATTTCTTTCAGCAACAAGTTCACATTGAAGTCGTAATAATCCTTCTTCTAATTTAGAATTGTATAATTGTTTATTCATACAGTAAGTACCTCCTTAATATTAATGAAAAATAGTTTCTTTTCGGAAACTATTTTAGCACTTTGATAAAATGATTGCAATATGGAAATTATTTTTTATAATTAAAATTGTAATCAGATAATGAAACAAAGGCCACAGGCATTGAAAATACTGGAGTTATTCAAGTTTTGATAAAGATTTAAAATCCTATTTTCTCCGCCATTAGAATAAAGTGACTTATATCGCCACTTTTCGCCCATTTATCATATTTTTAGTTTGTTATAAACTATACACGATTTTTTCTTAGAAATGAGGAGAGCGTGTATAGTTTTTTTGTGTTATACATTACCTTATTTTTAGAAGAGGAAGTGTATTTTAGTCAGAAAAACAATTGAAGCGAAGAGTAAAAATCATAATAAAAGACTTAATAAGGGACATGACCAATATATACTTAATTGTATAGTTACGAATAAATTATAGAAAAATAAAAGAATAAAAGAAAAGATAAAATACAATCGAAATAGAAAGAAATATGGTAAAATATAAATTGAAATTATAGATTAAGAATAAAAAGGTTAAACTAACAGATAATAAAAGCAATTAAATGATCATATTAAAGAAAGTTTAATAGAAAAGAGGATATTAATATGCTTAAGGAGTTCAAAGAATTTGCAATGAAAGGTAATATAGTTGACTTAGCAGTGGGTGTTGTTATTGGAGGGGCTTTTGGTAAAATAGTTACATCATTAGTTAGCGATATTGTAATGCCATTAGTTGGTTTATTAATGGGAAAGATTGATTTTTCCAATTTATTCATTACACTTGGAAGTGGAGATTTTAAGACTATAAAGGAAGCTAAAGAGGCAGGGTTTGCTACACTAAATTATGGTTTGTTTATAAATAATGTAATAGATTTTTTAATAGTGGCTTTTTCTATTTTTATAGTTATAAAACAAATTAATAGATTTTCAAAAAAGAAAGAAGAAAAACCAGTTGAGAATAAGAAAAAATGCCCATATTGCTACAGTCAAATTCATATTTATGCAACAAGATGCCCAAATTGTACAGCAGAAATAAATTAAAACGTATTTGTTAAATTGCAATTTAAATCTAGAGAAATGAAGGAATAGAAAATAATTATTTCATATTTAAAAGAAAAAATATCTTATCTTTACAACAAAAATCGTGCAAAAATTAGTGAAAAAGATAAATAATATGTGTTAAATACGAAGAAATGTGTTATAATTTAATAGGCTAATTTTGAATGAGAGAAATTTCTATTATGACAAAATATGAGTTGTGAAAATTGCATTAATCTGTTTCTAAGAAATTTGATTGGCTATTATAATTCATATGTTATATATAAATAAATTATAAAAACTAAAGGAGTTGTATTTTAATTGGGGAAAAAATTTAAAAGAGTACTAGTTGCCAATAGAGGCGAAATAGCAATAAGAATTTTTAGAGCGTGTCATGAACTTGGCATAAGAACAGTGGCTATATATACAGAAGAAGATAAGTTCGCTCTTTTTAGAACTAAGGCTCATGAAGCATATTTAATTGGAAAAAATAAGGGACCAGTTGAAGCTTATTTAAATATTGATGAAATAATAAATCTTGCACTTAAAAAGCATGTAGATGCTATACATCCAGGATATGGATTCTTATCTGAAAATCCTGAATTTGCTAAAAGATGCGAGGAAGTTGGTATAGAATTTATCGGACCAAGATCAGAAATGATGGAAAAGTTAGGTGATAAGATTCAATCAAAAATAGTTGCAAAAAGTGCTGGGGTTCCAGTAATACCAGGTGTAGAAAAAGCAATATCTTCAGAAGATGAAGCAGTTGAAGTTGCTAAAATGTGTGGATATCCTGTAATGGTAAAAGCTGCTGCCGGTGGTGGCGGTAGAGGAATGAGAATAGTAAGACATGAAGACGAACTTCTTACTGCTTTTAGAAGTGCTAAAAATGAAGCAAAAAAAGCTTTTGGCATAGATGATATGTTCATTGAAAAATACATAGAAGGACCAAAACATATTGAAATCCAAATTTTGGGAGATAAGTATGGTAATATAGTACATCTTTATGAAAGAGATTGTTCTATTCAAAGAAGACATCAAAAAGTTATTGAAATTGCACCAGCATTATCATTAACACAAGAAAAAAGAGAAGAAATATGCGCAGATGCATTAAAAATAGCTAGATCTGTAGGTTATAGAAGTGCAGGAACCTTAGAATTCTTAGTTGATATGCACAGTAATCATTACTTTATAGAAATGAATCCAAGAGTTCAAGTTGAACATACTATCACTGAAATGGTTACAGGAATAGATATAGTTCAAAGTCAAATCTTAATAGCAGAAGGATTCAAGTTAGATTCTGAAGAAGTAGGTATACACTCTCAAGAGGAAATAAAACCAAGAGGATATGCAATTCAATGTAGAGTTACTACAGAAGATCCTGCAAATAACTTTTCTCCAGACACAGGGAAAATTGATGTTTATAGAACTGGATCAGGTTTTGGTATAAGACTTGATGGCGGAAATGGATATAGTGGTGCAGTAATTAGTCCTTATTATGATAGTTTGCTTGTAAAGAGTACTGCATATTCAAGAACTTTTGAAGATACAGTTAGAAAATCTATACGTGCAATTAAAGAATTAACTATTACAGGTGTTAAAACTAATGTAGATTTCTTAATAAATGTATTAAATAATGAACAATTTCAAAAGGGTGAATGTGATACTAACTTTATATCAGACAATCCACAATTATTTGATATAACACCAAGAACTGATGAAGAATATAGAATTTTAAATTTCATTGGTCAAAAAATAGTAAATGAAACTAAAGGAAATAAAAAAGAATATGATGTACCTGATATTCCGAATATAGTTACTTTAGATGGTTTAAGTGGTACAAAACAAATATTAGATGCAGAGGGTCCAGAAGGCGTAGTTAAATGGATAAAAAATCAAAAGAAGCTACTTCTTACAGATACAACCATGAGAGATGCTCAACAATCATTAATGGCTACTCGTGTTAGAACTCAAGACATGAAAAATATTGCAAAAGCAACAGCTGTTTATGGAAATGACCTATTCTCTCTTGAAATGTGGGGTGGAGCTACCTTCGATACTGCTTATAGATTTTTAAAAGAATCTCCATGGAAGAGACTTGAATCTTTAAGAAAAAGAATTCCAAATGTTATGTTCCAAATGCTTATTAGAGGAGCAAATGGTGTAGGATATAAAAATTATCCTGATAATGTTATAAGAGAATTTATAAAAGAATCTTCAACAAGTGGAATAGATATATTTAGAATCTTTGATTCACTTAATTGGTTAAAGGGTATAGAAGTATCATTAGATGAAGTATTAAAATGCGGAAAAGTTGCAGAAGTTGCTTTATGCTATACTGGTGATATTTTAGATGAAAATAGAGATAAATATAGCCTTAAGTATTACGTAGATAAAGCTAAGGAAATAGAAAAAATGGGTGCTCATATACTTGCTATAAAGGATATGTCAGCATTACTTAAGCCTTATGCAGCTAAAAAGCTTATAACTGCCTTAAAGGATGAGATTTCAATTCCTATTCAACTTCATACTCATGATACAACAGGTAATGGTGTTGCTACAGTATTAATGGCAGCAGATGCAGGTGTTGATATTATTGATACAACTTTTAATAGTATGTCAGGACTTACAAGCCAACCTGCATTAAATTCAATCGTAGCAGCTCTTGAAAATACAGATAGAGATACGGGAATTGATTTAAGTGGAATTCAAAAGTTGTCTGATTATTGGGATGCTGTAAGACCTGTTTATAGTCAATTTGAATCAGACTTAAAATCAGGAAGTGCTGAAATTTATAAATTCGAGATACCTGGTGGTCAATATTCAAATTTAAAACCACAAGTTGAAAGTTTTGGACTTGGTCATAGATTTAATGACGTAAAACATATGTACAAAAAAGTAAATGATATGCTTGGAGATATAATAAAAGTTACTCCTTCATCAAAGATGGTTGGAGACATGGCTATATTTATGGTTCAAAATGATTTAACTCCTGAGAATATAAATGAAAAAGCAAAGAATATGGCTTTCCCAGATTCTATAGTTTCATATTTTAAAGGAATGATGGGTCAACCAGAAGGTGGGTTCCCTAAGGAATTACAAGATATTGTTTTAAAGGGTGAAGATCCTATAACTGTTAGACCAGGAGAGTTATTACCACCAGAAGACTTTGATAAGATTGAAGCATATTTAAAAGCAGAATACAAATATAATCCATCAAAGAAAGATTTAATAAGTTATGCATTATATCCAGATGTATTTGAAACATTTATAAAGTCTGTTTTAGAATATGGTGATGTAAGCCGTATGGGAAGTGATGTATTCTTCCATGGACTTGCAGAAGGAGAGACTAGCGAAATTGAAGTAGCAGAAGGTAAAACAATGATTATCCAATTAATTGAAATTGGGAAATTAGATGTAGATGGAAATAGAACTTTAGACTTTGAAATTAATGGAAATAGAAGAGAGATAAAAATAAAAGATAAAACTGAAAGAATTATAGCTAATTCAAAGGAAGGTACTACTTCTAAAATAGCTGATCCTGAAAATAAATTAGAAATCGGAGCAAGTATTCCAGGAACTATAATCAAGGTACTTGTTAAAGAAGGCGATGAAGTTAAAGAGGGTGATAGCTTACTTGTAATAGAAGCAATGAAGATGGAAACAAATATTGTAGCTTCTAGTACAGGAACTATTGAATCTGTGCTCATACAAGAAGGTCAACAAGTTAAAACAGGTGAATTATTGCTTAAGATAAAGTAATAAAGTAATATAGTTAAATAAGAGGTTGTTTCAAAAGTCTAATTTTGAAACAGCCTCTATTTAAAAGAGATCTTATAAGGTAAAAGACAATATACTTTAAAAATAAAAAGCATGACTT
>Ga0183100_1000909_pt1 | contig 17848 bp, 19 predicted proteins | sample Biomet2_FD_127789 | JGI IMG/M metagenome (GOLD analysis project Ga0183100, IMG submission 127789) | Microbial communities from bioreactor (seeded with anoxic lake sediment) at LBNL, California, USA - Biofuel metagenome 2 | ecosystem: Engineered > Bioreactor > Anaerobic > Unclassified ...
GTTCGTTTTTTTATTTTATTCTACTTAAGCATTTTTCGCTTTAACAGCATCCTTAGCCGCGGCTACAATAGCTTGCGCATCCATTTTGTAGTAGGTGAGAAGTTCTTTCGGTTTACCAGAACGACCAAACACATCTTGCGTTCCGATTCTTCTCATAAGGCAAGGTGCGTTTTCGCACAGTACTTCGCTGACCGCACCGCCTAAACCGCCAATGATATTATGTTCTTCACAAGTAACAATGGCGCCGGTTTCGCGAGCCGCGTGAACGATGATGTCTTTATCAATCGGTTTAATCGTGGCAATATTGATGACACGAGCGTTTATTCCGTCTGCTTTCAACAATTCTTTTGCTATCAAAGCTTCACCTAGCATCATACCAGTTGCGATAAGGGAAACATCAGTACCTTCAGATACAACACTACCTTTTCCAATTTCAAACTTATATGAATCATCAAAAACATCTTCAACAGCCAATCTGCCGAATCGTAAATACACAGGACCTACATAGTCGATAGCAGCTTTAACACAAAGTCTAGCTTCCGTGTCATCCGCTGGGTTTAGTACAACCATGCCCGGAAGTGTACGCATTAATGCTAAATCTTCTAGACATTGATGCGTGGCACCGTCTTCACCAACAGTAATACCTGCATGAGTAGCGGCAATTTTTACATTCAAATGGGGATAAGCAATGGAGTTTCTGATTTGCTCAAAAGCACGTCCTGCAGCAAACATGGCAAATGAAGAGGCGAACACAATTTTACCGCAAGTAGAAAGTCCTGCAGCGGTACTTATCATATTTGCTTCAGCGATTCCCATATTAAAGAAACGTTCAGGATATTTCTTTTTAAAAGTAGCCGTTTTGGTTGATTTCGATAAATCGGCGTCTAATACGATGATTCTCTCGTCGCTTCCAAATTCAGCTAAAGCGTTTCCATATGATTCACGAGTTGCTAATTTAGCCACGGCATGCCACCTCCAACTCCTCAATTTTTGCATCTAATTCTTTGATGGCAGTTTCGTACTGTTCAGTATTGGGAGCCGCTCCGTGCCATTCGTAGTTGTTTTCCATGAAAGATACGCCTTTTCCTTTGGTCGAATCCATCAAAATCAAAGTTGGTTTATCTTTTGTTTGTTTGGCTTCTTCTACCGCTTTTTCGATTGCTTCTAATTCGTGTGCGGAAATGCGAATCACATGCCAACCAAACGCTTCGAATTTTTTATCAATTGGTGTAGGATTCATGACCTTGGTAATATCGCCGTCAATTTGCAAACCATTAAAATCGACAAACGCGGTTAAATTATCGAGATGATAGTGGGCTGCAAACATAGCCGCTTCCCAAACTTGTCCCTCTTCTAATTCGCCGTCTCCCAAAATGGAATACACGCGGTACGATTTTTTATCAATTTTTCCTGCAAGAGCCATGCCGTTAGCGGCACAAATTCCTTGACCTAGTGAGCCGGTCGACATATCAACACCCGGAACACCCTTCATATCAGGATGACCCTGGAGATAACTGCTTGTCTGTCTAAATGTTTTAATGTCTTCTTCTGGGAAGAACCCTTTTTTAGCCAATGTACCATATAGAGCTGGTGCGCAATGACCTTTTGATAAGACAAATCGATCACGGTTCGGATCTTTGGGATTTTTAATATCAATGTTCATCTCGTGAAAATACAAATATGCTAAAACATCGGCAATGGATAAGGACCCTCCCGGATGCCCGGATGAGGCACTATACACTGCTTCAATTGCCAATTTTCGTATTTGATAGGCACAAATGGCAAGAGAACATTTGGTTTGATTATCCATGTATCACATTTCCTCCTTTAATTTTAATTTACATCTACTTATGATTATAACATAAAATCCGTAACATGGAAATAAGTTTATCAATAAAATAGAGTTTCTCTTTCTGAATTTGTGTAAATTACATAAAAAATATTCATTTTTCTCGTGTAAATCTCTCAACGTTGAAAGGTATCTGTTCTTTTGAATGTTACCCATTTTTTTGTTTTTCATAGAATCTTTGCATTTTTCTAAGAATCCTCTCATAAATATACAATAAACAGGAGGACGATAAAATGGTAAGAGGATATGATTTAAAACAACGTGAAGTGATTAATGTATCGGACGGACGTCGATTAGGTTATGTATATGATATTGAAATCAATTTTGAAAATGGAAAAGTAGAATCCATCGTGGTTCCCGGTCCTAGCCGCATCAAAAATCTTTTCGGTAGAAATGGCGATATTGTCATCCCATGGGAAAAGATTCAAAGGGTAGGGGATGACATTATTTTGGTCAATTGCGATGTAGCAGTAAAGTAACAAGCGTGATAGGCCATTATTAAAAAAGCAACTTCAAAAAGAAGTTGCTTTTTTTGTGCTTTTAGAATTGTGAAAGATCACTATCTTTCTTTAACATCTCATAATATTTGATGATTTCATCGACAAATGTATCCGTTTCATTTAAATGGCAATACGTTACAATAGCCTTTTTTATCCCGTCTTTTTGAATGGTCTCCTGAACTTTTTTTGCGTTCGTATCGCTTTCAGGTGCAAATAAAAACCCTGCGGCAATGGCAAGCAAAATGTATCTCGGAGTAATTTCATGTTTTTGGCATAGAAGAGCGGCGCCGACTAATCGGTCGTTATCGGAAAGTTTGCGGATGGGGTCTTTTCCTACACGCTCAATGGTATCTTTTAGACGAGTATTTGAAAATCTGGATAGCAAATTATCGCGGCTTTTTTCAATTTCGGAAAAGGCAATGCCGTGTTCTTTCGATAGTGCTAGAGAGGATTCGGACATCGCGCCTTTTGCTAAGCGGAAAATTTCTTTATCATCAATTGCTTCATAAATATATGTATTGTGCTTTAAATAACCTAAATAAGCGGTAGTTGCATGACCTAAGTTATGTAAAAATAGTTTCTTTTGGATGTGATATTCAAATGGAGTGGAAGGAATCATGCAAACAATTTCGGGCGTTTCTCCTATAATCGCATCTTTATCAACTGGCAATTCTTTAAATGGTTCGGCACATGCGGTTAGGATATTGCCATTTTGCATTTCTTCTGATACAGCTGGAACCATTCTCCCAATGGAGGCTTCGACAAGACCAATCGTTTTATCAAACGTCTGTTTTTCATCATCGCTTAAAGATTCTTTAATCAGTTTTTCCAAATATCTATTGGCATCAATTAGATTCTCACATATAATAATATTAAGTGGTGTAAAATTCCCATTTTCCCATCTTTTGCGAAGTCCGGCAACTAATGGAGATATGATATATGGCAAAATGTTGACACCAACTGCTGTTGCCAAGACATCAGCCGCTGCAATGGTATTTGCTACGGCATCTATATCTTTTCCATCTACGCCGCTGACATTTTTCACCGTCACATCTTCTACACCATCAGAAGATACTAGTTTTAAGGGATACTCATGATCCTGATTTAATCGATTAATGATTTCCATATTGACATCAATAAAGTTAGTTTCAAATCCTGATTCAAAAAAGAGCTGACCGATAAATCCTCTTCCGATATTACCGGCTCCATACATAACTGCTTGTTTCATTTTTTTCGTCTCCTTACCACATACTGAATTTCTGTCTAACATTTTATCACCATATTTTTCTTTTGTCTACGCTAAACCCATGAAAATACATAAACCTCACAAATAGCAATCGACATTTATGTGTAAATATGTATATGATTTACCGTAAATATTCCAATTATTAAGAAATTGTAAATTATTTTATGACATATGTTGACGCATTGGGAAAAATATGTTACTATATTGTCAAGTAATTACGCGATTTAACGCCAATTATCTAAGTGAAGTTTGTGTTTTAGTTAAATTCTTTAAAGAGAGGTATGTGTATTTATGAAATCTACAGGTATTGTAAGGAAAGTCGACGAATTAGGAAGAGTAGTTCTTCCCATCGAATTGAGAAGAACATTGGATATTGCTGAAAAGGATTCCCTTGAGATTTATGTCGATGGCGATACAATTATTTTAAAAAAATATGAGCCAGCTTGTATCTTCTGTGGAAATGCAAAGGACGTTTTCGTATTTAAAGGAAAAAATATTTGCCCATCTTGCATCAAAGAACTCCGTAGCTAGTTTTGGATTTCAAAAACCCTGCCGAATTTTCGGCAGGGTTTTTTTGTGCCTAAACGTAATTGAGATATCAAGTAAACTATGGTATAATGTTGGCAAATAGTGAAAAGTGAGGCTCATAAATGGATTGGCTGGAAAGAACCAACAAATTATTCGGAGCAGAAACGTCGATAAAATGAAACGGGCCAAAGCTTGAATTTTAGGATTGGTGGCGTGGATGGTTTTGTGCCGCTAGTGTGCGGATTTATCTTGACCGGTGAAGTGATCAAGCACATTGCAGCCAATTAATATGCGTAAATAAGGGGGAGACCTATGGCAGTTACTATTGAATATGGGCGTAGCGGTAGCGGGAAAAGCGTTAGCTGCCTTGATAAAATAAAGGAATATGTGGAGCAAGGAATGGACAAAATTATTCTTATGGTTCCCGAGCAACTCTCCTATTATGCCGAAAAAAGATTGGTTGACACCATTGGGTTTTCTTGCATGAATATCGCTGAAGTGCTGAGTTTTGAGCGTTTAGCGCATCGATTTTCTCCCGCCTCTTTGCACAACGATATCGATAATGCAGGCAAAAGCATGATTGTTTCTCACATGTTATCTCAAATGAATCAGAAGATGTCATATTTTAAGCAAAGTTCTAGAAAACCCGGTTTCGTATGCGAGGTTTTGCGGCTTTTAAAGGAACTAAAACATTATAATGTGGATGTTACCAAACTAAATGAAATCGCGAATGATGATGCCACGAGAGCGGTATTAAAGGAAAAAATAACGGATTTGAATCAGATTTATGTAGCTTATTATGAAAAAATGGCTGGCTATTTTGATGCGGACGACAGTTTGCGAAAGCTATCTGCTCACCTAAATGAATCACATGATTTAGAGGGGTATCATATTTTTATCGACGAGTTTTCTGATTTTTTGCCTCAATATTTTGAGGTCATCAAAAATTTAATGGTCGATGCGGAAGTCCACTTCTATATCTGTGCCGATGAACGGTATCCATTAAAATTTCAGACAGGATTAAAAGCCATCAAGGCGATTGAAAGATACTGCCAGGATTTTGGCATCACTTGCCAAAAAACATGTCAATCTGATGTGCTTCGATATGGCGAAAATGCGAAAGATTTGAAGCATTTAGAAGAGAATTATGGGGTGTATCCCTACACGGTATACGGAGATAGTAGTGAGCGAATTCGGCTTTTTTGCTACGACAATATATATGGAGAAGTCGAGGCATGCGCGCAAAATATTTGGAGCCTTTGTAAAAATGAGAATTATCGGTTTTCGGACATCGCCATCGTCTGCACGGATATGACAGCGTATTTGCCTTTTATTCGCGTTGTATTTGGGCAATATCATTTGTCGTATTTCGCCGATGAAAAGGCGGTAGCCGCGAAACATCCCATTATTTTGGTACTCAAATGTCTTTTCGATATTGTGAATAAAAATTTTGACACCACAGCCATCATCACCTATTTGAAAACGGGATTTTCCGGTCTTGCTCCGGAACAAGTGTTTGATTTAGAGAATTTTGCACTAGCCAATGGGATACGCTATCAGAAATGGACAAGGAACGAGTGGTGGGAAAATCGTATCCAAACATCGACAGATGCATATCCTAATGTACGGGAGCTTAATGAGGTGCGCATAGCGATGTTAAAGCCGTTCGTCACGTTCGCGCAGACCATAAAAGCCGCTGATGGCGACATTTTAAAATATATTGACGGTATTTTAGCCTTTATGGATGACATTCATTTATACGATAAAACGCAAGAAAAGATAGCATATTTTAGGGAAAATGGCGATTTAGAGCTTGTAGACGAGTACACCAAAATTTTTAATATTATCCTCCATGTGCTGAATCAGAGCCATACGCTTTTTTGCGAGGAATCCATGGGCTTTTCCGAATTTTCGCAGATGATTACGGAAGCGTTTGCGCAATATGAAATTTCGACCATTCCGCAAAGTTTGGACTCTGTTGAAGTGGGCGATGTCATTCGTTCCAAGGTTAAAGACAAAAAAGTGCTGTTTATATTGGGTGCTGTCAATGGGTCCCTTCCATCCGGCAAAGGAGTTGAGGGAATTTTATCGGACCTTGAACGGCGGTATTTGGCGCAAAAAGATATTGAGCTTGCTAAAGATGCCATGGGCAAATCCATGGATGAAGAGTTTTTGATCTATAAATTATTAGCGGCTCCTACCGAAAAATTGTATCTGTCATTTCCACTCGCGTCTTTTGACAATATGGCGCAGAGACCTGCCGAAGTGATTGCTAAATTAAAAGGGATTTTCCCCAAACTAGCGCTTATCAAAAACGATATTTCGTTCGATAAAATAGACTTTAATCGTTTCATTTGCGATAAACCATCCTTTTTGTATGCCGTTTTGGCGGCTAAAAATCGGTTTGATGATTTTGCGTGTGATAATGGGTATCTTTCTTTGTGGGAATACTTTGCGAAAAACACCCCATATAAAGTGCCGTGTGAACGTATTTTTGAGGCTACGCAATATAGCCACATGAGCGACCCAATTGAAAAGGAAAAACTTAAATTGCTCTATCACGAAAACCTGTATACATCGGTTCATAGACTGGAAAAATTTCAAAAATGTCCTTTTTCCTATTTTACCGAATATGTCCTAAAGTTAAGAGAACGAAAGGTTTTACAGGCGACTAGTCAGGACTATGGAACCTTGATTCATGCTTATGTGGAACAGTTTTGCCGCATTGTGAAAGAAGATAGAGGCGGATTTTCTGACATAACGCTTCATGACTGCAAAGAAATCATTTCCATCATTATTGATAAAAGCCTTTTGGCGGAAGAGAATCACGATAGAATGGAAAGTGGACGTTTTCTGTTTTTAGTGATGCGTCTTAAACAAGTCCTTTTGTACATCGTCTGGATTCTCACGCTTCAAATGAACGCCGGCTCTTTTCAAATTGTCGGAGAAGAAATTAAGTTCGCTGATGGAAACGGCGATATACCGGCCTTGAAGATTCCTGTGAATGACCACCAAAACGTGGTAGTTTCGGGCTATATCGATCGTATCGATGAAACGCAAATTGACGGGCAATCAATTTTTCGTATTATTGATTACAAGAGTTATCGAAAAGAATTCGATTTGGGACATGTTTATGCAGGGGCTGATATGCAGTTAATGCTGTACCTGGACGCGTTTTGGGAAAGCACAGGGAAAGTGCCCGCCGGTATGTACTATTTTAAAGTGTTAGACAATAGGATATATCAAAGCGGCCCCATCAATAAAGAGACCTATTTAAATGCGCTGTCTTCACGCTATTTGTTGGATGGGCTCACAATTGGCGATGATGCGGTTGTTCATGCGCATGATGAGAATGTGCAAGGGAAAAGCTCCGTCATTGGCGTGGGTTACAACAAAGACGGGACGTTATCCAAAAGTTCGCTTCTTGCCTCTGGCGAACAATTTACCATTTTGCGCGCGCATACCCGCCATATTGTGACGCAAATCGGAGGAGAAATTTTGAAAGGAATCATTGCGGTTTCCCCTCTAAAACAGGGTGGCAAGTTGTCCTGTGAATACTGTAATTATTCGGATATTTGTGGGTTTGATAGTACTACTTGCGGCGGTCAAATTAGGATGTGTGAAGAAATCTCAAACCAGACGGTTTTGGATTTTCTAAATAAAAACCTGGAAGAGAGTAAAGGAGAATGAATATGAATGAATTTAAAGAAATAACCCCAAAAGAAATAGCGGAAAGTCCGTTAAAGCTCATTGGCGATGACTGGATGCTTGTTACTGCAGGCGATAAAGAGAAATTTAATACCATGACTGCCAGTTGGGGAGGCGTAGGCGTTTTGTGGAAAAAGAATGTGGCTTTTATATTTATCAGACCGCAACGGTATACTTTCGAATTCATCGAAAACGGTGAGTATTTGACGCTTAGCTTCTTCGATGAAAGCTATAAAAAAGCTCTTGGCATTTGTGGAAGCAAATCAGGCAGAGATGTCGATAAAATGAAAGAAACTGGATTGACCCCTGTTACTACCCATGAAGGCGTTTATTTTAAGGAAGCGAAACTGGTCATGGTTTGCAAAAAAATGTATGCCGATTTTTTAAACAAAGACGCGTTTTTAGATGAAACAGTGATACCTGAATGTTATCCGGGTGGCGATTATCACAAAATGTATGTTTGCTCAATTGAAAAAGTATTCGTAAAATAGAAAATAAACAAGCATCCCTTAGGGGATGCTTGTTTATCGAGTAGTAGTTAGAAAGAAACCGAAATTGGAAAACATTGGTTAATAAAATGTAAAAATATTACGATAAATCTATTAAAGGAGCTGATTGGCTCCTTTTTAACGATAAACGCAGATTTAAAAATGTTACTTCATGTAATGCATTAGTAATGCCGAAATGTTAGGATAATGAACGTATCAATGGAGGTTAGACAATGGAGCAACTCAAATTACCACACGCAATTAAAAAGCACACCAAAGATATGACATTTACAAAAAATCAAATCGGTTGTTCAAGTGCTTTAGTTTATCATATAAAAAATAATGATCGAGAGTTTTATCTCAAAATTGATAAAAGCAATCCGCAATTTAAGCATGAACAAAATATTATGCGATGGTTACAAAGCAAACTTCCTGTCCCAAGAATAATGGCAAGATGCGAAAAAGGTGGTCATGAGTATCTGCTTATGACCAAGATGCCTGGAGTAATGGCATGTTCAGATGAATACATAAATAAACCAGAGGAGTTGGTTAAGCTTTTAGCACAAGGAATAGAGACGCTACAAGCTGTTAAGATTTCGGGTTGCCCCTATATTTTTACAGTAAAAAACAAGCTGAAATTGGCTAAGAAACGAATTGAGAATCATCAAGTTGATATGAGCGATTGGGAGGATAGAACACAATTTCAATCGCCTGAAGACTTATTTGATTATTTGGTTGCCAATCAACCTGAAGAAGAACTGATTTTTTCACACGGAGATTATTGCCTCCCTAATATATTTTTAAGAAATAATCAAGTCTCTGGGTATATTGATTTAGGAAGGTCAGGAATCGCTGATAAATGGCAAGATATTGCTTTGTGCTTTCGCTCGTTAATACATAATTTAAAAAGCAATCAATACACTGACTTGCTATTTGAATGTTTGAATTTAGAACCGGATTATAAAAAAATTCAGTATTTTATTTTACTGGATGAATTATTTTAAAATAAAAACTGCTAACTTCTTTTAAAAGTCAGCAGAAATTTGATAGATTCTTTAAATTTTGAGCAATTTTTGAGCGTTTTGATACGCAATTTTATCTAGTTTATCATCGGATAATCCTAATGTTTGCAGAAATTCAAAGCTTTCTTTGGCGGTTTGCCATGGTGAGTCGCTGCCAAACAATATTTTTTCAGGGTCATGTTTCGATAAAATTTGTTTCATTAAAGCTGGGTCAATTGATCCAGCGCACATGGACGTGTCCATACAGACATTCTTGCCAGCGATGAGTTCTAGCACATCTCCCCACAGATCATATCCACCTAGGTGCGCTAAAATCATCGTAAGATTTGGGAAATTCTCATGCACCTTTAAGAGACTTTGCGGCGTGGCATGCACTAAGTCGGGTGAAATGAAATCCACCCCAGCATGGAACATAATCATGATATTAAGCTGTGAACACAAATCATAGATAGGGTAGAGGGAGCGGTCATCAACCATAAAGTCCTCGTAATCTGGATGAAGTTTGATTCCTAAAAAGCCCTGATCTTTAATAGTTGTTATCGTTGTAGAGAGCTCGTCCGACTGATAGTGAAGCGCGGCAAACGGGATAAGGCGGGGATCGTTGACGGAAAGAGCAAATTTGTTGATCGTTTGTTCCTGATTGGCTTTGGTGGCAATATTGTGGAATACGGCTCTATCAACGCCCCATTCGTCCATTTTTTGCAGAGTATCCGATGCTGTTCCATCTGTTACAGCGGGCAATTCGCAGGTTTTTGCCAACTTTGGTATGGCCTTTGGTGCGATCGCATCGGGAAAAATATGTGTGTGAAAATCTATTAACATGACAATGACACCTTCTTTATGTAATTCAATTCCTAACCAGAATACCATAAATACGAGATTTTATCAATATTTTTGTTGACAATATAGAGCGTATATGTTATCATATTTACTGTTGCAAAACTTATGCGGATATGGCGGAATTGGCAGACGCGCTAGACTTAGGATCTAGTGTCCACGACGTGCAGGTTCAACTCCTGTTATCCGCACCAAAGAGAAAGCGCCAACCTATCAAGGTTTGGCGCTTTTGTTATTTAAAAATAACCCACTTTGTAACCCACTTTTTATTGAGCTTTTAAAATGTCTTTAAATAAGGTATCTATTTGCGATGCCGTCTGTTTTAATTCACCATTCATCTCATGCCCGTATGTTCCGAATGTATCCATGTTTTTGGAGTGACCGACTAACGGCCTTATCTTGCCTTCAGACAGGTTTTTTGCTATGGATACAAATGTATGTCTTAGTTCGTAAGGTGTAACATATGGTATATCGTTATAATTGCAATAGCGTTTCCAATGCTTGGCGTAATTTTGCTGTTTCATGAAATCGCCCTCCTCACATGGGAACATATATTTTGATTTTATATCATGCTTTTTTAATAGTGCTTTCTGATCTTTTATAATTTGCTCGCCCATGGCTGATAGACCAAAGTGACGAATTGCATTATTGTTTTTTCCATTTGTGCGTTCTCCATACATATTAATAGAGCCTTTAATATATACCATGCCGTCTTTAATATTTGCTGATCTTAACTCTATTAGTTCGCCTGGCCTTAATCCTGTAACGACTTGAAATCTATATGCATTTATAAAAAAATCATCAATAACTTTACCTTTATATGTGCTATGAGTAGAGGTAAATAATTTAGTAATGTCATCGGGTTGTAAAATATTCTTTTTAGATACTTTTGCGCCCTTTGGTATATATAAATTTTCTGGAAACAAATTAGTACTTTTTCTTTTTCTGCAGAATTTTAAAAATTGCATTATCATAGCTTTTAAACTTGTAAGTGTTTTTTTAGCTAATCCTGCTGCAAAAGCTTTATTGATAATATCTTGTAAATTTTGTTCTGTGATATCTGAGATTTTCTTATTGCCAATTTTCTTTAGTACCTTTTGTCCAAAGTAATCTATATTGCTCCAATTTCCTTTAGAGGTGGTCAATTTCAATTCCTCGATATAATCATTATATAAAACTTTTATACGTGAATTTTCGTTTGTGATATTATCATCAAGCCCCCAATCTTCTCTCTTTTTACAAGGTAAGTAAGGACATGCGACATTACAACCCATCGTTACAACTATATCAACAGGAGGTATATCTTCTAATAGTTTAGATCTTTGAGTTTTTTCCATATCAATCCCGTACAGTTCTTTCATTAACCGAACTGCATCTTGATTTATGTTTGGTTTGGTTCCTGTTCCTGCCGAATAGTTTTCGAAAACATCCGATGCAAAATGTTTTCCAAGCGCTTCTGCAATTTGGCTCCGACATGAATTATGGACACATATAAATGCTACTTTTATCATTTGTAATACCTCGCATTATTTTATCAATTCTTTCAGTTTATCGCCTTTTATTTCATCTGAGCTCCAAGCGATGACTGCAAAGTTCCCTTTAGAGTGTTCATCTACTTTGTTAATCCATTCAATCTCAACACTTGCCTTTGCAGATAACATTTGATTGGTGGTGCCTGTATGATACAGTGGAGAATTGATAACCCACCATTTTGCCAAAATGCCGGCACGTTTTAAATCTTCTTCAAGACGTAATGCTTCATATACTGGTGTAGCTTCTGGAAGTGTAACGATGATAACTTCTGTTTCATCGGCATTACGCAGTCTTGGAAGTAGTTTCTTCACGGATTCCGGAATATCGCCCTGTGACCTTTTAATTTCTTTGTGGTAACTCTGTGTGGAATCCAGAAGCAGAAGAGTATGACCTGTTGGAGCCGTATCAATGACGACAACTTGATCCTCTGCTTTTTCTACAACTTGTGCAAAAGCTCGAAACACTGCAATTTCCTGCGTACAAGGAGAACGCAAATCCTCTTCAACATAAGCAATATCTTCTTCGGACATTCCTGAATCTTTTGCTTTTTTAATTACTTCATCTTGATATTTTTTAAGTTCAGCGTGTTCATCAATATGACTCATTGTGATACCGCTGTTTTCATTTATTACAAATTTAAGGTGAGCCGCGGGGTCAGTGGTAGTAAGGTGTACCTTTTTACCTTTTGCAGATAAGCCCATTGCAATAGCCGCAGCAATAGTGGTTTTACCAACGCCACCTTTACCCATCGTGAAAATAACCTTTTTATTAGAATTATACAGATTATCAATTACATCTTTTAAGTGGGGAATCGTTTCTGCATGAATCTTTTCATCGTTGACAATATAGTTATCGCGGGTAAGCATTGCTCTCACGTTTTCCATGCCTGTGATGTTATAGGCTCTTAAAGGAATGATATAAGTAATAATATTTTTTAATCCCTCTGGCATTTCAGCTAAAGCATTTTGCTGTTTATTATATAGACTTTCAGAAATAGCATCATCATAAGTGGAGAGAACACCATTGATAACTAATGTCTGGTTATTGACTCCAATATCAGAAAGTTCTTTTGATGCCCTTTCTGCTTCTTTAAGTGGAGCCATTTCTGGACGAGAAACTAGAATAAGTGTCGTTAGTGCACCGTCTGCTAGGGTTTCCACTGCTTTTTTATAGATTTCTTTTTTAGCTTCTAGACCGGCAAGCTGACCTAAGCATGATGCTCCATGCGTGCTTTCACTAATAAAGTTACTCCATGCAGAAGGAAGTTGCAACATTCTAAGGGTATGACCAGTAGGGGCGGTATCAAAAATAACATAGTCGTACTCTTTTTGCACCTTTTCATCAGTAATAAAGTTTGAAAATTCATTAAATGCCGCAATTTCAACAGTACAAGAACCGGAAAGCTGTTCCTCCATGTTCTTTAATACGACAGGTGGTAGTTTACCACGGTAGGGAGCAATAACGCTTTCTCTATATTCAGCCGCCGCTTCAATAGGATCAAGGTTAGCAACAACAAGATTCGGTACGTCTTTAATAGCAACTCCTTTATTGTTAAGGTCGGTATTAAAAACATCTTGTAGATTTGATGCAGGGTCAGTGCTAATTAAAAGCACTTTTTTCCCACTATCGGCTAAGGTAACTGCTGTGGCACAAGCGGCAGATGTTTTACCAACGCCACCTTTACCTGTATAAAAAAGATATTTAGTCAGTTCAATTGCTTGCGGGTTAAAATTCTCCATTCGAATTACCTCTTTCTAAAGATTAGCAACATTTGCCACCAGAACAGCCACAGCCACCAGACTTTTTGTTTTTAAGTGTTACTTTTACTATTTTTCTTTGTTCACCAAGAAAACTTTCGGGGATATCCAAAAATTCAATAAACTCTTCACTGGTTGGATATTTGCCGGTTTTGACAATGACTCCATCCAAAACCGTAATAGGAAGTCCGTCTACACCTTTTGTATTAATAAAATAATTGACTACCTTGCTATTTACAAATTCTTGTGGCGCATTATTAAGGTTATATCTATCTACAATAACATTATTTTTCTTTAGTGAATTAAGGACTGTTGAAATTCGAAGTAATTCAGTATCAACACCGACGCCACATAGACCAGTGGAACAGCACATAGCAGGTTCGAAGATTTGCATTTTTTTCATAAAAACATCTCCTAAAAATTATAAAATTTATTATCAGCATAAGCTGTGAAAAACAATTTAGATACATAATAGAACTTTTAAATAGATTCTTATTTCATTTATTTCGAAACTTCATTCTTGCTAAAATATTTTTTCCTAAAGAACAGGGCAACATTTACAAGCCCAAGCATGACAGGCACTTCTATCAAAGGTCCAATAACTGCTGTAAAGGCTTCTTTTGAATTGATCCCGAAAACTGCCACAGCAACCGCTATCGCAAGCTCGAAATTATTACTAGATGCAATCATTGATATGGATACTGCTTTTTTATAACCAAAACCAAATTTATAGCAAATAAAAAACAGTACGAAAAAGACTATCAAAAAGTAAAGTACAAGAGGTATCGCTATTTTAATTGTATCAAGAGGAAGAGCAACGATATATTTACCCTTAAAGGAGAACATTAAGATTATGGTATATAGTAAGGCGATGAGGGCAACTGGACTAATCTTTGGTACAAATACTTTCTGATACCATTCGACTCCCTTTTTCTTTTCGAGTAACAGCTTTGTTAAAAATCCTGTTATAAAGGGTATGCCTAAATAAATGGCTACTGTTCCAGCTACTTGCCCGATGGATACATGAACGTTTATGCCTTTTAATCCCATCATATTTGGAAAAACTTTTATAAACAAATAAACATAAATGGAGTAAAATAATACTTGAAAAAGAGCATTAATTGCTACTAATGCTGCGGCAAAATCGTTATCTCCATCAGCTAATTGATTCCATATTAGTACCATGGCAACACAAGTAGATATTCCGATGATAATTAATCCGACCATATAATGTGGTTCATTTCTAAAAAACAATATCGATAATAGAAACATCACGATTGGACCAAAAAACCAGCTGGAAATCAGGGAAAAAGTTAATGCTTTTTTATGCTTTAAGACCTTACCCAAACCTTTATAATTTACTTTCGCAAAGGGTGGATACATCATGATGATAAGACCTACGGCTATAGGTATGGATGTGGTGCCGATAGAAATGCTTGAAAGCCATCCGGACAAATTGGGGAATAAATAGCCAAATCCTATTCCAACTGCCATTGCGAGAAAAATCCATAGTGTAAGGAATCGGTCTAAAAACGATAGTCCTGCTTTTCCATTCATTTAAAAACACCTCCATTTTAATAGATTATTTTACTTTTGTTTGATCACATAAATTTTGCCTTTTACAATTTATACACTTTTCACAGTCTACTTTATAGTCTGGCAGTTCATTAAATTTCCTTTTTAGATAATTCCAAAGTTCAGAATTTTCGCTTATAAATTTTTCGCTTACTTTGTAATAAACCCATTGGGCTTTTTTGTAACTGTCGAGAATCCCACACATTCTAAGTACGTTTAAATGTCTTGATATGTTTGACTGCGTTAAATCAAGACATGCTTCAATTTCACATACACATAATTCACCATCTGTTAAAAGCGATAGGATTCTTAACCGGCTGTTTTCTGCTAGTGCTTTAAAATAATCCTCCATAGTAATCACCTCCATTTTTTGTATATTCACATATAATCAATGACTCATATTGTATCCAAAGAGTTTGCCCTTTGATACACAAAGGGCAAAAAAAATTATTTATTTTTACCATTAAAAAACACTTCAAGGTTAGCAGGGAGTTTGTATTCTTCTTTCTTTGTAGAATCAATCGTCTTTTCTGCATAAACTTCTTTTAAAATTGCATTAATGATTAATGCTTTAGGTGGTTCGGTATATTCTTTATCTTCATAACTCCAAACTCGGCAATCTACATTATCCCCGCAAAGGTCGCCACAGTCCTTACAATTAGATTCTTTCACTTCTGGGGAGATATCTCTACCATTAATACGAATAGTAGGTGAACTAACGAACTCATATTTGACAGCCAATTCCTTTGATGTAATATTAACTTTGTTAATAGAAACAACGTAACCGGCAGCATTTAATACAGCCCTAACTTCGTTCATTGCTTCATCAAGATTTGTTTCTGTACCTTGACATCTTTCGCAGACGCTTAAATCTAAATATAAAAAATCAATATTAATTTCTTTTTTTGGTATTTCGGAATTACAACTACATGCACCAGAACAGCATCCAGTAGAGTTGTTTTCCATATTATAATACCACCTTTTCAATAATTTTTGCAACATCTTTTGGCTTAAGCACTTTACCAAAGGAAACAACCTTCTCATCGATAACTAAGGCAGGCGTTGACATGACACCGTATTTAGCAATCTGGGCAAAATCTGTTACCTTTTCAACTTCTGCATCTAAATGAAGTTCAGAAAGTGCCTCTTTTGTGTTTTCTTCTAACGTTTTGCAATTTTTACAACCAGAGCCTAAAATTTTAATATTCATCATTAATTCCTCCTAAAATCCTAAATAGAACATATAAAATGCTATTAATAATATTAACATACCCATAATAATTTTTAATATCTTGCTTGCTTTGCCATACTTGTTGCTTGAGGATAGTTTATGCACAAACCCTATGGATGTCCCCGCAATTAAAACAAGTACACTATGACCTATTGAATACAAGAGTAAAAGCAAAATTCCAAAGATTAAGCTGCCTTCTTTTGCAACAATGGCAAGTAAGACAATTAGAACCGGCGTGGCACAAGGGGATGAGAATAAGCCACCCAATATACCGGCGATAAAAGCGCCTAAAAATCCACGTTTGGTACTTTTACTAATTGCATAAGTTGATGGAATAAAATTAAAGATTTCCCAAGTTTGAAGCGCCATCAATAGAATAAGTACACCAAGAATTAAATACCACCATGATCCTGTTCCTTGCATTAGTTTGCCCAATAGTGAAGCGACAATTCCAAGTATAGTGAAGGTAACTGCCATTCCTGCCGCAAATGTAACCGATAATGCAAATGCCTTTTTAGTATCTTTCTGACCTGTACCGCCGACATACCCTATGACAAGGGGAAAGCTTGTTAGCGCACAAGGCGTTACGGAAGTAAGTACTCCTGCAATCAGTGCCAAAAGTGGTGCTAGCCACAGGTTTGCCGTAATGGAAGACGAGAGAACTTCTAACCATTGATTGATGACCGCACTCATTCCTTTAACCCCATTTCCTTTAACATAGCCAGAAGCTCTTTTTTTGTAACACCCCCCTCATGTGTCGTAAAGGCATGTTCATTGGTATCTTTTGAAGAATACATCTTCAATGCTATTGCATTAGCATCTTTTGGCGTATACGGATTTCCCTTTGCATCAAATAACACTTGAGTTGGTATTACACTGATAGGGTAGCCTTCAGCTAGACTTTGATACTTCCATACATCCACAAATCTTACAATTGCTTTCCCTTGCAGTTCTTCATTAAGTTCCTCTAGCACGGGAGCCATTTCCTGACATGGAATACAAGAATCCGAGCCAAAATCAATAATAATGGGAACACCATAAGACTTTAGCTTTTCAAGATCGATTTCTTTTTTTACGTCCAGTGCAAAATCAGGATTTATTTGTTTGCTAGAATTAGAACTGTTGTTTGTAATAGGTGGTTGAGCCTTTAGCGAATTTTTTACTACCCATATGCCTGCAATAACACATAAAACTAAAACAGGTACAGCTATTTTTATTATGATACTTTTTTTATCTTTCATTATCATTTTAGGCGTCCTCCGTTATTCCCTCTGCACGAGCAACCAGGTTTGGTATTATGGTTTGCCATATCTCCAACGTAGGAAATAGCATCTTTTGGGCAGCGTTTACCACAGCCGTGACAACCTTGAACACACCCATCAGGAAAAATTACGACAGGGGAGGGCGCCTTTGCTTTATCATAGACCCCATGCTTGCACATTTTCACGCAAGCTCCACATTCTGTACATTTGCTGTAATCAATCACAGGATACCATCTTTTGGCCATTTTTTTACCTCACTTTAATTATTTATTTGAATTTTCCGCATTACTATAGATATCTTTGACTTCTCTT
>Ga0183100_1000911_pt1 | contig 17841 bp, 15 predicted proteins | sample Biomet2_FD_127789 | JGI IMG/M metagenome (GOLD analysis project Ga0183100, IMG submission 127789) | Microbial communities from bioreactor (seeded with anoxic lake sediment) at LBNL, California, USA - Biofuel metagenome 2 | ecosystem: Engineered > Bioreactor > Anaerobic > Unclassified ...
TTTCCGCCGGAGCCGGCGATCAGCTGTATCTGGCTGCGCGACTGGCTATCTGCGAGCTGGTCCTGCCGGAAGAAGATGCTCCTCCGCTGGTGCTGGACGACGCTCTGGCAAATTTTGATGACCGGCGCTGTGAAACCGCCCTGCGTCTTTTGAAGGTAGAGGGAAAAAAGCGCCAGATCCTTCTCTTCACCTGCCACAGCCGGGAAGCCGCCTTTTTTGCAAATGACCCGGAGATTGCCGTCCAACGGTTGACGAACAGCACGTCCGGGGTATAAGATATCTTCCGATCCAAATACTAACATTTAAATAACATTTATTAAATGGCAAAAGGAGTATTGACATGAGCGAGTGTACCCACGATTGTTCCACTTGCGGCGAAAGCTGTGGAGAGCGGCAGGAGCCCCAGTCCCTGCTGAAAGAGGCCAACCCCGAAAGTCACATCGGGAAGGTCTATGGCGTTGTCTCCGGCAAGGGAGGCGTCGGCAAATCCATGGTCACCAGTCAGCTGGCGGTAACCATGCGGCGACGGGGCTTTAAAACCGGCATTCTGGATGCCGACGTCACCGGTCCCTCCATTCCCAAGGCGTTCGGCATTCACGAACGCGCCAAGGGCGACGGTCAGTCTCTCCTGCCCGCTGAAACCAAGACCGGCATTGAGATCATGTCCACCAACCTGCTGCTGGAGCATGAGACCGACCCGGTGATCTGGCGCGGTCCGGTGATTTCCGGTGTGGTCCAGCAATTCTGGACGGACGTGATCTGGGACGTGGACTACCTGTTTGTGGATATGCCTCCCGGAACGGGCGACGTGTCCCTCTCCGTGTTCCAGTCCATTCCTCTGGACGGCATCATCATCGTGGCCTCTCCCCAGGACCTGGTGGGCATGGTGGTGGAAAAAGCCGTGAAGATGGCGGAGATGATGGAGATTCCCATTCTGGGTCTGGTGGAAAACATGAGCTACGTAGCCTGCCCGGACTGCGGGAAAAAGATCTATCTGTTCGGCGAGGGCAAAACTGCCGAGGCCGCCGCGCGGCACAGTCTAAAGCTCTTGGCGCAGATGCCCGTTGACCCGGCTCTGGCCGCACTCACCGACGCGGGTAACATCGAGGATTTTCAGGGCGACTGGCTCTGTGCCGCCGCCGACGCCGTCGAAGGTAAATAATTATGGACAGAACGGGGTAGGCATCGCTTTGATGCCCGCCCCGTTTTTTATGCCGCTTCAGCTTGCATTCTTTTCACCGAAAATCTGTCGGTCCATCCATCCGCGGAGAATCCAGCTGATACAGATCGCTGCCAATCCCATGGCGGCAACCACCGCTTTGCGCAAAGAGTCCGGCGCAGCAAGCACGGAGAGTAAAATCCCCACGCCTCCGCCGCCACAAGCATCGCTGATTCGTTTCCGCCTCAGCCATATTTTCTGCTCTGTCAGCGCCGTGAGTACATTGATGTCCGCTGCCTGCCGAAAGTCAAAATCCTTCAGACGCCGTCCGCTCAAAAGCTCGTTGACGCCGATTTCCAAAGCTTCACACAGCGGCACCAGTGCCGCCAGATCCGGCATATAATTTCCGGTCTCCCAGCGAGAAACCGTCTTGTTCGTCACATTCAGCTTCCCCCCCAGCTCTGCCTGCGTCCACCCTTTCTCCCGGCGCAGCGCCGCGATAAACGTTCCAATCACTTTCTGGTCCAAATCATCCGCCTCCCTTTGGGTAAGGATAGCACGAAGAGGAAGTTTTGTCTTCCCCACATACAGCGATTTCCCGTATAAAGACAAATTTAACAAGCATTGTTTCCAGAAAACCTCGTTTTTGTCTGTAAAAACAGTTGCAAAATCGCGCCCCATCCATAATAATAGTACTGATCAAAAAAACACGCGTCCTCGCACCGGGGGCGCGAAATAAACGGAGGGGGACACAGCTCATGCAGGAATTAAAGGACCGTATTGCCACAGAAGGCAAGGTTCTGCCCGGCAATATCATCAAGGTGGACGGTTTTTTGAATCACCGGATCGACACCACCCTGATGGTCCACATTGCCGAAGAATTCGGCCGGCATTTTGACATGGATCAAGTCACCATGATCCTCACCGCCGAGGCCAGCGGCATCGCTTTGGCAGCGATCTGCGCACAGCACTTCGGCAAGCCCATGGTCTTTGCCAAGAAAGCCAAGAGCGACAATATTGAGGGCGGTCTCTATCAAAGTGATATCTTCTCTTATACCTATAAGAAAAAGATTACCCTGCTGGTAAGCAAAGAATGGCTCTCCGCCGACGACAAGGTCCTGATCATCGACGACTTTATGGCCAACGGAGAGGCTATGCGCGGCCTATGTGACATTGTAAAAGCCGCCGGCGCTTCGCTGGTTGGTATTGGCTGCGCCGTGGAAAAGGGCTTCCAGGGCGGGGGCGACCGGCTTCGGGCTGCGGGCATGAATTTGAAATCTCTGGCCATCATTGAGTCCGCCGAGCCGGGCAATATCGTATTCCGGGAGGACGACTGATATGCAGAAAGTCATCGTTCTGGACTTTGGCGGGCAGTATAACCAGCTCATTGCCCGCCGTGTCCGCGAGTGCAATGTCTACTGCGAGGTAAAGCCCTATTCCACCCCTCTGACCGAGTTGGATGCAGATCCCCCCATTGGCATCATCTTTACCGGCGGGCCCAATAGCGTATACGACCCCGCCTCTCCTCAGGTGGATCCGGCTATTTTTGAGCTTGGCGTTCCCATTCTGGGTATTTGCTATGGCTGCCAGCTGCTGGCCCATCATCTGGGCGGCAAGGTCACCGCCGGCACCGGGGACACTGCCCGGGAATATGGTAAGACCGAGACCTATTTCAACACGGACTGCAAGCTCTTTAAGGGGCTTCCCCGGGAGGGCATCACTTGGATGAGCCATGGCGACTATATGGAAAAGGTCCCCGCTGGCTTCTCTCTGGTGGCCCACTCCGACGCCTGCCCCACCGTTGCGATCTGCGACGAGGCGCGGAGCTTTTACGGCGTCCAGTTCCACCCCGAGGTAAACCACACCCAACATGGGTCCGACATGATCCGTAACTTCCTCTATGAGGTCTGCGGCGCCGCGGGCGACTGGACCATGGGTGACTACAGGGATACCGCCATTGGTCAAATCCGTGAGAAGGTCGGGGACGGCAAGGTGCTGCTGGCCCTTTCCGGCGGCGTGGACTCCTCTGTGGCTGCGGCGCTGATTGCTGAAGCCGTTGGAAATCAGCTGACCTGTGTTTTCGTGGATCACGGCTTGATGCGTCTGAACGAAGGCGACGAGGTGGAAGCCGCATTCAAAAAATGGGATGTTAACTTTGTCCGCGCCAACGTCGAAGATCTGTTTTTGGACAAGCTGGCGGGCGTGACAGAGCCGGAGCGCAAGCGCAAGATCATCGGTGAGGAATTCATCCGGGTCTTTGAAGCGGAAGCCAAAAAGATCGGCAAAGTGGATTATCTGGCGCAGGGCACTATTTATCCCGATGTGATTGAGTCGGGTTTGGGTACCTCCGCCACCATTAAGAGCCACCACAACGTGGGCGGGCTTCCCGACTTTGTGGACTTCAAGGAGATCATTGAACCTCTGCGGATGCTGTTTAAGGATGAGGTACGAAGCTTAGGCCGAGAGCTTGGCCTACCGGAATACCTGGTCATGCGCCAGCCGTTCCCCGGACCCGGCCTTGCCATCCGGGTGATTGGGGAGATCACGAAGGAGAAGCTGGACACCCTGCGTCTGGCAGACTTCATTTTCCGGGACGAGGTTGCAAAGGCGCATTTGGAGAGCTCCATGAACCAGTACTTCGCGGTACTGACCAATATGCGCTCCGTGGGCGTCATGGGAGACGGGCGGACCTATGATTATACGCTGGCCCTGCGCAGTGTGACGACGACGGATTTCATGACCGCCGATTGGACCCGTATCCCCTACGACGTGCTGGACCGCGTGTCCACCCGCATCGTCAACGAAGTTCCCCACATCAACCGCATCGTCTACGACATCACCTCCAAACCCCCTGCCACCATCGAGTGGGAATGATAGTGCAACGCCAGGTATCCATTGTACTGCAATGGATACCTGGCGTTCATTTTGTCGTTTAATCACATTTTGACCATCATTTTATCCCGTTGTTTACCCCTTGTTTTGCAAATAGAACATAGACATCAAAAAGAATTAGGGGTATTTGGATTCAGACAAAAAAGTGAAAGTAAATGCTTTTTACACAAGAAGAATTGTTCAATTCTTAATATGAGTTTCATAGGTCACATGGAGCAATTCATGGGCGCGGTTTTTTATTTCACGCTCATAAAGCTCCTGCACAATGGGATTGCGCTCGGAGCGCTTGATGAGGGAAGCGCGGTCCGCTTCATAGAGGCCGTCGGCTCTCTTTTTCTTGATGTCCTTCAATCCGTAGGGCTGCCCGGCGCCGCCGACACAGCCTGTCTTGCAGGTCATGACCTCCACCAGGTCGAAGTACGCGGTGCCATCCTCAATCCGCTGCAACAACTCCTGTGCGTTGACAAGTCCGTGAACAATGGCAATCTTAAGCTCCCGGTCGCCCATGGGTAGAGATACGGCGCGGATCGATTCCGAGCCTCGCAGTCCGGAAAATGCCAGCGCCTGCAGCGCGTTTTTGGACTTGTCCTCCAGGCAGCGTCTCGCAACCGCTTCGGCCACGCCGCCGGTCGTTCCGAAGATGGTTCCTGCACCTGTACCGATGCCGAAGGGCAGATCCGGGGACTCACCTTCGATCTCTGCAAAGCGAATGCCGGATTCGTTGATCATATTGATGAGCTCCTGAGTCGTCAGGACCAGATCCACATCCGGCTTTCCATCATGTTGAAATTCTTTGCGCTCAGCTTCCATTTTTTTGGCCGTGCAGGGCATGATGGCAATATGGTAGATCTCCCGGCCATCCTCTGCATCCTTGCCTTTGTACTGATCCTTCAGCACGGTTGCGAACATCTCCATGGGTGATTTGCAGGTGGAGATATTATGAAGATATTTGGGATTTTTCTCCTCCAAATATTTAATCCAGCCGGGGCAGCAAGAGGTAAACATGGGAAACGGGCCGCCCTTTTTCAGGCGCTCCAAGAGTTCTTTTGACTCCTCCATGACTGTCAGATCTGCGCCGAAGGTGGTGTCGTACACCTCGTCTGCGCCCATGATTTTCAGCGATGTAACGATCTTATTAATCACATCGGTTCCCACCGGCATGCCAAACACCTCACCCACCGCTACGCGGACGGCGGGGGCAATCTGCACAATGACCCGCTTCTTGGGATCGTGGAGGGCACGCCAGGCGGAACCAATCTGATTTTTTACCGTAATGGCCCCGGTGGTGCACACGGCAGCGCACTGACCGCAGCTGACGCAGGCTGTGTCAGAGAGCTTGCGGTCAAAGGCCGGCATTACCTGCAGGTTGCTTCCGCGATAGGCAAAATTGATAATGCCCATGCCTTGCATCTCATCGCACACGCGGATGCAGTCGCCGCAGAGGATGCATTTATTGGGGTCCCTGATAATGGCGGGGCTGGATTCATCCTTTTCGTAGTGGGGGCGGGTATCTGCAAAGCGAATGTTCCGCACGCCGAACTGCAGTGCAAGACGCTGCAGCGTGCAGTTGCCGCTCTTTTCACAGGTGGTGCAGTCCCGGCAATGGGAGGCCAGCAGCAGTTCCAGAATCATCCGGCGGTGCTTTAAAAGCCGGGCGGTATTGGTGCGGATGCGCATGCCGTCCTTCGGCTCCATGGAACAGGACGCATCGATCTTGCCAGTCTTCTCCTCCTCCACCACACACATCCGACAGGCTCCGTAAACGGATAATTCGGAATAGTAGCAGAAGGTGGGCATGTCAATTCCGGCCTTGCGAATGACCGCCAGCACGTTGGCCTCTCCATCAAACGCAACCCGTTGACCGTCGATATACATAATTCCCTTGCTCATGCTCACACCTCCTCGCTGATTGCGCCGAACGGGCAGTTCGTCACGCAGACTTTACACTTGATACACTTGTCCTTGTCAATCACATGGGGCTTTTTCAGCGTGCCGGTAATGGCCTCCGCCGGACAGTTCTTCCGGCACTTGCCACAGCCCTTGCACGTTTCGGGGTCAATGATAAGGCCCTTCTTGGGGCCGTTGCAAAGAGGGCAGTAATGATCCACTACATGGGCGAGGTATTCATTGCGGAAATACTTGAGGGTGCTCTGCACCGGCTTGCAGGCGCTCTGCCCCAAGCCGCACAGGGCGGTATGGGTGATCGTGTCCGCCAGCTCCTCCAGCAGATCCAGATCCTCCAACGTCCCTTTGTTGTCCAGAATCCGGTTCAGGATCTCCAGCATTCGCTTGGTGCCCTCCCGACAGGGAACGCACTTGCCGCAGGACTCGTTCTGGGTAAAACGCATGAAGAAACGGGCAACCTCCACCATGCAGGTATCCTCATCCATGACCACCATGCCGCCGGAGCCGATCATCGCACCGATTTTTTTCAGGGAATCGAAATCCAGCGGGAGATCCAAGTGCTCCGCACTGGCGCAGCAGCAGCCACCGGACGGGCCGCCAATCTGGACGGCCTTAAACTTTTTGCCGTTCTGAATACCGCCGCCGATATCAAAAACAACTTCCCGGATGGTGGTGCCCATGGGAACTTCGATGAGTCCGGTGTTCACCACGTTGCCGGTCAGGGCAAAGGCCTTGGTGCCGGGGCTCATGGAGGTACCGATGGAGCGGTACCATTCCACGCCGTTCAAAATGATTTGCGGTACATTGGCAAATGTCTCCACGTTGTTCAAAACCGTGGGTTCCGCCCACAGGCCATGTTCCACGGTGCGGGGCGGCTTAACCCGCGGCATGCCTCGGTTGCCCTCGATGGAGGCAGTCAGAGCGCTGCCCTCACCGCAGACAAAGGCGCCTGCGCCTCGGTTAACGTGCAGATGGAAGGAAAAGTCAGAGCCCAGGATGTTGCTGCCCAGAAGGCCATACTCCTCCGCCTTCTCAATGGCGGTTTTCAGACGGCTGACGGCCAGCGGATACTCAGCGCGGACATAGATATAGCCCTCGTCGGAGCCGACGGCAAGGCCGGCTATCATCATGCCCTCTATGATGCTGTGGGGGTTGCCCTCCATCACAGACCGATCCATGAACGCACCGGGGTCACCCTCGTCGCCGTTGCAGACAATGTACTTTTTGGAAGACTTCTGTTTTCTTGCACTTTCCCACTTCTTACCGGCAGGAAATCCACCGCCGCCCCGGCCACGCAGTCCGGACTCGATGATCGTCTGGCAGATATCCGAATCCGACAGTTCATAGAGCGCCTTTTCAAAGGCGGCATAGCCGTCTTTTGCAATATACTCCTCAATGTCCTCTGCGTCGCTTCTGCCGCAGTTTTCCAGCACCACACGATGCTGCTTTTTGTAGAACGGTATGTCTTCCTGCCGGGGATAGGCCTTACCGTCCAGATGATAGACGAGCCGGTCGATCACCTCACCGCCGAGGACGGTCTTTTCAATGATCTCCTCGCAGTCCTCCGGTTTCACATGGATGTACATAATGCCAAGCGGCTCAATATGAACCAGCGGGCCCATTTCGCAAAAGCCGTGGCAGCCGCTCATCTTGACGTGGAGACTTTTTTCCTCATCGGTGTCGTGTTTCAGTCCCACATAAACATGCAGGCCCCGCTTTTCGCACTCGGTCTTGATGTTGTCGTAGATTTTCAGGGAACCGCCCGCAATGCAGCCGGTGCCTGCGCAGATCAGAACGGAGGTTACGTGCTGGCTCTGCCTCAGGGCGTTTTTGGCATTAGCTTGAAAGACGTGGAAGCTGTCTTTTGTCAGTTGAATCATTTCGCAGCCTCCTTTTTCTGAATGTTCTTCAACAGTTCCAGCGCCGTCTCCGGCGTCATTTTGGCATGGACTTCGCCATCGATCATCATGACGGGGGCAAGGCCGCAGGCGCCAAGACAGGCCACTGTTTCCAACGTAAAGAGGCAGTCTTTTGTGGTCTTGTGCTTCTCATCCAGACCCAGATATGCAAAAATGGAATCATAGATTGGCTGAGATTTTCGGACATGGCAGGCCGTGCCCGTGCAGAGTTTAATAATATGCTTCCCTTTTGCCTCCAGAGAGAAGTTCTCATAAAACGTCGCCACACTGTATACTTTAGCTAAACTGATATTCAGCTTAGCTGCAATCAGCGTCAGTACTTCCTCACTCAGGTACTTATACTCTGACTGAATCTCCTGCATGATCGCGATGAGATTTGAAGGATTACAGTTGCATTTTACGCAAAGCTCGTTGACTTGCTCAATATCGCTCATTGACTGCGATAATTTCACCATTGCTCAATATCTCCTACGCTTTCGATCTATAAATTATTTTGCCATTTTCCCCACCTCATATAACGCCCACACAGATGTTGAATCGCACAGATATTTGAACTATCAACCGTAAGCGCCGTCCCCGTCCGTAATAGGGACAACTATAAAAAATGAAGAGAAGCAGCGGGATCCGCATGCCCATCAGGCAAAGAAGGGCAATAAATGGTACTTCGGCCATAAAGCACACATCGGTGTGGACAAGGACAGTGGTCTCACTTATACTTACAGGTCAAAAAGAGTCTGCGAAAACAGACCGCTATACTTAATATGCTGTTTGCTCTGGAAAATCTGATTCTGGCTGACAGGCCCTGCCTGGTAGCTTGAGTCAGTTTGTCTCCATAATAAAAAGTAAGATCTTCTCTGTGCTGCTCACCTGCTAGAGTGAGCAGCACAGCTTTTTTATTTCATTGCGTGGAGTTACCTTTTTTACATGTTTACGATGGCAACTCAAAAACTCTGGAAATCAAACTACACAGCATAATGCAGGGCTTGGTAAATAAAGGGTCCTTACTTCGCGGCTTTGGCGGCTCTAACAGCCTCGGTGAGCATGGGAGCAACCTTGAACAGGTCGCCGCAGATGCCGTAGTCAGCGATCTCGAAGATGGGGGCGGTGTCGTTCTTGTTCACCGCGATGATGCACTCGGAATCCTGCATACCAGCCTTGTGCTGGATGGCGCCGGAGATGCCCAGAGCGATATACACCTTGGGATGGACGGTCTTGCCGGTCTGGCCAACCTGATGGTCGGCGGACAGCCACCCGGAGTCGATGGTGGCACGGGAGCCGCCCACAACGCCGCCCAGCTCGGCAGCCAGCTCTTCCGCCAGCTTGATGCCGCCTGCGACATCCTTGCCGATGCCGCGGCCAACGGATACGATGAAGTCTGCGCCGATCAAATCCACCAGCTTCTTCGCGGCCTTGACGATCTCGACCACCTCGGTCTGGACATCGTCCTCGGTAATTGTGAAAGCGGGCTTCACGATCTGGCAGGCATCCGCCTTAGCCTGATCGAAGGGATTCTTCTTCATCACGCCGGGACGCACCGTCGCCATGGCGGGACGGAAGCGGGGGCAGATGATGGACGCCATCAGATGGCCGCCGAAAGCGGGACGGGTCATCTTCAGGTCGCGGGACACGTCGTGCTTCTCGCCCAGAACCATGGCGGTGTTCAGGCCTTCAATCTTCTCCGGGGCCAGAGTGGACGCCTCGCGCAGGAAGTCCTTGTAGATGGGCATATCCACATCCAGGTGCGTGCAGTCGGCGCACAGGCCGGTGTGCAGACGGGCGGCGCAGCGGGGGCCAAGGTCCCGGCCGATGTTGCTGGCGCCGAACAGCATGACCTCGGGCTTCAGCTCCTCGATCACCTGGCAGATGGCGGTGGTGTAGCCGTCGGTGGTGTAATTCTTCAGCATGGGGCTCTCGCAGACATAGACCTTGTCCGCGCCATAGCCGCCAAGCTCCTTGGCAAGACCCTCAACCTTGTCGCCCAGCAGCAGGCCGCACAGGTCTACGCCCAGCTCGTCGGCCAGCTTGCGGCCTTCGGAGATCAGTTCAAAATCGGTGGGCATCAGTTTGCCCTGACGCTGCTCGCAGAACACCCATACATCCTTGAAAGCAGCGATATCCGTGTTGTTAAAAGACATGTTCAATTACCCCTTTCTCAGATGATATGCTTCTTGGCCAGAATGCCCGCCAGCTTCTCGCAGTTCGCTTTGTCATCACCCTCGTTCAGCATCAATCCGGCACCCTTCAGGGGCGGCGTGAAGGAGGTGAGGATGTTGGTGGGGGAACCCTTCAGGCCGATGGTGGTAGGATCGATCAGGGCATCGTCCTTCAGCGTCTCATAATCAAAGGTCTGCAGCGGCTTGCCGTAAGCCTCGAAGATACCGCCCACGCTCATATAGCGGGGGGTGTTCAGCTCCTTGATGCAGGTCAGAAGGCAGGGCGTCTTGACCTTGATGGTCATGTAGCCGTCTTCCAGCATCCGCTTGACGGTGATGGTGTCGCCGGTCTTCTGAATGTCGGCGGCGTAAGTCACCTGGGGCAGGTGCAGCTTCTCGGCGATCTGAGGGCCGACCTGAGCGGTATCGCCGTCGATGGCCTGACGGCCGCACATCACGATGTCGTCCTTCTCCACGCCGATGCGGCTGATGGCAGCGGCCAGAATCTGGGAGGTTGCATAGGTATCGCTGCCGCCGAACTCACGGGCGGAGACCAGAACGCCCTCGTCTGCGCCGCGGGCCATCAGCTCGCGCAGCATTCCTGCCGCAGGAGGAGGACCCATGGTGACGACGACGACCTTGCAGCCCGTCTCGTCCTTCAGCTTCAGAGCCGCCTCGACGGCGTTCAGGTCGTCGGGGTTGATGATGGCCTGCATGGACGCGCGGTCCAGCGTTCCATCCGGATTCACAGCCACCTTGCCGGAGGTATCGGGTACCTGCTTTACACTGACAATGATTTTCATGACTCTCTACCTCCTTACTTATTTCACGCCCAGGTGGCCGGAAATCACCATACGCTGGACTTCGGAAGTACCCTCGTAGATTTCGGTGATCTTCGCGTCGCGCATCATGCGCTCAACGGGATACTCACGGGTGTAGCCGTAACCGCCAAATAGCTGAACGGCGCGGCGGGTTACATCGGAAGCGGTCTCAGCGGCAAACAGCTTGGCCATGGCGGCATCCATGGAGTAATCCTCATGGAGCTGCTTCTTGCAGGCGGCGGCGTACACCAGATACTGTGCGGCCTGCGTGCGGCAATGCATATCGGCCAACTGGAACTGCGTGTTCTGGAACTGGCTCAGGCGCTTGCCGAACTGGACGCGCTCCTTGGTATACTTGACGGTCTCGTCAATGGCGCCCTCAGCCAGGCCCAGGGCCTGCGCAGCGATGCCGATACGGCCGCCGTCCAGCGTCTGCATGGCAATCTTGAAGCCCTTGCCCTCCTTGCCCAGCAGGTTTTCCTTGGGAACGATGCAGTCTTCAAAGATCAGGTCGCAGGTAGAGCTTCCGCGGATGCCCATTTTCTTTTCGTGCTTGCCCTGAGAGAAGCCCGGGAAGTCCCTCTCCACGATAAAGGCGGAAATACCGTGATTGCCGGCCTTCTTATCGGTCATGGCAAGCACCACAAAGGTATCTGCCACGTTACCGTTGGTGATGAAGCACTTGGAGCCGTTGAGGACATAGTGATCGCCCTCGAGAACTGCGGTGGTCTGCTGGCCGGAGGCATCCGTTCCGGCGCCGGGCTCGGTCAGGCCGAACGCGCCGATCTTTTTGCCGGAGAGCAGGTCAGGCAGATACTTTTGCTTCTGCTCTTCGGTGCCATTCTCAAAAATGGGAGCGCAGCACAGAGAAGTGTGTGCAGAGACGATCACGGCAGTGGTGCCGCAAACCTTGGCCAGTTCCTCCACGCACATGGCGTAAGAGAGAACATCGCCGCCCGCGCCGCCGTATTCCTTCGGGAAGTAAATGCCCATCATGCCCAGCTTGGCCATCTTTTCGACGGTCTCCATAGGGAAGCGCTCTTCTTCGTCGATTTCCTCGGCCAGAGGCTTTACTTCGGTCTCGGCAAACTCGCGGTACATCTTACGAAGCATCAACTGCTCGTTTGACAGATGAAAATCCATACCTTTTACTCCTTCTATGTATTTAACTTATGAAAAGAGCACCCCTTTCGGGGTGCTCCTTCCCCATCGAAGCAAATTCAAAGAAATCCTTTCACAGGCAACTCAGCCCTTGAGGACCTCCTGCACGGCATCATAGTTCACGCAGTGAACAGGTTTCTGGCCCTGCAAAACCAGGGCGACCTGACGAGCCGCAACATACTGCATAGAATACATAGACTCCTGCGTATTCCAAGCGCTGTGGGGCGTTGTAATAACATTGTCCAGTGCCAGCAGAGGATGACCCGGCTTGATGGGCTCAACTTCAAAGGTATCCAAGGCAGCACCATAGATGCGCTTCTCCTGCAGAGCCTCCACCATGGCGGGTTCATCAATAATCGCACCGCGGCCGCAATTCACAATATAGGCAGTCGGCTTCATCAGGCCAATTTCATGTGCACCGATCATATGGCGCGTCTTATCAGTAAGGGACACATTGATGGAGACAAAATCAGCCTGCTTCATGACATCGTCCAGTTCCATTTTTTCTGCGCCGGCCGCAGCACACTGCTCCGCAGACTGGAACGGGTCATAGCAGATGGATTTCATGCCGAACAGTTTAAGTTTTTCGGCAATCTGCTTTGCAATGCGGCCAAAACCAACAAAGCCCACCGTCTGTCCATAGGGACGATACAGCCTGTTGTCAATCTTCATAACGCCATAAACACCGTTGTGAATTGCACGATCCAACTGAACCATTTGACGAGACAGCGCCAAAATCAGCATGATGGTATGGTCGCAGACCTCATACTCGTTGTATTCAGGGCTGTTGCAGACATAAATGCCCTTTTTGGTGGCGGCTTCCAAGTTGATTTTATCGACGCCGATTCCATAAGTGGAAATAACTTTGCACTTCTTCATGGAATCAATCACGCGCGGAGTAATGTAATTGTACTGGTTCAGCAGGCCGTCGGTGTCTGCACAGGCCGCAATCAGTTCATCCTCATTGGTGCACTTTGCATCAACCAGTTCCAGACCGGCAAGGTCTTTCAGTGCTTCTTTATCTGGATCCAGATTGGGAAATTCATAATCAGCTACAACAACCTTCATATCAAAAAGATCCTCTCTTTTTTAATTTAATCCTTGATGCCGGAAATATCCTTGGCAAACTGCTTTTTGCCCTGGATGTTGCCCTGCCGGGCGATCATGATGCGCTGAGCCTGCGGGGAACCCGCGCCGTGCATGGACTCCGTGCGGTAGCCGACAGCGGCGGCGCCCAGGCACATATTCTCCAGGAACCGCATAACCCGCTGACGATCCTCGGTGGAGACACCCTCGTGAGCCGCAAAATACTTGTTGCAGATCTCACTGATGGTCTCGCCGTTGTTGCCGACTACCGTATCGGACTCGAAGTCCTTCTGAGACGGCATGGTAACCATTAGCCCGCCGGCAATGTCCTCGGCAAGGCGTACGATCTCATAGGGGAAGCGGGTGACATTCTGCTTGCACACGTTGGCCAGCAGCAGGTCAATCTGGTAGTTGCCCGCCTTGGTGGGACAGCCCTCGCAGGAGCAGGCAATGCCGCAGGAATACAGCGTCTCATTGAGATGGGTCATCTCGATCAGCTTGTCCTTCACAGCGCTGGCCTTCTCCACGCCGTTGTACTCGGCGGCGAGGGCGGCAGCGCCGATGACCACATCGCCCACGCCCACCTTGCACCCGCCGTAGCTCTGGCGATGATAGCCGGCAAAGCGCTCCACCATCATGCCGGCGAACTCATATTCGCCATTTAGGAAGAGGTACTCGTTGGGAATGAACACATGGTCCAGAACCACCAGAGCCTCCTGACCGCCAAACTTGGCGTTGCCAACATCGATGGAGCAGCCCTCCAGCTTGCGGGTGTCGCAGCTCTGGCGGCCATAAATCATATACATGCCCTCGGCGTCGGTGGGGCAGGCAAAGGAAACTGCCCAGTCCCTGTCAGCCTCACTCATGGAGATGGTAGGCATGAAAATGTGCCAGTGGGAGTTGACTGATCCGGTCTGGTGGCACTTGGCGCCGCAGACCACAATGCCGTCCGGGCGGCGCTCCACCACATGCACATACATATCCGGGTCAGCCTGCTCATGAGGAGCTTTGGCGCGGTCACCCTTCGGATCGGTCATCGCGCCGTCCACCGTCAGGTCATTATCCTGCACCATTTCCAGAAACTTCTTGAAGTTCTCGTGATAGTGCGTGCCGTGTGCCTCATCGGTCTCATAGGTCGTGGAGAACACTGCATTGAAGCTGTCCATGCCCACGCAGCGCTGGAAACAGGAAGCGGTCTTCTGGCCCAGCAGACGCTGCATCTTCACCTTGTTGATCAGATCCTCCGTGGACTGATGCAGATGGGTAAAGCGGTTGATGGTGTGGCCCGTCAGGCTGGACTTCACGGTCATGAGGTCCGCGTACTTGGGATCCTGTGCCAGTGCGTAAGTCATGGCCACGCAGTTGATAGACGGTCTGATCATCGGATCATCTACCCAGTTTTCAATCTTTTTGCCGAACATATAAACGCGGGTATTCAACTTGCGCAGGGAATCGATGTACTCCTTCGCTGTCATTAAGGCCATAATAACGTCTCCTTATATTCTCACTTGTTAACTCTTTCTTTGGGCACGGATGCGGCTATGTTAGCCGCATCCGTGCCCGGAGAAATCAGACACCGCCGCCAATCAGATTGACCATGCACAGTGAAATGCTCGGTATATAGGTAACCAGCATCAGCACGACAAACAATACCAGGAAGAGCGGCAAAATGTATCTAATCTGATTGGACAGTTTCACGCGGGGGTCCAAACTGGTAGCAACAAACAGATTAATGCCCAGAGGAGGCGTAATCAGACCCATCGTCATATTCATGACCATAATAACGCCGAATTGTACGGGATTGACGCCCAAGGATGTGATCAGAGGGAACAAAATCGGCGTATAAATGTAGGTAGTCGCCGTCTCTTCCATAAAGCAGCCGTTAATCAGCAGCATAATGTTGATCAGCAGCAGGACAATGTTCTTGTTGTCTGTGATGCTCAGCACCAACGCGGACAGCGCTGCGGGCACCTGCTGGGTCGTAATGATATTGCTGAACGCATTGGCTGCCGCAACGATGAACATGATCATGGAAGAAGTCAGCACGCCGTCAAAGGCGATATCCATCAAATTGCGAAGTTGGACCGTGCGGTAAATCAGGCAGGCCACAACCATACCGTAAACGCAGGCCACGCCTGCGGCCTCGGTCGGGGTAAAAAAGCCGCCGTAAATGCCGCCCAAAATGATAACCGGCATCAGCAATGCCAAAATGGACTTCTTCAGCGCAGCCAGCACCTTTTTGCCGTCGATGCCGTGGGTGCGGCTTCCCCAGTGATTGCGGGTTGCCTGAATTGAAATCAGAATGCACAGTGCCACGCCCATCAGGATGCCGGGAACAATGCCGCCGGCAAACAAATCGCCGACAGAAACACCTGTAATCAGGCCGTAGTTTACGAAGGGAATGCTGGGCGGAATGATGCAGCCGATAATACCGCCGGAAGCGGCAACAGCAGCGGAATAGCCTGCGGGATAACCGTCTTCGATCATTGCCGGAACCATAATACCGCCAATGGCGGCCACAGTCGCCGGAGAGGAACCGGACAATGCGGCAAAAAACATGCACGCGACGACGGTAACGATGCCGAGCGAGCCCGGAATCCAGCCGAAAATTTCATAGCTTAAGTCGATAATACGCTTGGAAATACCACCCTTGCCCATGATTGCGCCCGCCAGAACGAACAGCGGAATTGCAATCAGCGTGGTGGAGTCAAGTGCGGTAACCATCTTCTGGGCTACCAGATACAAGGTTGTAGATCCTCCGGAAATCATAGACGCCAGCGTTGCAAAACCGATGCTCGCGGCGATGGGGACGCCTATAAACATCAGAGAAACTAATGATATGAATAGTACGGCAACCATTCTTTTTCCTCCAATTTCAGTGTCGTATTGACTTACTCGCGGGATTCCAGATAGGTCTTACCCTTGAAAATCTGCAGCAAAATCTGAATAATGGACAAGACGCCGCAGACAGGCACAACGCCGTAGATAAAGACCATCGGCAGATGCAGTGCCGGAGAAGTCTGGCCGGAATGGGCAACCCTGCCTGCCAAAATAAAGCCGTAATAAGTCACCAAACTCATGAAGATAATGGCTGCAATGTCACTTAACAGGCGGAAATACTTACGTGCTTTTTCGGGTACCAGATGCTCTGTTACAACCGTGATGCTGATATGCTTGGAATAGCGCCAGCCTGCCACGATGCCCATAAACGACATATACACGCTTATATAGCGCAGAATTTCGTCGCCCCAGTTAAAGGAAAAATGGAAGAAATACCGGAGAATGACGTTCAGCGTCATAACTATGGCCAATCCCAGCATCAAGACGCTGGAGCAAAACTTGGTAATGGGAACATTATAGATAAAATCTATGACCTTTTTCATAAACCTTTCTCACTTTCACAATGGTAAGTAGAGCGGCCAGCGATCCGCTGACCGCTCTATCGCCATTAACAATCCGTCAGCAGGCGATTTACGTGCGCTTACTTGCTGATAGAAGCCTCTGCATCATTAGCAGCCTGAATGAACTGATCAACCAGTTCATCACCGATATCGGCACGAACTTTATCCTCAACATTGGCAGTAGCATCCTTGAACAGCTGTGCCTGCTCAGCAGTCGGAGTATAGGTCTTCAGTCCAGCATCTTCCATCTTCTTCAGGAAGGCTTCGTCGTTGGACTTATTAATATCGCGCTCCAACTGGCAGAACTTTGCAATTTCTTCCTGCAGCAGCTCCTGCAAATCAGCGGGAAGCTTGTTCCAAGCGTCATTGCTCATGACGACAATGTACGGGTCATAGACATGAGGCAGGAGCGTCATATACTTCACCTGCTCATAGAAGCCCATAGAATAGGTCAGAGCAATGCCGTTCTCCTGGCCGTCAACGGTGCCCTGCTGCAAGGCGGTATAGAGCTCGGAGAATGCAATGGGAGTCGCCGAGGCGCCAAGATCATTCATAATCAGCATATGAACGTCGTTCTCCATGGTACGGATCTTCAGGCCCTTCATATCAGCAGGGGTCTGGACCTCATGCTTCGTGTTGGAAACCATGCGCAGGCCGTTTTCAGCCCAGCCAAGGAACTTCCAACCGGCGGACTCGGACATCTTACCGAGGTTCTGGCCGAACTCACCGTCGTAAACTTTCCAGCCGGCCTCGCGGTCGGTAATGAGATAAGGCAGAGATGTGCACTCAACCTGGGGGAAGAAGGAGGCCACAGGGCCGGTGGAAACGACAGCCAGGTCTACTGTTCCCAGCGTCACGCCTTCCAGTGTCTCACGCTCGGCGCCCATCTGGGATGCGGGATACTGCTGAAATACCAGACGGCCATTGGATTTTTCCTTAATCTCATCGATGATCTGCGTGGATGCGTCAGACAAACGATCGCCGTTTGCTGAAGAAGAGTGTGCCCAAGATAAAGTATAAACCGTTCCGTCATCAGCCGGTGCTGAAGTGGAAGCCGCTGCGCTGCCGCTGCTGCTGCCGGAAGAAGCCCCTCCGCAGGCGGTCAGTCCTGTTGCCATCGCTAAGGCCATTGCCAGGGAAATCAGTTTCACAAATTTTTTCATGTTACGTCTCTCCTATCTTTTTTTGCGTCTTTCTGTGCTATGGTCGTTGTCTGTTCCACTTATATTTTATTCCGGCATCGGGTCACCAGGCCCCGTGGCCCGATGCCGGTATAAACGCTCTTACTGCTCTTTTTCGGCCAGCCGCTTATAAGATTCATAACGCTCCTGGCTGTCACTGATC
>Ga0183100_1000912_pt1 | contig 17836 bp, 15 predicted proteins | sample Biomet2_FD_127789 | JGI IMG/M metagenome (GOLD analysis project Ga0183100, IMG submission 127789) | Microbial communities from bioreactor (seeded with anoxic lake sediment) at LBNL, California, USA - Biofuel metagenome 2 | ecosystem: Engineered > Bioreactor > Anaerobic > Unclassified ...
GCCTCCACTTCATGCCGGGGTGGCGGAACTGGCAGACGCAAGGGACTTAAAATCCCTCGGAGAGAAATCTCCGTACCGGTTCGATTCCGGTCCTCGGCACCAAAAAACGACAACATTGTTTAAAGATGTTGCCAAAAAAGGACACGTGTAATTGCGTGTCCTTTTTTATTTGAAATAAGAACAGCAATATTATCGCTTTTAGTTGTTTAATGCAGGAAAACATGGCTTTTTGCCAGTTTAATGTGTTATAATGATAACACTATTATCGTTTACTTGGGCGAATTGCGGTAAGAGTTGCTCGCGTTGGTTGTCGGTATTGAAGAGGATACGTCCTCAACACTAATTTAATTGGACAAAGAGCGCCCGGCTTGGGGCGCTCTTTTACTATCAATACAATAATTTAAAGAAAAGAGGGATTACTATGACTAATGGTTTCGCACAATTAAAAGTATGTGAACGTACTGTGGATTTATTGCAGAAGGCTGGTATTAAAACTCCTATGCCGGTACAGGAAAGAGCCATTCCGGCTTTATTTGCAGGAAAGGACGTTATCGCTAGGGCACAAACGGGGACGGGCAAAACCTTAGCCTTTGTTATCCCTATGATGGAAAAAATAGATGCAACTAAATCTTTTGTTCAGGCACTTATCGTAACGCCGACCAGAGAATTAGCACTACAGATTACTAACGAAATAAAAAAGATAACAGGTGATACAGATATCAAAACTTTGACCGTATGTGGCGGCAGAGATTTTGAGGATCAAAAGCATAAATTGGCAGGTAAGACGCAAATAATGGTGGGAACTCCAGGCCGTCTTCTAGATCATTTGCGCAAAGGCACCACTAATTTGGGTGGTATTACGTATTTAGTTTTGGACGAAGTTGATGAAATGTTAAAACAGGGATTTGGCGATGAAGTAACGCAACTTATTGATATGACCCCTAAAGAGAGACAGACGATGTTATGTTCAGCCACTTTGCCTGAAGAGGTTCGCAAGCTTGGTAAAACTATTACGAAGAATTGTGCCGTTATAGATATAGATCCAACTAAAGCAACAGTAGAAAAGATTGAACAGATTTGCATAAAAGTTAATGAAGATGATAAAAATGCTGCTCTAGAAGGTCTAATTACACGGTATAATCCATATTTGATGATTGTTTTTTGCTACAGCAAGGAGCGAGCTATAGCTGTTTGCGATTGGTTGCAAGACAAACAATTTAATGTGGATGTATTGCATGGTGATATGTCTCAGGCGAAACGAAAAACGGTTATGAAAGCTTTTAGGGATGCAAAGCTCCAAATCCTTGTAGCTAGTGATATCGCAGCTCGTGGCTTAGATATAGAAGGCGTAACTCATGTTATTAACTATGATATTCCTCATGATGCTGATTGGTATGTGCATCGTATAGGCCGTACAGGTAGAGCCGGTAATGATGGCATAGCAGTTACCTTCTATACGGCTGATGATGGGCGCTGGTTGAAAAATATCGAAGAGAAACTAAATATTTCTATGAAGCGGGAAAATTTGGTCGGTGACGCTGTTACTAGAACAAGACGCCCGGTGGCTATGAAATACAAGAAAAAACTTGAACCTGCAGTTAGCTCAAAAAGAGGCAAAAGTGCAGTAGGAACTAATAAAAGAGGGACAAAACATGTAGTGGCTTCTCGTAAGCAAAAAGGGAGGAATACAGATGCAACAGGTCAACCAAAAGAGGGTAAAAAATCTCTTGGCAGGGGTAAAAGACTTCGGACTCAGTGATAAGGGGGTAACACGCCTAGCTTATACTGATTTGGACTTTGCTGCACAAGCATGGCTTTTAGAGCAAGTAAAGGATTTAAACCTTACGGTTACAGAAGATGCGGTTGGTAATACTTTTCTGCGCCGCCCAGGTATAGATAACAGCTTGCCGCCTATAGCAATGGGTTCTCATTTGGATACAGTCATTCAGGCTGGTGCCTATGACGGTATTGTGGGAGTTGTTGGTGCTCTTGAAGCATTATATATGCTACAGGATGAAAAGCTTACGGCTCCGGTGGAAATAATCATTTTTAAGGCAGAAGAATCCAGTCGTTTTGGTTATGCCACTATGGGCAGTAAACTTATGACTGGTAGTGCTACGCCTGAACAATTATCTCAAGGTACCAAGAAAAATGATAAAAGTTTCGTAGAAGTACTGCGTGAAAATGGGTATAATCCTGACAACTATGCAGAGGCTATAAAAAAACCAGGCTATTACAAATGCTTTTTAGAGATACACATTGAACAGGGTAAGGTCTTGGATGAGACAGGTGAACAAATAGGTATTGTGCATAATATTGCGGCTCCTACTCGTTTTAAAATTATTGTGGATGGAATGGCCGATCACTCGGGAGCTACGCCCATGGGCTTTCGTAAAGACGCTTTGGTTGCAGGAGCTAAGTTGATTTTAGCAGTGCAGAAAGCGGCAGAGGAAGAAGCTTCAAAGGGAACAGTTGCTACGGTTGGTGTAGTTGATGTAGAGCCTTCTTCTATTAATGTAGTACCCGGCAAGGTTACTTTGTGGGTAGATTTGCGTGGTGTTGATAATGCAAGCATCGCCAAAGCTTTAGATAAAATACAACATGCTATGGCCAATGTGGCTGATAGCGATAAAGTAATAGTTTCTCAAGAAATGCTGACAGCGGACAAACCAGTTGCTCTTTCAGATGATTTGGCATATGAATTTGCCAAAATTTGTGAAGAAATGGGAGTTAAGTATCGTCACATGAATAGTGGTGCAGGTCATGATGCTATGCATATGGTCAAATTAGCGCCGACTTCTATGCTTTTTATTCCCTGTAAAGAGGGAATTAGTCATAACCCTGCTGAATATGCGAAACTTGAAGATATTTGCGTAGGCGTTGAGGTTTTGGCAAAGATGGTTAAAAAAATAGCTCAATAAACTTTTTAAGGCAAAAGTGTTATAATATTACTATTCTTTTTTGTGAAGTGAGGGAATAACATGGATGAAGTTCGTGTAAGATTTGCGCCTAGCCCAACTGGCTATTTGCATATTGGCGGGGCTAGAACAGCTCTTTTTAATTGGTTGTATGCCAAGAAAAATGGTGGCAAATTGGTACTTAGAATTGAAGATACTGATACTGAACGCTTAAAGGAAGATTCAGTTAGTCAGATTTTGACCAGCTTAAAATGGCTAGGGCTAAACTGGGATGAAGGTCCGGAAGTTGGTGGCAGCGTTGGGCCTTATTACCAGTCTGAACGTAAAGACATCTATAGTAAAATGTGTCAGCAACTCTTGGATGAGGGAAAAGCTTACTATTGCTTTTGTACTTCCGAAGATTTAGATATAGCAAGGGAAAAACAAAGAGCGGCTAAAAATCCTTTTAGGTATGAAAGAACCTGCCGTGATATTCCCGTAAATATAGCGAAAGAACGCATAGCAGCGGGTGAAAAAGCTTCAGTGCGCTTAAAGATACCTGCAGACGGTGACATAGTAGTTCATGATCTTATTCATGGAGATGTTACGTTTTCTATGGGACAATTTGATGATTTTGTTATTATGAAAAGCAACGGTATGCCAACTTATAATTTTGCTGTGGTAGTAGATGATCACATGATGCGAATTAGCCATGTTTTGCGTGCTGAGGAACATCTTTCCAATACGCCTAAACAAATCCTTGTATACAATGCTTTCGGCTTTGAGACGCCTAAATTTGGGCATATGCCCATGATTTTAGCTCCTGATCGCAGTAAGTTAAGTAAACGCCACGGCGCAACTTCTGTAGAGGAATTTAGAGATCAAGGTTATTTGCACCAGTCAATTGTAAACTATCTAACTTTATTAGGCTGGGGACCAGGTAATGAAGAAGAAATTTTTACTTTAGAAGAGACTGTAAAACAGTTTGATTTCAGTAAAATGTCTAAAAAAGCGGCTATTTATGATACCAAGAAACTTACTTGGATGAATGGACAATATTTATCTTCGCTGCCCCTTGATGAAATAGTGCCGGAAACCGCTAATTTCTTTATTAAAGCAGGTCTTGTAGATCAAGATTGGTTAGATAATAATAAATATTATTTTGCTAAATTAGTCGATGTTGTGCGCGTAAGAGTTAAAACTTTGCAGGAAATTGCTGATGCTTCGGAATATTTCTTTAAAGATGTTACTGATTACGATGAAAAAGGCGTAGTTAAGCATTTTACGCCGGCTGCTGCTGAACTTTTGGAAAATTGCGTAGAACATTTAACCGCCTTAGAGGAGTTCAATTTGGAAACTACAGAGGCAATATACAATAAAATGGCAGAAGAAACAGGACTTAGTTTGGGAAAAGTAATTCACCCTACTCGCTTGGCTTTAACAGGACGCACCGTCAGTCCGGGATTATTTGATGTTATGGTCCTTTTAGGTAAAGAAAAAACCATTGCTAGAATGGAAAAGGCTATTAGTTTTATAAAATCGCATTAAGTACTTGTGTTTTTTGCTTGTATTGGTTATAATGTTTGAGTGCCTTCCGGGATGGTGTAATGGTAGCACAGGTGATTCTGGATCATTCAGTCTGGGTTCGAGCCCTAGTCCCGGAGCCAATTTTGTTTTCATCATGGCCGCGTGGTCAAGTGGTTAAGACGTTGCCCTCTCAAGGCGAAGTCAGGGGTTCAATTCCCCTCGCGGCTACCACTAAAAGTCAAACTCATTGTTCATTATGAACAATGAGTTTTTTTTTGCAGTAATTTTAATAGTATTCAAGTTGTGTTTTTATATGATAAAATAAAGATGGTTAGTGATGCTTTTGTCAGCTAAGGGGGGAATTGTATTCGTGAAAAGTATAGGAAAGTTCATCGCGTGTATCGTTATTTGCTTTGGAGCAGCGAGCGTTGGAGGTATTTTTACGGCAAGTTCAGTGAATACTTGGTATACACAACTGACAAAACCGGAATTTACACCGCCTAATTGGGTGTTTGCCCCTGTTTGGAATTTTTTATACTTTTTAATGGCAGTATCACTTTATAAAGTATGGGTAAGCAGTAAACGAAAATATAAAAAAATGGCCATTTTAGTATTTGCCTGCCAGTTACTGCTCAATGTAGCATGGTCTGCCGCCTTTTTCGGACTAAAATCTCCGGAAGCAGGATTTTTCATAATAAATATTCTCCTTGTAGCAATAATTTTTACTATATTTTTTTTCAGCCGTATTTCATGGAAAAATGCGCTTTTGTTAATACCTTACTTAGTTTGGGTTTCTTTTGCCAGCTATCTTAATTACATTTTATGGATTTTGAACAGATAGCTGGAATATAAAAGCGTGGGCATCGTTTTGTTAAAGTCGGGACGACATTTATGCTATATTGAAACTTAGAAATAATATTATTAAGCTTTGATGTTTTTTTTACTATATCATTGTTTCATAAGTCTAAGCGCATTCAATTTAATTTGAGTGCGCTGTTTTTGTTTATATGTGATAAAATAAAAACAAGTATGTTTTAATTAATTTTCAACGTACTATAGAGAAAACATATGTAGAAAGCAACAAAGCAACAAAGCAACAAAGCTGTAGGGTTATATGAAATGAGTTAAGTTGCTAGTAATTAAAGAAATTGGGAAATAGAAAAAGATAGTTATCACATTACAGGGTAAGTAAGAAAACATCAAAAAAGGGAGTGCGAATGCTATGATGCAAACATTGTTGGAAAGTAAAATTATGCAGGCTGCTTTAGAATATCTTAAAGAGGATGATGCAAGAACCTTAAAGGAACATTTGGAGTTAGTGGCTATTCCTGCACCTTCTAATCACGAGGAGCTCAGGGCTAAAGATATGCTTCGTAGGTTTAAAGAACTTGGCCTAGAGGATGTACATATGGATGAAGTTTGGAATGTTCTGGGGACTGTTAAAGGAACGCTTGGTTCACCGGTAGTGATGTTGGCAGGGCACCTTGATACAGTATTTCCGGCCTCAGTGGATCTCACTCCTAAAATTATAGATGGAATTGTTCATGCTCCCGGAATTACTGACGATACAAGAGCGTTGGCTGAGCTTTTGACTATTGTTCGAGCTATTAAAGAAACTGGCATTACACCCATAGGTGATTTGGTATTTTGTGCCAATGTGGGTGAAGAGGGTTTGGGCGATTTACGAGGTGTGAAACATATTTTTGGCAAAAAAAATAATATTGATGCTTTTATTTCCATTGACAATCCTAAAATAGGAGCGGTAGTTAATAAGGGAATAGGAAGCTACCGTTATCGTTTTAATTTTACAGCAAGAGGTGGGCATAGCTTCTCAGACTTTGGTCAGCCCAGTGCTATTCATGCTTTGGGTATTGCCATTGCCAAAATTGCGCAGTTTAAAGTACCACAATTTCCCAAAACAACATACAATGTAGGGGTTGTAGATGGCGGTACTTCTGTAAATACAATAGCGGCCAAGGCAAGTTTCCTTTTAGACATTCGGTCAGATAGCCAAGAAGAATTAAAACGCTTTAGTTCTTTGTCTATCAAAGCTGCACAAGAAGCGGTTGAAGAAGAAAATAGACTTCGTCCACACGAAGATAAGGCACAAGTAATAGTGGAGCAAATCGGAGATCGTCCATCAGGTAAGCAACCAGATGATTGCCTAATAGTCAATATTGCGGCAGCAGCTATTACGGCAATGGGGTTAAAGACCGAAGTCCGGCCATCTTCCAGCACTGATGCCAATGTACCTATTTCCTTGGGAATACCGGCGATTACCGTAGGTTGTGGAGGCAGGAGTGGAGGATCTCACACTGAGCAAGAATGGTTTGATCCCCAAGATGCCTATAAAGGGCCGCAAAAAAATCTGCTGATGGTAATGGCTATGGTAGGTGTGGATGGTGTCCATGAACCGATGATGCCGAAATTCAAACGCTAAAACAAAAGTTTTTGGGATAGCGACTAATATTTGTATAGATTTTCAGAAATACATGCAGTAGGCTATTTGATGTTTGAATACACTTTAAACATTACTAGATGTCTCCTATTCCGATGAGGGAAGGTTAGTAATCAATGACTTTAAAAGAACAGAATTACGTATGTGCCTTAGCTCGTTGCCAAAGTTTCTCTAAAGCAGCAGAGGAGCTTTTCATATCTCAGCCGGCCCTTAGCATCTATATAAGTAAATTGGAAAAAAACTTAGGAGCGGAACTTTTTACCAGAAAAGATAAAAAATTGGTACTGACTTATACAGGTAAATGCTATGTTGAAAAGGCAAAAAAAATGCTGCGCTTGGAAAATGAATTTACTGCACAATTGGCAAAGATTAAGGGAGAACAGGCGGGATTAATACGCATAGGTATGCAACTAAGAAGAACTGCCTGTTTTTATGCACCACTATTAGCTGCTTTTAAAAAAGAGTATCCATCCGTAGAAGTGGAATTGGTGGAAGGAATACATACTGAATTAGAAAATGCTTATAATAATGATGAAATTGATTTGCTTTTATGTAATAATGCCGATAAACGTGGAGACTCAGAAATGGAGTTAATTTGTCAAGAGCGGTTATTGGTAGCATTGCCACCTACACACTTTGCTAATGCCTTGGCAAAAGAAGTTCAAGGCGACAAATATAAAAAGCTGCCATTAAATTGTCTTGAGGGAGAAACTTTTATTTTGCAAGGTCTTAGTCAAGGATTGCGACGCAGTGCTGAAAAAGCTATGCGGCAGCAAGGCGTACAACCAGGTAAAGTTATTACTGTGAGTAATATTGAGACTGCAATGCAATTAGTTGGAGAAAACATGGGGGTAGGGTTTAATCGCGAAACTTATGCTAAACATATGTATTATAACAAAAAGGTTATGTACTATAGTATTGGTGACCCGCCGTACCAATCAGATTTTTCTTTGCTATACAAGAAAACACTAAAGTTCACACCTTACATGACTCGCATGATAGAGTTAATAAAGGTATATGGAAAATAATAATGTAAGCTCAGCTTATAAAATTTATAGTTTTTATATATTGTACACCTCTTTATTTTTCCTGCATAATAATAGGGAAAGGTAAGAGGTGTTTTTATGCTGAAAAGTTGTATAAATATCTAAAGTACATTGAACAAAATTTATAGTAATGAGTTTTAAAGCATTTTACTTATTGGTATGTGATGGACACTAGACATAATAAAAACTTAGGAGGTTGTAAGATGGAAAAGGTAGTTAAGGCCAAAAAGCCTTTTAAAATGCCACATACGTTTGTTATTGTTTTTAGCATTATTTTGTTAGCGGTAATTTTCACATGGATTATTCCTGCAGGCCAATATGTGCGCATAGCAAATCCTCATGGCATAAAAGTAGTTGATCCTACTCAGTTTAAATATCTTGCGGGGTCGCCGGTTAACCCCCTTATGATTCCCATGTATATTGTGCAGGCTTTTGTTAAAACCATAGATATTTTGCTCGTTATTTTGTTTTCAGGAGGGGCTTTTCATATCTTGACGGAGACAGGAGCTTTGCAGGCTATTATAGCTAAAATGGGAAAACGCTTTTCGGAAAAATTGTATTTATTCATTTCTATTTTAACTTTGGTATTTGCTCTTATTTGTACTACACAAGCGGTAAACACTTTTATTGCTTTTGCTCCTGTTATGGTTATGCTCTCTATGGCTATGGGTTTAGATTCTATAACAGGTGCGGCAATTATTCTTTTGGGTGGTGCTGTTGGTTTTTCTACAGGAACTTTAAATATTAGTACTACCGTAGTGGCACAACAAATTGCAGAACTTCCCTTATACTCAGGTCTTGGCTATCGTTCTTTTTGTTTTGTAGTTTACTACATAATAACTAATATATATTTAATCCGTTATGCCATTAAAATTAAAAAACATCCGGAATTAAGTCCTATGTATGACTTGGACCAGCAAAGCGATTTAAAAGGCAAGGCAGATCTTAATTCTTTTGGCGAAATGAATTTGCGCAAAGCTCTTATTTTTTTAAGTTTAATTGTGTCTATGGGTGCTATTGTCTACGGTTGTATTATGCTCAAGTGGAACATGCCTGAAACATCAGCAATGTTTTTGGCTTTAGCCATGGTTGTTGGTGCTATTGCAGGTTATTCACCTTCAAAAATTTCTACACTATTCTTGGAGGGATGTAAAAAAATGTTGGCAGCCGCCATTATTATTGCTTTGGCTCGTGCTATTAGCCAAATTATGGCCGCCGGCAATATCATTGATACCGTCGTACACTTTTTTGCCGGTGGACTTAGTATTGTTCCCAGTTATTTACAAGGACCGGCGATGCTTCTAGCCAATACTATTATTAATGTATTCTTAACTTCAGGCAGCGGGCAAGCAACAGCTGTTATGCCTATTATGACTCCATTGGCTGATTTGGTAGGGATGACAAGACAGACGGCAGTTCTGGCATTTAACTTTGGTGATGGGTTCTGCAATTATATTCTGCCTACATCTACGGCACTGATGGGAATTATTAGCGCCTCAAATATACCCTATGATCGTTGGATGCGCTTTATGTGGAGATTATTTTTAATTTGGTTTGTTGTAGGGGCTATTTTAATAATGATTGCTCAATTTATACATTTAGGACCTATGTAAGGGAGAGAATATTATGAAAAAAGAGTTGTTCGCTAACATTGATAAGCAAAGAACGGATTTAATTAATATGGCAGATAATATTTTTGATAATCCGGAATATGAAGGGCAGGAATTTTTGGCTGCCGGCTTAATTACTAAATATTTAAAAGAAAATGGCTTTCAGGTAGAAATGGGTATTGCTGATTTTCCCACAGCCTTTAAAGCTACCTATACCAAGGGAATGGGTGGACCTACTATTGGTATTTTGTGTGAATATGATGCTTTGCGTGGTTTGGGCCACGGCTGTGGGCATCATATGCAAGGACCAGCATGCATAGGAGCGGCTGTTGCATTGAAAAATGTATGTTCAAACGTACCTTATAAAATTGTTGTTTATGGTACTCCTGCAGAGGAAACACTTAGCGCGAAATGTGCTATGTTAAATAAAGGCTGTTTTAGGGAATTAGATGTTGCCTTTATGATGCACGGTGGGCCTAATACTTGTACGGATATTAAATGTTTAGCCTTGTCTACTTTTGAAGTTGTTTTTAAAGGTAAGGGGGCCCATGCGGCCCTGGCACCGGAAAAAGGTAGAAGTGGGTTAGATGCATTGATGATTGCTTTTAATGGTATAGAATTCCTGCGGGAACATGTGCCTGAGGATGTACGTATGCATTATACTATTACTGAGCTGCCTGGGCCTATGAACGTGGTTCCCAAGAAGGCAGTTGGAGAAGTTGCTTTGCGTTCATTTTCTAAAGAAACATTAGATAAGGTTGTCTTGCGTTTTCGTGATATAATAAAAGGAGCTGCATTAATAGCTGGAGTTGATTATGAAATAACCCAAAAGAGTGATTTATATAATAAAATACCGGTGTTAACGTTAAATGATCTACTTATGGATAATGCTAAACTAGCAGGAGCGCCACAATTAGCATTACCCAGAGAGAAAACAGGGTCTACGGATTTTGGTAACGTCATGTATGAAATCCCCGGTTCTTGCATCAGGGTAGCTTTTGTACCTGAGGGCACATCTTCTCATACCCAGGAGTTCGTAGATGCAGGCAAAAGTGAAGATGCTCATAACTGTGTTATCTATGGAGCCAAGGCTATTGCCGGAGCTGCCTTGGATTTAATAGAAAATCCAGAAAAAATGGAGGCAGTAAAAAAAGAATTTGCCGTTAATAAGGCGAAATATAAATAATAGTAAAAGAAGCGAAACTAATACTTGCTGATTATAGGCTGTCATACATGTCACATTGGCATGGGTGGCAGCCTTAGTGTTGTAGCAAAAGAGTAAGGCGTGAAGAAGGAGGGAAAATTATGAAAAAGAATGAGTATTTAAAGGACATAGTTTATGACATAGTTAGCTCTGTTTTGCAAGGCATTGGTATATATTGTTTTATAGCTAATTGTAATATTGCTCCCGGGGGAGCTACCGGTGTGGCAATTTTGGGTAACTATATTACCGGCGTACCTATTGGCTTATTAACTTTTCTTATAAATGTTCCGCTCTTTATTATGTCTTACATGTATTTGGGCAAGGTAAGAACATTTAAAACTTTAAAAACTGTTTTTATAGGTAGTATTATTTTGGATCTAGTTATTGCGCCCATATTTCCTCAATATTTAGGTGATAGATTAATGTCGTCAGCTTTTGGTGGTATTCTTTGTGGCATTGGGATGGCAATGGTCTTTATGCGTGGTTCTACTACCGGCGGTACGGATATAGTTGCTAAACTCTTGCAAAGAAAATATCCCCACATGCAAATCGGATTTGCGTTAATGCTGATAGATTTAGTTATTATAGCCGCGTCGGCCGTTGTTTTTAATAATGTAGAATCAGTACTCTATGGGTTGCTTTCTCTTATCTGTATGACGAAGACTATTGATGCATTTTTATATGGTATAAATAGAGGTGCAATGGTTACTATTGTTTCGCCTCGGAATGAAGAAATTGCCGAGGAAATAATGCGGCAGTTGGATAGAGGAGCAACCTTTTTACAAAGTAGAGGAGCTTATTCTAAGAAGAACTGTGAGACATTATTCTGCGTTATAGAAAACAAGCAGTTTTATTTGGTGAAAGAAATTATTGACAGTATTGATGAAAATGCTTTTATTATTGTTTCAGAAACTAAAGAAGTTTACGGGGAAGGATTCTTGGCAGAACGGGTAGAATAGAAGAATAAAGCCTTAATGTAGGCAAATAAAAGATAGATGCTCTATCTTTAAAACCATTGAATTAGTCTTAAATTGGTTTCGATAAAATGGAGGAATAAGAAGTGCGCTTATGGCATGTCTCGTTAATAAAATATTTGCCCCGCCAGCAATTGTTAGGGCAGCATAGAGAATGTTGTGCCTTGAGAGGAAAAGGCTGGGGAAAGCCTCATGCGACGGTTAACTATGTCTTTAAATATAGTCCAAGTATGCTCTATCAATTTCATTTATTAGTAATGAAGGAAATGGAGCAGCGTGGCTATCATGCCGATAAAATATGGATGGATTATCACTACCGAGGAAAAAAATTGGGCTATGCAGATTATAATACAATGGGTAAATCACTTGAAAAATATCCGGAACACGACACAAAATATTTAACAGAGTGTATTGATAATCTTAGGGAAAAAGGTGTTGTTAGAGAACGTGAGAATGGGAACTTTTATAAAATATAAATAATCTATAGGTGACTTATATTTTCAAATATCCATAAGTATGTAAAAAAGCAGTTTATTTGCATACTTTTTCATAAAAAAATAGATATAAAAAATCCCATTGTTTTTTTAACAATGGGATTTTTTGTACCTATTTAGCATACTAAACAAATTGTGTTTTTCTAGCTAAAGCCAGTAAAACTTTATACTGATTTATAGTGTATTATTCATTTGTCATCGGGCGTAAAGACGGAGGAATGCCATTTTCACAGGGGACTTTTGTTTGACAAAAACCACAGCTATACCCAACAAGATTATAATGTTCTTTAATGTATTCTGGTGTGGCACCATGTACATATGCTCTGCATTTAATCTTATCGTGGCCTTGAGTACTGATGGCATCGGCAGGGCAACGGGAAATACAGGCGTTGCACTTACCTTTAGCAAAGTGCAGGCAATATGCATGAATATCAGTATAAGGACGTTCATCAGGTTTTAAGGGTGCTTTTACTACAATCGAGCCAAGGCGCATTGCTTTGCCTACAGGAGTGATAAGTGCGTCATCCAAGCCAAAAGTTCCTAGGCCGCAAGCGTAAGCTATATGGCGTTCCGACCATGTTGATGTATACACACGTTCTTTGCTATCCAAACGGGTCCATTCCGGGAAACTAACCGGTGCTACCGCCTCATAGCCCATGTCGGTTAAAGCACTTGCCATGTATTCACGCAATTTTTCATTAACCTTTTCGCCAAGAATTCTTGAGCGTGACCATCTTTCTGAAGGCATTTCTTTTTCCTGCCGTAATGAGAATTTTGTTTCTTTGGTTTGGGGCAGGACCCAGCTGACAACGGCAAGTTCCTTTTGCTGCGCAGGGGTGGCAGGAAAAGCTTTGACAAAAATTTCTTCAGGTAGCCAGTGTCCTGGTCCACAGGCGTCAGAGTCTTTGAATCTCATGAAAATAGGGTCGCTGGCCGCCGCGAAACCAACTAACGGAGTATCCCACATTTTTTCTTCGCCAAAGTTTTCTCCCATTAAATTCAGGGAAGTTGTAGACAAAAAATCAACAATCATTTGCTTAATAATTTCGTTACTGATTATCACCTATTGGCACCTCCTTGGTTATGAATATGATTATAAATTGAATGCAAAAAATAACAAGTGAACAAAGTATTATAAAAGAGTGAACAAACAGAATTTTTTGAGGGATTTTTTAGCATGAGAAATTAATATAGCGTAAAAAGGTAAATCTAAATACAGTTATTATGCCTTATTTGCATTGAAAAATAAAAATATTGCGACTTGAAGTATATGTTTTTTAATGATCAGCAAAAAATCGTATTTGATTTCTGCCCCCTGCTTTAGCATCATACATGGCAATATCTGCCCACTTAATTATATCTTCCCTGCTGGCATCGTGATTAATGAAAAGGACGACTCCAATACTTGAAGTAGAATAATGCTTAACTACGGAGCTTTCATTACCTGTCTGTTTACATGTTAACGAATAAGGTTTTTCTAGGGCTAATCGTATTTTTTCAGCTACGATATAGACTTTTTCGGTGGCTATTTTTTTGTCAATATCCAAATTGTTAATGATAACAACGAATTCATCGCCACCAAAACGAGCTACAGTGTCTATTTCACGCACGCAATTACTTATTCTTTGAGCAGCCTCAATAAGTAGCAGGTCACCGCTATCGTGTCCGTGAGTGTCATTTAGTGTTTTGAAGTTATCTAAGTCTAGAAATAGTAAGGCACTATAATAACCACTGCGTTTGCTAGTGGACATAGCTTGTTCTAAACGATCATTTAAAAGACGTCGATTAGGAAGTTTGGTCAATGGGTCATAAAAGGCAAAGCGCAAAAGTTGTTCTTCAGCATTCTTGCGATCAGTGACATCTTCAGTTATGCCCATAAGTTTTTCAAGCCGGCCATTTTTGTCTAAAATAGGAATAAAACTTGAGGTATACATCTTTTTAGGCGTACCGCAGCCCTCAAATTCAAAGTGCTTTGTTTCTCCGGCGTAAGCTCGTGCAAGTAACTCACTAACACGCGGGCGGTCTTTATCATTAACAGCATTTACATATAGGGTTCCTTTCACTTCGTCTTCATTAGTAAGACCTAGCATGCGCAGACCAGCTTTATTCATAAAGGTAATCTTGCCATCGCGGTCTATTTCATGAATGCTTACGGGAGAGTTTTCAATTAGCAACCGAGTTTGGTATTCTTTCTCCTTTAAAGCACGAGTGATTTTTTCCGTTTCTTGTTTTGCATCTTCGAGTTCTGCTGTACGCCGACGTACTTGACCTTCAAGGGTAATTGCAGTCTGGAACAAATTGAAGTTGGAACCAAGAAGACAGGTATTATGCTCGGCACGATTCATTAATGCCTGTATAATTTTGTTCAAGCGCATAATTTCTGCTTGTAATGTTTCAACCTTTGCCTCATGTTCATTAGACATTTTTGCCTCCAATATCTGCATTAGGTTCGTAACCTATCGCGCATCCGGTGAGAGTTTGATTTACGTGTACGCCAAGAAATTGCTCACCATAGCTGCAGAAACCAATAGCGTTGTTGTCCAAAAAAATCTTTTCCACTTGTTTTTTTGTGTTATTGCGTGAAATTTCTAGATTGCGCAAAATACAATCACAGCACAAAACTAACTGCATGGGGCCAATTTCTTTTTTTATTTTAGCTAAGGCTTGCTCTAGATTTTTAATAAGATTTACACCATGTGCAACTCTGAGGACTATGCCATTTTCCACCGCACAGTAGAATTTCAAGCTGCCATCGGTATTTGTTTTCTGTATAGAGCGTACATAATCTGTGCCATCAATCATTACGACGACTGGTGAATCGGCAAAGTGCAATGGATTAAGCTCCGCACTTTCAACACCAATTAATCTAGCATACTCTTTTGTTGCTGGGAATCCGTTAAGTTCATTAACAATGCGCTGATCAGGATTGGCTTCCGTAACAACAAGGCGTTCATTTGTTGGCACAAAATGTTGTGTTTTGAATAATTTGAATGGTAATGAGGTATTTACTATAACTAAAATGGCACTATTAGAATGAAACTGGCCATTACTATATACTTGTGTTTTTTTGAATTTTTGGTCATCTCCTGCTGATCCTCCAAAAAGAGGTATTTTATCTAAGGTGTGCTGTAAGGTAAAGGCAACAGGTTCTTCGCGCATAGACATTGCATCTATTAACATAAATGCGAAGCAATTTTTTGTGTCCATATTTGGAATTTTGCTTTCTAAACGTTGCAAAAGATTTTGCGCAAAACTATTGGTTTTAGTTGCATCAAAGTCATTTAAATGTTCTAAAAGTCCATCAACAGTCACAAAACTACTGCTTGAAAAACTAACGCCGGTTAGGCTATGTGAACAATAACCATTAGGCCCTATTTCACCGGCAGTTGTACAGCCGACTACTTGTACTCCTGAAAATACTCGGTTCATTTCCTTGGCAAGGACCTCAAGGTCATATTGGCTGGAAGAAAAGAAAATTACCAATTCCATATTTGGTTGCATAACTGCCGCATGAAATTCTGCTACTGCTTGTCGCGCATCTGTAGCACCGGATTGCCCCCGGCGAATATTCACCTTATTCATACTTACCCCTCCGTTTATTTATTGTCAATTTATATTAATATTCTTGGTAAAAATTTCAAATTATATATTCATATAATTATAACATATATTTACTTATGCATATGTTACACCGAATTTTATATTAGTTAATGGTTTATAGTAATAAAATTTGGATTTTAATAATGGGGTAGGCTGTTTTCTTAAATTTATTGGGTTAACCAATGGATATGATGGGACCTATTGCAGGTATTAAGGCAATTGTTGTTGGTAAGTAAACACGGTAGCAAAAATAAAAATAATCGTGCAACAAAAATAGATGAATATTTAGATAAACATGCCTTGTATTAGCTTGCAAATAACCAATGTTTTATATTACACCTTGTCTTTCTAGGATTGAGTTTATAATGTCAAAGTGTTATACTTAAATTAAGTAAATTTGTTAATGGAGGATGATAATATGCCGGCTTTTGCAAACCCATTCCAGGGGAACGTTGAAAGAAAGTTAACAAAGGAAGAATTGATTCAAGCTGTTAGACTCGATATCGCAGGGGAACTTGAGGCCATATATCTTTATGATGCTCATGTTCAAGCTACCGATGATGAAATAGCTAAAAAAGTTATTTCTGATATTCGAGATGAAGAAAAGGCACATGTAGGGGAATTAATGACTTTACTGAGAATTCTTGATCCTCAGGAAGCAGAACACTTCATGTCAGGTGAACAAGAAGTTAAAGAGATGCTTGCAGAGTTAGAGGCAACATCTAAGGCTAAAGAATATGCGGAAGTTGCAAAGACTGCAGATACAATTGGCAGTCTTATGAAATAGAACGAAAAAGGGGGAATTTCTAATGAGCTATTTAGCGAGAGAAGCATCCAATCTTTCGGAGGATTTTTGGACAGAACTTGATGCTACTGTTGTATCTGCTGCAAAGAAAGTTTTAACGGGCAGAAGATTTTTGCATCTTTTTGGACCTTTAGGTATAGGCACTGACAGCGTAGCTGTGGATGATGCCGATAAACTTAGTGAACAGGCAGATGATGGCTTGCTTGTCACTGCTGGTAGAAAATATGTACAAATACCTATGATTTATGATGATTTTAAAATTTTTGCCAAAGATTTGGAAAGTTCCAAAAAGGCAGGATTTCCTACAGATTTTTCCAAGGCAATTGCTTCTGCCTCAATTTGTGCGTTTAAAGAAGATAAATTGATATACTTTGGTAATCCAACATTAGGCTATACTGGCCTTATGACGGCTGCCGGTGCAAATAAAATAAACAAAAAAGACTGGAGCAAGGGAGAGAATGCTTTTACAGATGTTGCGGCTTCTATTGAACTGCTTATGGCAAAAAGCATATATGGAACTTATTCTCTTGTTGTAAGTCCTGACCTTTATTTACAGATGCAACGTTTACAAGCAGGAACGGGTCTGCTTGAGGTTGAACGTGTTGAAAAATTGGTTGATGGGCATCTTTATAAAACGCCTGTTCTTGGTAATGGAAAAGCAGTGCTTGTATGTTCGGAGTCAACTAATATGGATCTGGTTGTTGGCCAGGATATGGCGGCGGCTTATCTTGAACAGACTGAACTTAATCATAGTTTCAGAATTCTTGAGACAGCATTTCCCCGTATTAAAAGGGAACAAGCAATAGTTGTTTTTGGATAATGTATGTTACAGCATTAAGAGTGCTGATATGTAAGAATATATTTGTTTTTGTGAGTAAAAATTTGTTGTAAAAAATAAAACATAGAAAAAATTATAATGTTGCCTCCAGAGTGGACAGTGAAGAAATCATTGTCTACTGCTGGAGGTTTTGTTTATCACAAACAGCTATATACAAGGCTACCAAGATTATTATGTTTTTTTGCGTTTTATAGGCAGATTCTTAAGGTATGTGAAACATTTTTTTTTGTACCAATTTGTGATAGAATTAATTTACAAGTATTAGTTCGTTAATAATAAAAACATAAAATGATAATTGTTTTACTTTGCCCATGAATTATAACAGTATGAAAAATACAAATTTAATTATCTCATTATTTTAATCGTAAAATTTATTCCTACTG
>Ga0183100_1000914_pt1 | contig 17795 bp, 16 predicted proteins | sample Biomet2_FD_127789 | JGI IMG/M metagenome (GOLD analysis project Ga0183100, IMG submission 127789) | Microbial communities from bioreactor (seeded with anoxic lake sediment) at LBNL, California, USA - Biofuel metagenome 2 | ecosystem: Engineered > Bioreactor > Anaerobic > Unclassified ...
ATAAACGCATAAATTACATCCACAATTAAATTAATTAAAACAAAGATGCAGGCAATCAGCAGTACAACGCCCTGTACCACCGGAAAATCAGATTTCAAAATGCACTGCACCGTATAATTGCCGATACCCGGCCAGGAAAACACGGTTTCGGTGAGCACAGCACCGCCCAAAAGCGAGCCAAGCTGTAAGCCGATTACCGTAGTGACGGGAATCATCGCGTTGCGCAATGCGTGATGGGTAATCACCTTATGCTCTGCGACACCTTTGGCGCGGGCGGTGCGTATGTAATCCTGATTCATGGTTTCCAGCATACTGGAGCGGGTCATTCTGGTGATAATTGCCATTGAGTACATTCCGAGCGCAAGCGCGGGAAGAATCAAATGCTTGACGGTATCTACAAAGGCCTCCGTGTCACCGGCGAGAAGCGTATCAATCAAATAAAATCCGGTCGCGGTGGCAGGTTGTAAGAGCGGGTCGATTCTTCCCCCCGAAGGTAAAATATGCCAAACCCCGGCAAAAAGAATGATCAGCAATATGCCCAGCCAAAAAATCGGCATGGATACGCCGACCAAAGCAATGACCATTCCTGCGTGGTCAAAGAAAGAATTCTTTTTTACAGCGGAGACAACTCCGATGATGATGCCAAAAAGGGATGCGAATATAATTGCGGCAATCGCCAGTTCAATAGTCGCAGGAAATCGGGATAGAATTTCCTGCGTAACAGGCGTCTTGGTGTAATAGGAGGTTCCCAAATCTCCGGTAACGGCACCCTTTATAAAATTAAAAAATTGAATATAAAGCGGGGCATCCAGTCCGTTCGCAGCACGCCACGCATTGGCGGTTTCCACCGTTGCGTGCTGTCCCAAAACGATGGGGGCGGGATCGGGTGAAAACACTCTCATGATTAAGAACACAATGATGGAAACTCCCAGCAGAACCGGAATCAGCATCAAAATGCGCTTGACGATATACTTGAACATGTTTAACTACCTTTCGTTGCAATCTTCCATATAAACGATGATGCCGGAAGTCGTCGTTAAGCAACTTCCGGCACTTGATAATAAAATTCCAGCCAAATATCTCCGCGTTGTCTACAGATATCAATCAGCTTTTGGAAACACCGGAAAGGAATACAACGCCGGTCATATGATAATAGAAATCTTTGACATTGCTTCTGTAGCCGCAAAGCGTCTTGCCGTGGGAAATCGGGAGCCATACGGCGTTTTCTGCAGCCATTTTTTCCAGGTCGGTGTAAACCTTGTTGCGCTCATCACCGGCGGGAGTCTCAACACCCTTGGTAATTAAGGCCTTGTACTGATCATTGCTGTAGCGTGCCACATTCATTGTGGGATCCTTGTCGGCCATTAGATTCATGAAGTTATCCGGGTCGCCGTTGTCACCCGTCCAGCCATAGAAGCAGATGTCATAATCGCCCGCTTTGACCTTTTGCTTGTAGGTGGTCCAGTCATAGGCATCAATGGTTGCTTCCACGCCTGCATTGCGCAGATAACCTTGAATTGCTTCGGCAAGTGCCTGACCGTTTGCCGTATTGTACGGTCTTGGATTCGTATAAGTAATTACATGAACGGTCTTGACCCCTGCAGCGGACAGCGCAGCTTTCGCGGCAGTCTGGTCAAAGGCGACCTGTTTGATGCTTGCGTCATACCCCGGCATGAAGGAAGGCATAACTGAGGTTGCCGGGTCGGCATATCCCTGATACAGGCTCTTAACCAGTTCAGGCACGTTAATTGCCTGAGAAAGTGCGGTACGAACCTTAGCATCATTGAAAGGAGTTTTTGTGGTATTGTAAGCCATGTAGTTGATATTCATGCCGGGCGCTTCGTAAATTTTATTGCCCGCGCCTTCAATCTGCTTTACAACCGTAGCGTCGATGCCGTCGATTACATCTGCTTCGCCATTGCTCAGAGCAACCACTCTTGCGGAGTTATCAGTGATAAACTTAAAGATTACATTTTTGGTCAATGCTTTGGTACCCCAGTATTCATCATTGCGTACCAAAACCACGTTTTGGCTCTTGGTCCAACTTACAAATTTGTAAGGGCCGGTGCCGCAGGGATGTTCGTTGACATTATTGTTGTTGTCCTTCAGCGCTTTGGGGCTGATAATCGGAGCGCCCAAACTCATGGCAAGATTGTTCAGGAACGGTGTACTGGCAGACTTCATGTTGACTTTTACCGTATTTTCGTCCACAACCTCAACGTCCTTGACAGAGCCGTACACGAAACTCGCGTAGCCCATATCTTCCGTTACTTTCGGAGCAAGCTGACGGTCAATGTTAAACTTAACCGCATCCGCGTTAAAATCTGTTCCGTCTTGGAACTTAACGCCTTTTCTTAAGTGGAAGGTATATGTAAGTCCGTCCTTGCTGACGTCCCAAGTCTCCGCGAGACCAGGACCAACTTTAGTGGAATCCTTATCGTATTTTAAAAGGCCTTCATAAATATTTACCATAATTTTTGCTGACTCGCCATCGTCAACCAACGCCGGATCCAATCCTCTCGGGTCGGCGCCCTGTGCGTAAATCAATGTATCCTGAGCTCTGCTTTTGGTGGTCTCTTGTGAAGCGGCGGTACCCGATCCGGTACTTTTACTTGTGCCGGAACAAGCGGTCAGACCAGCGCACGCAATAACTGTGGCAAGCACGAATGATATTATTTTTGTACTCTTTCCCATTGACAAACCCTCTTTTCATAATATTCTCTTCTTCACTGCATCACTTTTACACCTGAAAGCTTTATCAGGTAAAAGTGCTCGGAATAAAAATACAGACGCCTAACAGGAATCGTCAAGCGCCTTTGCTTTAAAACATATACATTTTATCATTTAATTTGCAGGATTGCAACATCAAAATTGCAAGCACAAGTATTAAATTTCTTTATTGCACTGAACACGCCTAATAAATGAATCAAAAAATTTTATTGTCTCAATTTACAAATGCTTTAAGGCTGTAGTTTTCAACCACAGCCTTAAAGCATTCTCATACCACTTGCAAAATTTATATGTGAAACCGGCATATTGAAATTAATACACCGATAGACTGATGCTTGCTGCAGCTTTGGTTACGGGGTCAATGGCATAAAGTACCGCCGTGCCCGCTCCGACAGCGGTGACTTTTCCGGTATTCGGCTCGACAGTAATGACCGCGCTTGTTGATGCAACCCACAAAAGCTGGCTGGCTTCCACAGAAGTACCGTTGAGCGTAATCCCAGCCATTGTATACTCGCTGCCTTTTGCAACAATGAGACTGGTTTGCGGAAATACAAGGCCGGAGGAAACCGTTGCCGAAGCGGAAACCGCTGTGCCGGAAACCGTAATCGGAACAGCCGCGCTCGTCCAATCACTCGAATCCACAGACTTAAACCAGTACCTTACCGTGGTGCTGCCGGAGCCGACCGCTGTCATAACAACATGCCCCTGTGTGTCCGTTGTGGCCGCGACCACACTTTTATTGTCAACACTCAAATGAATGACTCCAAAATATTCATCGCTGGTATAACTTGTATGCTCGGCAAGCGTAACGGCGTTCAAAGTAACCGAAGAAGTGCTGCTTTCTTCGGTGCTGGCCGCATACGCGCAAACAGCTGTGGAAAATCCGGCAAATATCAATGCAATAATCGGAATCAATACTGCTGCTCTGCATTTTTTCATGCTAATTCCTCCCCGGATTGGATTCTGTATCAAAGTTTTCGTTCTCGAAAAGCTCACCATCTATAATTTTTATCACGCGCTTCGCATAACTCGCAACTTTGAGATCATGCGTAATCATGACGATGGTATTGCCCATCTCATGAAGCTGAGCAAAAAGCTTCAACACCTCCCTGCCTGTTGCGGAATCGAGCGCACCGGTCGGTTCATCAGCCAACAGAAGCTTCGGTTTTCCAACCAGCGCACGGGCAATCGCAACCCTTTGCTGCTGCCCTCCGGACAACTCGTTTGGTTTATGATGGATACGGTCGGCCATCTCCAGCATTTCCAATTTTTCCATTGAAATCTCTGTCGCCTCCTTGCGGGACATTCCGCGAATTAAAAGAGGCATCATGGTATTCTGAAGTACATTATATTTTTGTATCAAATGATATTTTTGGAATATAAATCCAATCTGCTGATTGCGCAGATGCGTCAGCTGAGCGTCCTTCATTGTGTGTACCGGCTGCCCGGTAAGGTAGTACTCGCCCTCCTGAAAGCTGTCCATACAACCTACAATATTCATCAGTGTACTTTTTCCCGAACCGGACGGTCCGAGAATTGCGAGATACTCGCCCTCTTCCACATCGAGCGAAACGTGTTTTAACACATCAAGAGTGCCGCCGCCGACTTTATACCATTTATGAATTTTGTCCATTTTAATAATGTTTTCCATCATGGGCACCCCCTTTCGCTTATTTTGAAACAATGGCCACCCTGACAATAGTCAAAGTCCCGTTAATCGTCCTTTGTGTAATTCGCAGAACCATTCCTTTTGTAATAGTGGAAAAGTCACTGGTCCGTTTTGTAGTTGCAGCTGTACCGGAAGTTTTGGTAGCCGCTCCGGTCGTGGACCTCGCAGTTGTATTGCCTGCGCTTCTCGTCGTTGTGCCGGTTCCGGTTCTTGACGTACCTGCTGCCGCTGTTCCGGTGCCTCCTGCGGCGTTGCCACCCGGCATTGCGTTGCTGCCACTGACAGCCGTGTTGCCTCCTGCTGGAAATGCGCCCGCAATACCGGTACCGCTGAATGAACTGGAGAGGGAAAGGCCAACCGGGATCAACAGCGTTTTAGTTTCACCGGTAGCGGTTAGTTTTGAAGAGCTTTGATCGCTTGACTGGGTTCCGACTGCCAATTCAACTTCGTTACCGATAATGGAGGTTACTGTTCCTAAAATCTGGTCCTGCGATGAAGACGTTCCGCCCGAAGTGCCGCCCTGCTGTGGTACACCGCCGTTTTGTGTGCTGTCTCCCGCACTCTGTGATGTAGCACTGCTCTCTGTACCATTTTTGCGATTACCTCCTCCTTGCCAGTTACCCCCGCCCTGTCGCCCGGCTGAAGATTGTGTTCCATCTGTCGCCGCCTCGGAAGAAGAATTTTTTGATGAACATCCCGTTAGTGAAGTTGCCGCCATGGCAAAAACCATGCAAATACAAATTACTCTACTTAAAATTTTCATTACGCCCTCCTGTTATTCCTGTGACAAGGCTTCAATCGGCGTTAGCTGCGCTGCCTTGTACGCGGGATAAAAGCCAAAGACTGTTCCTGTTACAATTGCGAAAACAAGTGCGAGTACACCACCGATGGCAAGGGGTTCAACCGTCATGCCAGTCATTCGCAAAACCGGTACCAGTGCGAAACCGGCAGCCACCCCGACAATACCGCCAAAGGTGCCGATCATATTTGCTTCGGCCAAAAATTCCAATAAAATTTCACGCTTGTTGCATCCGAGCGCTTTCAAAATACCGATTTCCTGTGTGCGTTCCTGCACTGAAACAAAAAGGACATTCATAATACCGATTCCGCCTACAATAAACACAATGATTGCCACAGCGATTAACAGCATGGAAAGCGTATTTGCTGAGGTTGTAGCCGCCTCCATTTCGCTTCCCGCATCGGTCAGAGTAAATTGCCCTTTGGGATAATTTTCAGTCAGTACAGTCTTAATGTTTGCCATTACCGCAGAAACCTGTGCCACATCGGAAGCAATGGCGGTGATGGTCGGGGTCGCGGTACTGCCCAAAACAAATTTTTGCGCTGTCGAATACGGAAGGTAGATAGAGTCGTCAGGGCTGATTCCGGAAGACACTGTGCCCATCGAAGCAAGCACGCCCACTACATCATAGGTTTTGCCTTCAATAGTCATTACGCCACCTTCGGCGGCATAAGCACCGCCAAAAAGTGTTTTTGCAAGATTATAGCCAACGACAGCAACCTTGGATTTGCCGTCCTGATCGTCCTGTGTGATAAAATCACCTGTGAGCAGTTCGAGATTGCTGATGCTCTGATATTCGGGCAGGCAGCCTACAATCGTTTCATCCGTTTCCGCGTCCAAATCGTCTGTAAGCACCGCACCTGTTCCGCTTGTAATAATGGAAGCAGAGGTAACATCAGGCACGAGGGACGTAATATCGTCAACATCCGTGGTAGTCAGGGTGACACCTTTTTGTGCGGTTGCAGCACGGCCGCCAGCCTGTGCCCACGACGTTCCGCCGCCCGGAAATCCACCACTTGGAAAACCTCCCTGCTGCCTTGTTGTGTTGTTTCCTCCCGCAGCTTCACCGGGCATCCCAGCGGGCATCCCGCCGGCTATTGCATCCGCCATATCGGCCGAAGTACTGACGGAGACTTGAATGGCACCAACATTCAGGGTTTTGAACTGCTCCTGCACATCCACTTCTCCCCCGTGCCCAATCGCAATCACAAGCACAATGGTTGCCGCGCCGACAATTACCCCCAGAGAAGTCAGCAGCACCTTCGTTTTATTCTCCGTGATATTCATCCACACTAAATGGAGTATTTCACTGAATCTCATTTTGTCACCGTACTTTCAACCAGAACGGTGTCCCCTTCTTTCAGACCGCTGAGGATCTCGACATAGCGGCCATTGGAAAACCCGGTCGTGACGGTAGTCTTCTTTTGTGTACCGTCCGCACTTTTCACAAGCACACTTGACACACCATTCTCAAAGGTTATGGCTTGATCGGCTACATAGAGCACATCTTTCTTTTCTTTCTTGATAAGGGTTACTTCTCCGCTCATACCCGTATACACCTGAGCGGTATTATCCGCATTCATTTTAGCGGTAACAGTATAGGTAACCGATGCAGAACCGGTACGGGACGGTGAAGCAGCGATGCTTTCGACCGTGGCGTCGAAGGTCTGGCCTTCATAGGCGGTAAGCGTAATTTCCGCTGCCTGCCCTATTTTGACATCGGCAATATCTTCTTCCGAAAGGGAAACGGCAAGACTGACGGCGGACGGCTTTGCAATCGTCACGATTGTTTGGCTTGCTTTCACACTGCTGCCGGCGGTGTAGGCAACCGAAACAATAACGCCGTCGCAGGGGGCAGTAATACTTCCATCTCCGTTGATTGCGCTTTGCACATCGTCAAGCTGCCTTTTGAGGCTGTCATAGGTTGATTGCTGCGTTTTTACTGATTGTGAAAGCTGCTCGCTTGTCAGGTCATACGTTGTTTGTGCACCGTAGCCATCATTTAGGTTGCTCTGCAGTTTTTGACTGGCCTGATTCAGGCTGTTTGTTGAAGACTTCTGCGCCTTTTCCAAATTAAACTTGGCGGTTGCAACGTCCGATTGAAGTGATGTTACTGTGGAAGCAAGTTGATCGGCTGTGGCTGTTGCACCGTATTTTTGTGTAAAAGTGGTGTTGTAATCGTCATAAGTAGAGGAATAATTATCCGCTTCCGCAGAATACAGTGAAATCTTGGACTGTAAATCCGCCTGTCCCTGCGCTGTGGTTTTGATATAATCGTAATACTCGTTGTATGCATCCTTCGCGTCGGTATAGATGCCCTCTTCGTCACCATTCACATCGGCTCCGTTGGGATTCGCCTTGGCATAAGTCCAATTGGCACCGGCCGTGTCTTTCGCACTTTTCAATGCGCTTAGCTTATCAAGCACTGCCTTATGGTCTGATTGATAAGTCGTCAGCTGCGTTTGAAAACTTGTCAGCTGCGTTTTCGCATCGTCACGCCACTTTTTCAGTTCGGTAAGTTTTGTGTAATCGGTCGGAAAACTCGATTGAAGCGCTCGATATTTCGTTAGGCTGGTCTGTTTATCAGCCAATGAGGCTTGCGCCGAAGTAATGTCATTTTGAATTTGTTCTTTCGTTAACGTTTGTTCGGTGGAAGCATAGTCTGCGTTGGCAAGACTGGTTTGATAAGTCAGCTTTGCTGCATTCAATTTATTGGTTTGATCTGCCAGTGCCTGTTGAAGCGAAATCTTTGCCGTCGCAAGCTTGTTGATCGAATCTGCCGTTGAATCAGTTATGCTGTTCTGGTTGAGTTTGACAAGCGCTTCACCGGACTTAACTTCGTAACCCGGCTTGACAAGGACACTGTCAATGGTTACATCCACGGGAAACGAAACCGTAACCTGATCAAGGGTAACAGTACCGCTTTCGCTGGTTCCCACGGTTACATTTCCTTTTGTTGCACTGTACTCACGGTAGGTTGCGGTATTCGACGCCTTATTCTGATTGACATAAAGCAGAACGGTTGTTAGAATTGCCGCCCCCAGAACTGCACACGAAGCGATAATAATCAATATCTTCTTATGGGCTGAAATGAAGCTTAAAGTTTTTTCTTTCATGTCTGACCTCCGATTTTGCTTTTCTGTGTCTTATTATAGGGACGAATCCTTAAATAAAAATTAAAGGATAGCCGCTTCACCTAAATTTAAGCGTGCGTTCACACAGCCATCACATCGAAAAATCGCACTGCTGTTATAATGTAGAAAAGACAAATGGAGGCGCAAGGATGAAAATATTGCTTATTGGGAATTATCAAAAATTGATTCCAAAACTGAGCCGGCTGTTGAATCGAAACCACTTTGAGTCCTATTCCTCGTATGATGCAGAAGCGGGGCTGGACGAAGCGCTTAGTGAAATCTACGACGCAATTATTCTCGACACAGAATTACCGGGCTGCGGTGGGCTTGAGGTATTGAAGCAGATACGGCGAGCCGGACTTTCTGTGCCCGTGCTTTTACTTTCCCCCAAATGCGGCGTAATCGAAAAGGTACGCGGACTTGACAGCGGCGCCGATGATTTTCTGGAAAAGCCGTTTGCGGATGCCGAACTGATTGCAAGGCTGTGTGCCATCAGCCGAAGGAAAGGGGAACTTATTCAGGATAACCAAATTTCCTTTGCGCAGCTGAGTCTCAATTTAAACACCTATCAGATGAGCAATGCGGGTAATTCCGTAAGGCTATCAAACAAGGAATTTGAAATCATGAAATATTTTATTTTGCGCGGATGCAATGTCATCGGCAAAGAAGAGCTGTTGACTAAGCTGTGGGGATTTGAAGGTTCCCCGGCTGAAAATAATTTAGAGGTCTACATTACTTATCTTCGCAGGAAGCTCAAGCTTCTTCACTCCGGAGTTCGGATTCACTGTATCAAAAATGTCGGATATCATCTCATGAACACCGAAGAATGAGCAGAAGAACAGCCAATGGTTACCTAAAATCGGCAACCATTGGCTGTTCTTCTATGATCCTGTTCGGATACACCTTATTGAATTAAGTCTTTGACGACTTCACCGGCAAGGATCAGCCCCGCGACGGACGGCACAAAGGCGGTGCTCCCGGGAACCTGCCGCCGGATGGTGCATTTGCGCTTTGTGCCCGGCGGGCAGATGCAATTATGTTTGCAGCTGTTCGCGTCGTCATCAATCGGTGTAAGGGGCGGTTCCTTGGAATAAACGACCTTCAAAGATTGAATGCCGCGTTTACGCAGTTCATTTCTCATAACCCTCGCAAGCGGACAGACGGAAGTGCTGAAAATATCCGCCACTTCAAATTTTGTGGGGTCAAGCTTGTTCCCCGCACCCATACAGCTGATGATGGGAACACCTGCCGCCTTCGCCTTTTCGATTAATATCAGCTTAGAGGAAACGGTGTCAATCGCATCCACAACATAAGAAAATTGAGATAAATCAAATGTATCCGCGTTTTCCGCTGTATAAAATGTGGGATACAGCGTGACATTGGCGGACGGATTAATGTCTAAAATGCGGTCGCGCATTGCCTCAACCTTTGGCTTTCCCACTGTTTTCCGTGTGGCAATCAACTGGCGGTTGATATTGGTAAGGCAAACTTTGTCATCATCAAATAAAGCAAGCCCGCCGACACCGCTTCTCGCGAGTGCCTCCACCGTATAAGAACCCACACCGCCAATGCCAAAAACCGCTACCGTAGCTTCCTGTAATTTTTGCATTGCGGGTGCTCCCAAAAGTAATTCTGTCCTTGAAAATTCATTTAACATGATTTGTCCTGCCATCTATAAAATTTGCGTACTTTAACCTTACTGAGTGAATCTCAATACCAGTAAAGCGACCTTCTGCGCAGTCATAGTACGCTTGGTGTTTTTTATTATATCATATAAATCATGCTATTATATACCGAATTTTACGAATCAATTACAAAAAAGATGTTTCCGTTCCCTATCTGCATGATATTGACTTTTTGCCTGCAAAACAGTATGATAAAAGACAAAATATTTACAGCCATAAAGGTCAATTCATAAAATTTATGTATTATAATTATAGGAGGAAGGTTTTCAGCATGAACCAAAATATTACCCGCCAACAGGCATGGGCATTGCTCACACAGTACAACAAAGACGCATCCCACCTGAAACACGCATTGATTGTCGAGGGGACAATGAAATATTTTGCCGCTCAGTTAGGCTTTGGTGATGAGTCGGATTTTTGGGGCATTGTGGGACTGCTTCACGATTTAGATTTTGAACAATTTCCGGAGGAGCATTGCATCCGCGAGCAGCAAATCATGCGGGAAAACGGAATCAGCGAAGATATTATCCACGCGACCGCAAGCCATGGGTATCAGCTTACGGTCGACATTGAACCGACACACACCATGGAAAAGGTGCTTTACGCCGTTGACGAGCTGACCGGGCTGATTGGAGCCGTCGCGCTGATGCGTCCTTCAAAAAGCGTACAGGACTTGGAGTTAAAATCCGTCAAGAAAAAATATAAAACGGTAAGCTTCGCGGCAGGCTGTTCAAGAGAAGTCATTGGGCGTGGTGCGGAAATGCTTGGCTGGGAGCTCGACTACTTAATTGAACAGACTATTTTGGCAATGCGCACCTGTGAAGGCGAGGCACAGGCAATTTAGCCAAAACCGGACAGGCTGCTTATTGGCCGCTGCCGTGCTTATTTTTGATCTTTCACTTTTTGCCATAAGAACGGTTGAATTTGCGGGTAGGTGAGGTTTTCCGGCAGTTTATCACAAAATTGAATCTCTGCCATTTCCATGTCTTTGGGAAGTTCTGAAAGAATCTTGACCTGTGCATGAAACAGCATTCCATACGTTGGTTTCGGGTTATGTATCAGTCCGTCGTCACCCGTTACCGAATAGATGCAGATAGGTTTGATATCAAAGTCCGCCGCGCCGGTTTCCTCGTACAGCTCCCGCCGCGCAGTATCGTGGATGTCTTCTCCGGGTTCGCGGTGCCCACCGGGCATTTCCCATGTTGTACGTTCCTTGTGGCGGCAAATGATCCATTTTTCTCCCTGCTGTGCGGCAATCACAGCATATTTTAAATTGTCATTCGGCACATAATCTACGTCATAAAATTCTATTCTAACCATATTTTCATTTCCATTCCATTCATAAATTTACTGATTATATTCAGTATATTGCATCATTTCATATTTTACAATTACAGCAAACGATAAGAATCAGCACAGAACTTGGTTGTTCTGTGCTGATTGCTTTTTATTCATTTACATGGTGTGTTCTTCAAAATGTTCCCCACAAATTGTGAGGCCAAGATCGTCCAATTGATTTCGGATTTGACTTTGGTTTACTCCGGTTGTGTCAAAATCCACTGCAACGCTCTTGTGGTCGTCATTAATACTTACAGAAATAACACCGGGCAGCATGTCAAGCTGGCGTTTTACTTTTGCCGCACCGCGTTTTCCGTTCAAATTTTCAAGATCAAAATAAATGCTCGCCTTTGCCATATAAAAAATCACCTCTCCGCTTATTATGCGCAGAGGTGATTGTAATTATGACAGCCTTTTTTCAAGTTCCGAAAGGTCATTGGTCGGAGGCGAACAGGCGTTGTTTTCACAAACATAGTAAGTGCTTTTATCGTCCTGAAAGCCGTATTCCTTTGTAAACGGTACCAAACGTTCTACCTGCCCTGCATTTTTTTCATCTTTGACCAGCACCACCGTGTTCGGTAAAAAGCGCTTATGGAGCAGTGCTTTGAGCTGAATTAAATCCGTTTCATTTTTGATAACACAGACAATTTCGCGCGCGGGATAAAGACTGAGCATCAGCGCGCAAAGCGCAAAGCTGTAACCGGATGGGTACTGTTCCGCCGCACCCGCCATGAATTGCAGCTGAGTGTATGCTGCTTCCTGCAGCTGCAAATCCCCGGTGAGTTTGCTGAGCTTCATCATGCAATAGGCGGCAACCGAATTTCCTGACGGAATCGCACCGTCATAGGTTTCCTTTGGGCAGCTGATCAGTTGCTCCGCGTTGCTGTCGACCAAATAAAATCCACCGTTCTGCTCATCCCAAAAATTGTTCTGCATTTTTTGTTGAAAAGCAAGCGCCTGTTGCAGATAATCGGCATCAAAAGTCGCGTCATAAAGGCTGAGCAATGCCCAAATGGTAAAGGCGTAATCGTCCAAATTTCCTGTACCGGAGGTTTCGCCGTCGCGATAGCGCACGCGCAGTCCACCTTGACCATCCGTCAGACTTGTCAAAATAAAGTGCATACCCTTCTTCGCCACACGCAGATATTCACTGCCGCCTAAAATTTGATACGCTTTACAGAGCGCAACAATCATCAGCCCATTCCAAGAGGTGAGTATTTTATCATCTTTATGCAGCACGGTACGTGTCAGACGGTAAGCATACACTTTTTCAGTAAGCTGTTCCATTCGCTTATCGGGCACCTCGAAATTTTCGTTTCCAATCAAATTGGGAATACTTTTGCCCTCAAAATTTCCTTTTGCAGTAATGTTAAAATAATCATTGAAGGCATTCCCGTCGCTCTCCCCGAAAAGTGCAATCATTTCATCAGGGGTGAGCGCGTAATATTTGCCCTCTTCTCCGTCGCTGTCCGCGTCCTGTGCGGAGTAAAATACACCGGTGCTGTCCTGCATTTCCCGAAAAATATAATGGATGATTTTAGTCGCAACCATTTTATAAAAATCATTTCCGGTAATTTGATACGTTTCTAAATACGCGATGGTAAGCAGGGCGTTATCGTACAGCATTTTTTCAAAATGCGGAATCAGCCACTTTTCATCAGTAGAATAGCGGGAAAATCCAAACCCGACGTGGTCAAAGATGCCTCCCCTGTACATTTGCTGCAAAGTCTTTTCCACCATTTCAAGGGCGTGGGCATCCTGTTCCAACACATGATATTGTAATAAAAACATTAAATTATGCGGGGTTGGGAATTTAGGCTGGCTGCCAAACCCACCGAAAAGCCTGTCGAAGCTTTGTGAAAACTGAGATTCTGCGGCAAAAATGGTATCTTTCGTCAACCTTTCCACTTTTTCTCCGGCTTTTTCCTGCATTGTCGCTGTTATTCGGTCGCTTGACTGCAAAAGCTGTTCCCTATTATCCCGCCACTGTTGTGCGATTGCAGCCAACAAATCCAAAAGTCCCGGCATGTGATACCGCGACTCCTTTGAAAAATAAGTTCCTGCGTAGAAAGGTCGCTGTTCCGGCGTCATCAGAATCGTCATTGGCCAGCCGCCGCTGCCGGTCAATGCCTGGCACACGCGCATATACACTGCATCCACGTCCGGGCGCTCTTCCTTATCCACCTTGATGGCGACAAAATCCCGATTCAACGCATGTGCAACTTCAGCGTTTTCAAAACTTTCGTGCGCCATCACATGGCACCAATGGCATGTAGAGTAACCGATTGAGAGAAATATCGGTTTGTTTTCGGCCTTCGCTTTCGCGAAAGCCTCCTCCCCCCACGGGTACCACTCCACGGGATTGTGGGCGTGCTGAAGGAGGTACGGAGATTTCTCGTGTATTAATCGATTGGTCACCCTGTTTGTATCCATAGCATCACCCCACTGATACATAAATTTAACTTCGATAATGATAGTATGATCAATTTTTGTCCGGATGATACCGTTGCATAATTAATCGTTTTTTTGAAATTTTCTCTTGACTCTTACGCAGCGTCATAGTTTATGATAGAATCATGGACGGGAGATGGTCATATGAAGATGAAAATCAACGAGGTGGCAAAGCTGACCGGAATCAGTGTGCGCACACTGCATTATTACGATGAAATCGGATTGCTGCATCCCAGCGAGATAACCGAAGCCGGCTACCGCCTTTATGACGGGCAGGCTTTGGAGCGATTGCAGCAAATTTTATTTTTTCGTGAGCTCAGTTTTCCGCTGAAAGAGATTAAAAGCATTCTCAACAATCCCGCCTTTGACAAACACAAGGCACTTGAAAATCACAAAAAGTTGTTGCTGCTCAGGCGCAGCCGCTTAAATGATTTGATTGCGCTTGTGGACAATACGCTGAAAGGAGATTACGATATGAGTTTTCAGGAATTCGATCAGAGCGAAATAGAAAATGCACAGAAAAAATACGCACAGGAAGCAAAGGAGCGCTATGGCGGCACAGATGCCTACGCTGAAAGCGAACGCAAAACCAAGGGGTACGGCAAGGAGGATTGGTCACGCATCAACACCGAGGCCGAAGAAATTTACAGGAACTTTGCCGCCTGCATGGATCAAGAGCCTTCCTCACCCGAAGTACAAAAGCTCGTTGCGGACTGGCAGGCGCATATCACCAAGAACTACTACAACTGCACGAAAGAAATTCTCGCCGGGCTGGGCAAAATGTATATTGCCGATGCACGGTTCACCGAGAACATTGACAAATACGGCAAGGGACTGGCAGCCTTTATGAGCCGCTCAATTGCATGTTACTGCAAATAATCCAAAATTTTTCAAAAGTCCTGCTCCGCTGATTTCAGTGGAGCAGGACTTTGTTTTCAGCAGTTGAGGTCATCCTCTTTTACAATTGCTGTTTGCGGGAATTCGTTATCAAACCACTGCACATTTTCGATACTGAGCGGAACAATTTTCACTGGATGCACTGTGTTGACAAGTGCTTTCAGTGCCATCGCATCCGCGTGCCCGCTGGTGCGCAAGGACACCACTTCAAGCCCCTTGTCCTGTGCGAATTTAACAAGTGCGTCCGCTTCCGGCGGCTTGGGCGCGTCGTCCTGAAACGAATCAATCAAAATACCGTTATGAAAATTCATCATCTGTGACAGACTCTTCAAATATTTTTTCATTGAAGGCATCATACACATTACAAATTTTTGTTTTACAATTTCACTTTTACCGATGCGGTTATGCGTTTTGAACATTTGATAGCGATAATGTTCCGGCTGATAGCCCGTAGTCAAAAAAGCCTGTACGCCTAAGAAGTCATCCGGATTCGCAATGGCGCTGCCAATGGCACTGTTGATCTGCGCCATGTACAAAGGCTGCAAAAACAACCGCTTGCATCTTTGCGCCGCGTGATACATCGTTGTAATGCGGTCAATATCCGCTGTCGATTGCAAAACAAAAACCGGACCCGCTTTTTTGCCGATGATTTCGACCGCTTTCTCTTCCAAGTCCCGTTCCGTAATAGAATTGATATCTTCCCGTGTAATACCTCTTCCGCCGCAAATCAGCACGTCCACTTTTTCGGGCAGATTTTCGAGCATCTCTTCAAAACTTTTTCGTCCGTTGGAACGAAAATCACCGGTATATAAAATGCGCTTTCCGTCGCCCTCAATCAGAAGCATATATGCGTCAAATGCAGGCTGGTCAACGATAAACGGCGTTACCGTAATATCACCGACCGTGATGACTTTGCTGTTCTGATAGTAATTCGCAAACGGAAACGGCTTTTGTGCCTTATATTCATCGCTTGCAGTGACGATTCTGCTTTCCATTTCGCCAATATAAACCGGCACTTCGGAAAACAGTTCGCTTGTAAGCCCCGCATGGTCGGTATGATAACGCGAAATAAACACCGCGTCAAAATGCCTGCCGCCGAACAGATTTTCCGACTGTTCCAAAGTAATCCTGTCATCCAAATTCACACCGGAGTCAAGAAGTATCCTTGTTTTTGCCGTTACAATTTCAACAAGGCTTCCGACTGTTTCGTGATGCCCTCTATGAGTTTTAATTTCCATTTTCAATTCCTTTACTTGCTGTTTACAGCTGTTTTATCATCCTATTTTATGGTATAGCATGCGGCGGCATTCTGTTCGCTCCGGTTGCTGATTAGTGTTAACTTTTGCTGTCGGCTGAGCTGTTTGACTGCATATTCACGCTGCATCGCTTCCTGCCTGGTCTCAAAGGCTTCGTTGTATATCAGGCTGACCGGCAGCCGGGCTTTTGTGTATTTTGCGCCCCTGCCCGCACTGTGTGCCGCAATTCTTTTTTGCAAATCATTTGTCCAGCCTGTGTACAATGTACCATCCCTGCACCGGAGGATATATACATAGTTCATTGCAAGCCTCTATTCGTGTATTATTTTATAATTATAATACAAACAGTATATTTATCTCCGTACAGAACAATTTTGAAGTATTCGTATGGCAATTGAGAAAATCAATTATAGTTTATTATATCATAAAATCAATCATCTGTTTCATAAATACAAGCCTTTTTACATGATCTGATGAAATTCATCAAGGAGCGCCATCACCGAGTGCCTTTTTACCGCCGTCCCCTTTCAACTGCCGCTGGGGCTTTTGCTCGCCACCAAACTCCGTCAGGTATTTCCAGTAGCGTTTTGGCATATGACCCATGCGGCACTTGGGGTTATGGCGACCCTGCACCTCAATAGTATCGTAGAAAAGCCGCCACAGTGCGCGGAACTCCTGCTCCTGTTCATCCGGTTCGGGCAGCTGTAAGTCCTCAATTGGAACAATTTCGGAGTGATAGGGCTGATAAATGAGCGCCATGCCATGTGTTTTATCGTATATTAAAAACCGTTCTTCCGGATAACGCTCGCAGAAATGCTGCGTCAGCAGCGGGAGCACATAGTTTTTAGGCTCTATTTCAGCAACGAGGGCATTGTTAAAAATAGAAAAACGCACAAAGCCCATCAAAAGATGGCTTTCGTTGTTTAAATGCTTTACTGCTTTGAACAGGACGTCCACTACATCGTCAGCCAGCATATTCATGACGGACGGGCCATAGCGGTAGCCCATACGCAGAAACAGAAGGATGTACAGCTCTTTATGCAGCTCGCAGGTTAAAAAAGCACGCTGTACAAAGTCCAGTGCGTCTCCGCCCATCTTTTGAGGGATGGAAGTGAGTACCCGATTTGACTTTTTTGATTCTGTAACAATTTCTTTTACAGGAAAAAGAGTGACCTGAGCCGCTTCAGGCTGTAGAATATCCATAGGAATTTCTTTTTTATTATAGCTTTCAAAAACGCAGCACAGCAGCCCGTCAAAGCTGCCGTCATAGCGGTAGATCAGATTTGACCGGTCAGGCATCGTTGTACCTCCTCCCGCGATATTCCAGACTGTATCAGCGAGGGCTGTTCAAAAAGGGAAAGCTGTTCCGGTACTGATTGCTCGGGCAAATTCTGGCCGTACAAGCCGAATGCGGTTTCAGACATTAAAGACCGCAGCACCGCGTCCTGTGTGACTTTTAACCCGTCCGCGATTTTTCCGCCGCAGGTGATGAAATACTGTGCCCTTTTCAGTACGACCCCTAACTTTTTAAGCCCGGTGAAATTCAGTGCGGATGTGCGCCGGGCAATTGCGATTCGCTTTGCACTTGTCACGCCGATTCCCGGTATCCGAAGCAGGTCGTTGTAAGGTGCGCGGTTTACGTCCATGGGAAAGTATTCCATATGATTGAGCGCCCAGTTGCACTTTGGGTCAACATAGGGATTAAAGCTCTGGTGATTTCCGTCCAAAAGTTCACCGGCTGTAAAACCGTAAAACCGCAGCAGCCAGTCTGCCTGATAAAGCCGGTGTTCCCGCAAAAGCGGCGGCTTTGTGTCCATTGCGGGCAGCAGCGCATTT
>Ga0183100_1000915_pt1 | contig 17715 bp, 15 predicted proteins | sample Biomet2_FD_127789 | JGI IMG/M metagenome (GOLD analysis project Ga0183100, IMG submission 127789) | Microbial communities from bioreactor (seeded with anoxic lake sediment) at LBNL, California, USA - Biofuel metagenome 2 | ecosystem: Engineered > Bioreactor > Anaerobic > Unclassified ...
CAATCACTTGGTAAGTACCCGAATAAGTAAACTCGGGCATCCCGTGAGGTGGTGTGCATCGGCTCATAATTGCCTGTGCCATCAGCGTATCACCACCAATCGAATAGTCACGTCAGCGGTTGGCTTTGCTTCTAAGCAAGTTGCTTTTACACTGCTCTCTAGCGCCTCAACAGAGCTTATTTTACTGTAATTTATAAGCTGTTGAATCGCGGTTTGGGGTGTGGCGCTCAGTACAACATCTGCCCACGGTACATCTGTGGCCAACAAATCGCTCGCCACTAGAGTTTGCGTGTAGGGTGCTGAAGCGCTCCACCCAGTAGCTAAAAAAGTAATAGAAAAAGTAATTGGTTTGCCCGCTTTTGCGGCAATTAATTCGTTTAATGCCTTGCCCTGTGGAGCACCCAACGCCTTCTTATCGTCTGTGCCGTCGAGGCCGTTATAAATACTTGAAATTTGCAGGCAAGTGTTAAGCAAATCTTTAAGCACCTTGCCCTGCGCAGCGTCAAGAAGTGAACCCGGCGTTGTTTGTTCTAGGTTGTTGACCACCATATTATTCAGCGCACTCACTGCCAGTTTTTCATCTGTTAGTTTTTTCAGCGCAGCGTCAATTTTGTCCGCATTCTCGTTGAGCTGCTGTATGTCGCAAGCGTCTGTATACGTCGGCTTTACAAGGTCATAATTGGGTGTATTAGTTGCCATTCGCTTCCTCCTCCTTTGTTATTCAGCCACCGGCAGCATGTCCTGCCAGCGCTGGTTTAGTCGGCTGTTCCATGTCTCGCCTGTTTTGCTGCCCCATACCCCGCCATCACTCACATCACTCCACGCAACGCTCAGGCGGTCGCCCCACGTACCTTTGAGCACACTGCCCCACAGGGTTCCGCGCATCCAACTGTACAGCGGGTAAAACTGGGTCATCTCAATAGTCATCGTGCCGTCTAAGTTGTTGACGGCTATCTTGTTGACTATGTATTGATGTGCCTCGCCATCCACAATGGAGCGGTAACTTACCTTCTGATTAACATCCAGCCAAGGCACATATAAGCACCGCAAAGTTTTCGTACTCTTGGCACGCGACGTTTTCCACGTTTCATAGCGCGCGCGCTCCAGCGCCAAGGCCGTGGTGTAGATGTTTTCATACTCCCCGCCCTCCAGTACAGTTTTCATCAAACCCATGCCCTCGTGGTCGCAGGCATAGAGGGAGAAGGGATTGACAACAAAAGCGATATTAGGGCAGTTGTATGTCTGTCGATATTGCGCCTTGACTGTCTCTGTGGGTTCGGTATTAAACTCCATGGCCATAACGTGAATTTGGCTCTCTCCTTGTAATACAAATCGCTGCTCCGTATATTCAACCACGTAGGATACATTGGCGAGCATCCTGCCCTGTGGCAATAGAGAGAAAGTTCCATCGCCGTGTTGTATGTACATCGGGTACATTGGCGTGCCCTGTACTTTCATCCGCTGGCTGGCTACGCTGTCTGTGTCCGGCACCACGGAGATGGTCATACCATCCTCCAGCACGTTAAAAGCGTCATCAATATGCACTGCGTAGGTTCCGTCTGTCTGCACGCAACTATCGGCAGCGTGGCTGGCATCTAGCTCCTGACCCCATATCTCAGTGCAATTCTTGATGTCAGCATAGCTGTTTTGCCCGCTCTCGCTGAGCACAATAGCCGCCATTTCATCCACTTGTAATGTGGGCGCATCGCTATAAGTCAGCGGAGCAAAGTCAACCGTGTATACGCCATCCAGCGAGTAGTAGTGCTGATACTCTCGCCACAGTCCCACAATTTCATCCAACACTTCTTGGGGGTAGGTGCTCCGTTGTTTTTCGATGTCGTATGGGATGGTGGAACCGAAGTTCAATACCACATGTTGGTGATGGGGCACAAAGCGCTCAATGATATCCTCCAGCGTACTTCTTACATTGCTGCCCGCAGGGATGGTCAGCTCACTCCCGATGGGGTTCCCGCGCTCTTGGGTCGCGCCCGCCATCATATCCAGCAAGGTCAGGCTGATTTCCCGCTGTTCGATGTCTACTGAATATTGATTCTCCGACAGTACAAATGAACCAATCGGAAACCACACCATTGTGCCTGTAATGTGATGCGCAATCCCATACTCAGCGCGCACGACGCGGTTTAGCCATAGCGTGCTAAGGCGCTCAGGCACCTCGCTAATAGTGATGTTATGCAGGGCGATATTCGCCGTGCGCCGGATGCTTGTGCTGGAATCAATCGACAGGGAAAAAGTAGTAATCAACCCTTGAATTTCAGTCGTAGCTTTGACGTTGTTATCAGGGTGCATCAACAGACGCATCATGACCTGCTTAGTCGGCTGCGTAAGCAGCGCGAGGCGTTCATCCCTCGTCATCTCTTGCCACGTCACAGCCACACCACCGCCTCGGGCGTAACGGGCGCGTCGGCCACTTCTGTCCACGCAAACTGCTGCTCAACAGCCTCGACAATGCCCTGTGCATCTTCACTGGTCACAGCATCCACCTGTACCAACCACATCCAGCCCTCATAGCTTTTCAAGAGTTTGATGGTCGCATTATTGAGAAAGTTTGAAAATACTCTGCGGTATGCTTGGTTTCTCCCAAACAAGGGATTCCCCTCAGCATCAAAAGGCGTAAACACACCTTTTACTGTTCCGCTGTAATAATCCATAGCCCCATTGCGCACTGCCTGCGGCTTGGTGCTGAAGTACGGTTGCACGTATGTTTGACTGGTTTGTCTCTGATAAGTGATGGCGGGGTTGCCCACACACACGTATGCTCCCATCGCGTTGCCAATAAAGATACCGTCAAAGTCAACGGTGATCTCGGCCCCGTATACCGGCACCTCGGTATCGCCGCTCACGTATTTCATGATATATTCATAGGTTTCGCCAGTGGCGGTATAGATGTCGCAGGCCGAGAAATCGCCATCCACCGGTGCGCCTATCGTTCGCTCAAGGATAAGCACAGGAGCCGTGCCGTTCATGCGATAGACGCGCACCGCATCAGGGATGCCCAACAGTGTAAAATCATTACTATCGTGGTCAATGCGCACCCCACAAAGGGCGCGGTCGTTTACAATAAGCACCAGTTTCACCTCCTGTATCAAAAAATGGTACGGGGAGTAGACAGCGCCACTCCCCGTATCGCATCACGGCTGTTTGTACAACCGCTGCATCAGTTGGTTGGGTAGTTCGCGCACAATCGCCGCACTCAAACCCTCGGTATCTTGCACACCGCTGACTACCACATCGCCAATCGTGAGGGTGATGGGTGCAATGGGCATAGTCATACCTGCCGTTTCAAGGACGTTTGCTCGGGCTGCTTGGTACATATGGTTGGCATCCACAGGGGAGCGCAATCCGCTCTGCACCAAATTCCACAATTTCTTGGCGTGTGATTCATTGAAAATAACCTCCGGCTCGCTGGCTGTACCATCCAACTGAGCAAGGCCAGTATGGGTATTGACACCGCCGCCTGCGTATGCCTTTACCTTAATTGTGCCGTCCTCGTTATAGATGTTGTCGGTCTTTTTCAAATCTTCAATGGCCTTAATGGCATCGTCTAGTTTGGCAAGGGTTTCGTCATGACGCGCATCATTAAGTGCCTCTTGCGCATCGCGAACGGCTTTTTGGTCGCTCTCGTAGGCAAACCCAATACCGTCGCGGTATACCAATTTATTGCGTTGGCCCTGTGCCTTTTGCAAGTCCTCCAACGCTTCTTGGAGCCGCTTCTGCCGTTCGTAAGCGTCATTAACGCGCTCTAGCTCGTCGCGCTGTTCTTGGAGGGCTTTGATTTTGGTGTCGGCAATGGCATCGTTCCACTCCTCTTGTGACGTTTTCACATCCAGAATGGCCTGTTCATTGCCCTCGATCTTTCGTTGCAGCTCTTGATACTTTTCGGACTGCGTATCTAGGGTTTCCTGTTGCGCGCGAAGCGCCTCATTCTGCCTCATGATATTAGCAATCTGCTCATCCCCGTTTGTAATAAGGGAGGCGTATTTTTCTGCCGAAGGTTCTGCGCCCTGCGCTTGATTCAGCGACAGAATACCCTTAACAGCATCGGCGCTTGCAGCTAAAAGATCAAGCGCGTTTTGCAGGTTAGTAAGGGCGATGTCATTTACCGCATCCTTCATATCCTGTAAATCGCCCTCGGTCTGGAGAATGGTACTGTCCAATTCCTCCAGCGCTTCAGTGTACTTATGCCAGTCTGCACTATCTTCCTCGATCACACCGCTCGCAATCAGAGCCTCAAACTCTTTGGCAAATACCTCGCGTTGTTTGGCAAGTATTCCCAATTTGTTTGCGGTTGCATTAAGCCCGGCAGCGTAGTCGTTGGCCGTCACCTCTTTGCCAGTCTTACCCATTAGGGTAATGCGGGCATCGGTGTTGTCAATAATGCCATCCGCACGGTCTTGCTGGTACTCATAATAGTCTGTGATGTTATCAAGGCGCTGCATGGCGAGTTCGCGCTCCTGCTCCTTGAGTTCCTCAATGGTGTCTTTCACGCCTTGCGCCAAATCCCATCATTTCTTGTCCAGGTCAATTTTTTTGCGCGTTTCTTCATCGTAGTCGCCTACGCTGATGTCGCCATTCTGGATTTTTGTCACCAATGCATTAGACAGACCGGTCTTTTGTTTTACGCTCGTCGCAGTTGCAAGATACTTGTCATAGCCCTTCTGGTTTTTCTCCAGCTCGGCCTTGGTGGATTTAATTGCCTCGGCAAGCGTGGCGTTTTGCACAAGGTAGCCGACTTGCTTTTTCGCGGTATCAATCAGCTTTTGCGTTGCCTTCTTCGCAACGGTCAACGCACGCTCTATCCAATCATACAGATTAGAAAGACGGTCAAGCAGACTTTCAGCATCGCCACTGCCACCCTTACCGCCGCCGCCACCTTTATTGGATTTACTCCCCGATGTTTTGGCGCTGCCCGTAATTCCCGATGCGGTATACCCCAGCGGGTTCGCCGCAAGTTCGCCAATCACTCCCCAAATGCCCTTTTTCTTCAGCGCGTCGCCAAGGCCATTCGCTGCGGCACGTCCACCTAGCGAGGCAAAACCACGTTTGCTGGCCAGAATCTTCTTGGTTTCTGTGCCGTTAAATACCATGTCGCCCTTATCCAGCGTGCGTAAAGAAGGTGTTTTCACCAACTCCCACGAAGCTGTGCGGCGGTTCATAACTATTTCCGGCTCAATTTCACCGATCAGCGTAGTGCCGCCACGCGCATTGCGTGTACCGTCCGCGTGCGCAGGGAATATTGAGCCAGTGCTAGATGAGGGGGCGGTAGGGTTTCCACCCAAAGCGCCACCGCCACTAATAGCCAAATTTATCGGTTTAGTGACGGGCATAGCCAATAGGGCATTCAAGGCCACAACCTGCGTGTTGGCGGCTGCGATCTCCTCTGTGCCAACCGGTTTTACAACATCAGTGCCGATATTTGCATCAAGGGCGGCAACGCTGTCGTTGGCTGCCTGCGTATCCGCGTCAACCGTCAAGGAACCTGTTCCATCTTGGGCCTGTTCGCTCCCGTTCCCGGTGAGGTTGACCGTCCCAGCGGTGATCGTAGCCGTGCCTGCGTTGATGGGCTGTACTTCAATCTCTTGCTCAGCTTGTTTGTTGGCAGCTTCTGTGATGGTGGTGGCCCCCGTATTGGCCGCGTCCACCAATGCCTTCACAGCCGCAGGGAACTGGTCAACAATGTCAAATTCGGCTGTGTCGTACTCGTTCCAAGCAGATACGACATTGTACAGCGCTTCGAGGCTCAGACCGGTTTTAGCGGCAATGGTATTAACATCCATGCCTGCTTTGAAGCTGTACTCCCCACTCTTGCTCTTGTCCATCACGCCAGCTTGCGTGAAAAACTTCGCGGCTGCGCTTTGGCTAAGCTCTCCATTCTTATCAAAAAGCCCTTGATAGGCTTTCAGGACGCGCTCCATTTCCTTGGGGTCGGTTTCGCGCCCTTTGCTCAGCACATAATCAGCGCCGGTGCGGAACTTGTTTGTGTCCGTCTGATGGTTGTCCAAGCTCTTTATCAGTTCATCTACCATCTGCTTGGTATTGCGGAACACATCTCCTTCTTCTCCACCGTTTACCGCATCCTGATAGCGTTGGTAGGCAGACGTAGCGGCGTTAATGTTGGAAGTAAGGATGTTAAAACCATTGCTTTGTTCGGCAAGGGCTTTGACTTGCGCTTCCTGTGTGGCGATGGCTTCTTCGCTGTACTTGTCGCGCGCCTGCCGCATCTTCTCCAGCGTTTGCTTGGCAGCTTCATACTCCTGTTGGTTCAGGGCTTTGCCGTGCTCAACGCGCAGTTCCTGTTCGTGATTCATCTGCTCGTTGATTTTGGCAAACTCATCCATGTCAACGGTGTAGCGCCCCTGTGTGCCGCGCTTTACCGCGCCAGCATACCGCTCATTCAAGGCCACAAGGTCTTTGTATTGCTGCATGGAGATGCTGCCAGTCTTGTTTGCATCGTCCGCAATCGCCCGCGCATCGCTTTGGGTTTTACTGAGTTCCGTATAGCTGTCGGTCAGCCCTTGCAGCGAGTGAGCCTGTTTTGTGGTATATTCTGCAAACCCTTTATCAAACTCGGCGCGGGTCATGGTCGTGCCATCAGCCAGTGTTTTGGCATAGGCTCGCTGGCTGTTGGTCAGTTGCTTCGCCCATGTAATAGCGTCCTCTCCGGCCACATCACTGATGAACGTATCAAGGTTGCGGGCTTCGGCCATGAACTCCTCAGTGGCAAGGTATTTCTGCCCCATTTGCTGACTTACGTAGTCAGCTCCCTTTGATAGGAGTACGGACTGCTGGGCCTCTATTTTCTGCGAAAATTCAAGGTATGTAGTGCCATTGTCCATATACTCTTGATACGCATTGCCCATTTCTTTCAAAGCGCTTTGCGCTTCGCTGCTGACCATGGGCTGGATAAACATTTTATTAAACGCGGCTGTCAGGTCGCTACCTTCGGCTCCATTTTGGTCAGCAATCTGGCTTAACCAGTCCATATTAATGGTACGCATCGCGGTTTCCAGCGCGGCGCGCACGCCATCATCGGCACTTTCCAGAGCGCCTCCAGATGCAAAAGCATTGGCTAAAGTCGCCCCAAGCTGAGTGTATGTTTCATTTAGGGTGGTGTTTATACCACTTTCCAATTCGCCTACTGTCGCACTCAGTTTGGCGCTCATAGCTGCCAGCGTTTCGCTTGTTATATCGCTTTGCGCCCATTCCGAAAAAGGGATGCCCGCCCGCTCCATTGCGTCCGAAACGCTGCCATCTCCGTTGTAATAATCGCCTTGACCCATCTGCGCCCAATACTCTTGTGGCGTTTTTGTGGTCAAGTCGCGCAATTTGCGTAGTTTTTGCAGCGTAACATAATCGCCATTTGTCCCAAATCCCCACATATCGGTACGAGAAAAGTTCTTTTCCTTCATGCCGGTAAACCAATCATCGCGTCCGTCGATAATTGCTTGCCGACTTGCCGTAGCCATGCGCTCGTAAGCGGCTGTGACACTATCCAGCGTATCCGTCAGGGACAGTAAGGCATTTCCTTGCGCATCATAGCCCGTTACTAACTCAGGGAATGTCGCCGCCAACTCCGCAACCACGGCGTGATAGCGCTCGTACTCCTCAGTGGAGAGGCTTACGTTTGCGCCCGTGGTAAGGTTTACGCCCTTGGCAAGCTTGACATACTCCTCGCCATATTGCTTCACGGTTTTTTGCGCATCTTGCTGTTTCTGGTTTTCTTTGTCCCAAGCAACAACAGCCTCTTGGCTGGCTTCAATGGCGTGTTGGCGAGCATTCACAATAGCATCGCCCCATTGTACTGCCAGATTAATACCCATACCAACGAGGGTCGCAATTCCAGCAGAAGCAAGCGCACTACCTACGCTGGCCAGCACGGGCCTCAGACCGCTCACGACGCTTTTGAAGCCTGTGGTAGAGACGATTGCCTGTCGCTGCGCCGCTTCAAATTCCGTCAGCGCACCCATACCATTTTTCAGGCCGCCGCGATAAGATTCAAACGCATTTCCAAGCTGCTGCACGGCACTGCTTTCTTGGGCAAGCTGAGCCGTCCACTTGTCATCGCTCCAGCTTTCCTTGTAACTCTGTTTTACGAGATTGGAGAAGGGCTGCATGTTCTTATCGAGCGCATTGAGCTTGGATTTTCTGAATAGATTGGAAATCATAGGGTTCAGCGCCATGCTGCCGCCATTAGCTTGCACAATGCCGGTTTCGGGTTTATACAGGGTCATCAAACCCGCCGCCAACCCGGCCAGCGAGGGCATACTGTCCACCACACTCACGATTGATGTCAAAGTGGAAAGCAAGGCAGTCAGCGCATTGTTAGCGCCAACAATCATATCTGCATCAAACAGTTTGCCCGCAAAACCCTGTTGAGCAGCATCAAGGCGCTTTTGCGAAGCCTCGATAGTGGTCAGATACTTTGAGTATTCTGCCGCTGCCGAACCCTCGGCATTTTGCGTACTGGTGAACGCTTTGCGGACGCTCTCCCAGTTGGTCAGCATACCGGCAACATCCGACGCGCGATTTTTCCCGGCCAACAGTTCCAACAGAGCGCCTTGGTCAAGGTCGCTCATGTCCTTCCAAACACCATAGATACCATCAAAAATATCATAGGTAGATTTGAAAGTTTTCTCGTCGGCCATGATGTCAAAGCCGCCCTTGCCGTCAACGTTGGTCAACTTTGCAATCGTTTCTCGGAGCCGCGAGGTGGATGTCGCCATGCCGTCTGTGCTTTCGCCAGCTTCTTCCAGCTCAACCTTGGCTCCACGAACGCGCATTGACACGGTTTTAATCGCGTTGCCCGTCTTTTCCAGATCACGGTTGACCTCGCCCATACCGGTAATCATCGCAAGGGTTTGGTCAAGACTGTTACCAGCCACCGCAGCAGCCGCGCCAGTGCGCGTCAAAGCATCAGCCAGACCGCCCGCGCTCACTGCCTGCGTGTTCGACAAGATATTGATGCGGTCGATTACGCTTTGCGCATCGCTGGCTGCTAAATTGTAAGCTTTTAAGGTGCTGACCAATACGCCGGTAGACGTATCAATACTCTGCATCCCATCGCCAACGTTATAGAATATCTGCGCTAATTCGCCAAGATTTTGGGCTTCTTGCAGGGTGTACCCCAGTTTAGAAAATGAGGTGGTGGACTTGATGTAGTCGGTCATATCCGTGGCCAATACCTGCGACCGCTTAGTGGCACTTGTTAGGAAGTCATCATAGCCCTGCGCCGTTTCATTTGTTACTTTGCGCAAGTCCGTCATGGCGCTGTCAATGTTGCCGACTTCCTTAACAAAGTTGCGGGCTTGGTTGGTAGCGCCCATAACCACTTTGCTGACCAAGAACCACGAGGAGAATTTTTGCACGCGGCCCATGGTTTGCTCAAAGCCGGTAGCGCCATCCATTCCCATCGTGCGCGCAGCGTCTTTGAATTGCTTCAGTTCGAGCTGTACCTTGGTCAGCGCAGGGTTATCCCGCACTTGGCCCAGTTCTGCATTAAGCTTATCAAACCACGTTAGCAACTCAGGACTACCACGCATCTTCGACCATGTAGCGCCAATTTCTCGCAGTTCATTGCGAGTTTTCATGATGCGGTTGGTGAAGTTGTCCATCGACGTACCAACGCCTGCGCTATCAAACACGCGGAATTGCGACTGTACGGTCTGCACTTGAGCAGTCAACTGGCTTAACGCCACATCCATCTGTTGCGGTGCCATTGTAGTGGCGTTTGTGATTAAATTCTCGTATTCTTGGCGTAAAGAAGCCAACTCTGCCTTTGCTGCACTGGTGGTTTGCATCATTGCAGCGGCCTCGGCAGGGTTTATTTTACCATCAACAGTGTTTTTATCTTGGTACGCTGTCAGCGCATTCTCTAGCTTATTGAGCTTTGCTGCGCCCTCCATCGCCCGCAACGAAGCCAGTGCCTGTTGCAACTGCTGTTCGGCAGCCGATGCCGCCGCGCCAAGTTTCTCAAGGCCGTTAGCCTCTCCAGCCCCTTGCTGCGCGGTGCGTACTTTATCCATAGCGCTCGCTAACGCTTCTGCCGATGCCGTAGCAGGGGCATAGTTTAGGCTGTATAGCGACCGCTGCATCTTACTTCCCTGTGAAAAGAGAGTATCCGACTTGTTCAAGGCATCTGTTTGGCTCTTGAGCTGAGACATCAACGAGGCAAGCTCGGTCTTTTGGGTTTGAAGTTTGGATACAACCGCCTGCGTAAACTGCGTAGTTGGCTGCTGCCCCGCACCATTGCCAAAGCTGGCAAACATGTTCTGGATGTCTGCAATGGCGGCTTTCGCTTTTTCCGCTCCAGCAACAACATCTCCGAATTTGGATTGTTGATACTGGCCCAACTTGGTGGCATATTTTGCGCTGGTTGCCTCAAACGATGCCTTTTCGTCCGCAAACACATTCTCATTTTTTCGGGCCGCAATCGCGCCGGTGTTGCTTTTTTCTGCCCGCGCCAACTCCATGCGCCGGTCGGCCACCATTTTAATGGCGTTGCTAAGTTGGGTCAGGGACGTGACTGCTGTCGCGGAGGCAGGGTCGATACCCTCAATCTGCGAGCGGATGTCGGCCAAACCCATCTCTTGACCCCGACCCTCGACGGGCGATGTCCAACCCTTTTCCACAGATTGGTAGTTCTGTTCATTCAGGGTTGTTTTGGACTGACTTTGCAAACGGTCGAGCTGGCCTAGCAACTGGGTGCGCTGTTTAATGGCGCTTTGCAGGGATTTGTTGCCATCGCGCAACACCCTGCCCTCGCTGTCGAGGTTGGCGTTGTACTCCTGCATATACTTGTACTGGCCGTTCAACTGACGTTGAGCGCTTAATACAACGCCCAAACCGTCCTGCGTCTCACCGGCGATTTTGACACTGGCCAGTTCTGTTGCAACAGAGGTTTGGGCATTTTTACCCTTGCCGGTGCGAGTGGGCATGTCGCTCATCTTGGCCATTACAGCCTTGATTTTGACCTGCCCAGCCTCCACCTTTTTAATCAACGCACCAATCGAACCATCGTCCATGCCGTACTGGCGCAACTGTTTTTCCAGTTCGCGGCTGTTGGCGGGGCTGGCCTTGTAGGTTGCTACTGCGCGCTGTTGTGCTGTTTGCACCGCTTTGGCCGTTGCGGCGGCATGTTTGGCCATATCCTGCGCCGAGGGCATGAACATGGTCGGTGCCATTGCAGGCATCGGCGTGTTGCTCAAGCCCTGCAAAGCGGTGGTCACGGCCTTTTTGAAATCAGCCAGTCCTTGGGTGTCAGGCACGATTGTGACCGGCACGGGGATGGTACCAAGCTGTTTGAGAATATTGTTCACTGTGCCTTGGGGATTCGTTACCTCTACACTGGCACCCACCACGACTTGAAGTTTATCGGCCACTGGGTTCACTCTCCTCTCATGCGGAAGTTGCGCAGGTCTGCTTTATGCAGGGCGCACCGCTTCCTATGCGCCCTGCGCAAAGCAGCGCAACTAAAGCAAAAGGGAGGGGGTTTCCCCCTCCCTATCGCACTTGATAACCCATTGCACTCAGCCCCTCAGCCAATGTGAACAGGTGTTGTTTCGTGGAGGCCAGCCGTTCAACGGTTGCCTCCACAAACGGTCGCGGCTCCATAAAGCCGCCGCCTCCGTGTGTGTAGTCATATCCACCGCCAAATTCCACTGTTGCGGGCAGGTCTTTGTCGGTGGTGGTAAACTCTCCCCATGGATTGGGATTATCTGGTGTGTTTCCCTGTTCGCTGGGCTGGGTGAAGTTCTGCACCACCACGGTTAAACCAGAGCCGGTGTTTTGGATGTTGCTGGCGCTGGCCAGCCCGCCTCCTTCGCCGCGCCGGATATACTCCTTGGGCGAATATGCTCCGTACACCGTTTCTTGGATGGCGGCCTGCTGTGCTTCCATCACAACCTTTGCAACCTTGGTTTGCATTACCTTTGCAACATCCCGCTCCAACGCGCGTTTGAGGGCGCGCAAGTCGGCGTACTTGGCCACACTCACTCGCCCCCAGTCTGCTCGCGCGCATAAAAGGTAGCGTTAATAATGTTGCCCACATCATAGGCGCTGTGCTGCGAAGGAAGCGATACGCACGTTCCCTGCGCGTCCGTATATTGAGCAAACACCAGTAGGCCGGTACTGGGCAATGCCAAGCACCCTCCCTTACCAAGGGCGGCAGCGTTCAACATCCCTGTCGCGTCGGTGATGCATAACATCCCAGCCGGGGCGCTATCCGACACCAAAGAGGCGGGAATACCCAATAGCGTCGCAATCTGTGTTAAGGCAATACCAAGGTTATATCCGTCGCCGGTGCGCGTAGCCGCATTCTCAACGATCTCGCCCCGTACCTCAATACGCCACAACCCACCCGCCATACGCATTCCAATCACCTGTGCGGATAGTACAAACCCTTCTGCGGAACCGACATTACCATAACCCTGAATCACCTGCGGACACACGTCCTCGGCTAATTTACGTAGCGAGATGCTGCGGTCGCGGAAGTGAATATCTACAATGGAGCGGGGCGCTATGTTTGCCCCATTGAATTTGTACTTGAGTATGCTGTTGCGTATACTTGTCTCGGCCGCAGCTATTTTACGGTCTATTGCGGTCAGTATCGTATTGAGCAATACATCCAATGCCCGACTATTTACATTGTCATCGGCCATTGCGCCTCCTCCTTCCTATCAATGCTTGAGCATCGGCAACATCACTGTGCAGGCTTCGCCAGCCCATCCGGGTTGACCCCGCTCGCCCCCAACTGTTCGGCGGCCATAGCAATTATTTTGGTCAGTTCGCCATTGGTGTTATTCAGCAAATCAGGCAGCGCACTCAGGAAGCGATCAACCGAAGTGCGTTTGCGTTCGTGCTCAATACACTCGTCCGCATAACCGAGAAGGGCGGGAATATTGGTTTCAACCACCGCCATTACTTCCTCCATGATATTGGTGCGGTCGATCAGTTCATAAGTCGCATCAATGTCGGTCAACACCGCGTCCAGCTCAGGCATAGGTAACACAACCAACTTGAGCAACGTGCGATGGGCGGCAACAGTACGCATGTAAGGGTGATATGCGCCGGTCTGCGCGTCTACCACGACATTCACAATCGAACGCACCATAGCAATCTGCTCAGACAGAGAGAGGCGCGGCTTTACCATCAGTGTTACCTCGGTACCGTCCTGCGCGGTATATACGCACACACGGTTATAGGCGGCGCGCTGCGCTTCCAGCTTGTTCTGAAACATCGCAGCGGCCTCCTTGGTGGTCGCTTGCTGAGCCATAGATAATAACTTGTTCTTACTCACTTTAGCCATTGATAGTATCCCCTTTCAATTTCGTAGCGCGTTTTTTGGGCGCGGTATCTTTAGTGTCGCCGGGTTGGTCACTGGCTTGCTTCTGCCCAGCAGCCTTGGTTTTGGCTTTCGCCCTTGCTTTGCGGGCGGCTTTCTCCTGTGCGGCCTCCAGCTCCCATGTCTGGTTCATGATGTAAGAAACGCCAATGCAAATCGCATCGGCCTCGTCCTCGGTCGCCTTGATTTGAAAATGCTGAAGCACATACTCTTTTGCTTGCCGCTTCAGCGCGGGTCGTTTACCCTTTTCAAATCCAAGGATGGTGCGCCACGTCGAAGGGGCGCGTATCGTGATCGGTATGTCGTTAATCTGTGCAAGCGCCCAGCTTAATATCACGGCCCCCTGTATGCGTGCGAGCATAATCAGTGCGTGCGCATCTCGTAACATAGCCACATCCTCGATGACAATAGCATCCGGCTTGTGTGCGTGGATGAGCTTGTCAATCTCCATGGCCATTTGCACCAACCGCATAGCGGTGTTGTGTTCGATGCTGTTTGCGAGCTTTTCAAGGTTTAGCACGCCGTGGTGTTTTAGCTGACTATCTTCAAACAGTGCGTACCCTGTTTTAATCGTTGCTTGGTCAAGTGCCAGCAACCTCATAGTTGGTGTTCCTTCCATAATTTATACAAGTCCCTTGTTTCCCGGCGCGAGAACATTGCCACCAGCATTGCACTGCCGGTCGTGCTGTCGGCCACGCCAAGCAAGTCATACATTGTCGCACCACGCATGAGGTACTTGGCTATTTGTACGGGGTTGGTAATACATACCATATCGTCCGCTTCATAGCGGCGGTCGGTCACGGTCGAACGTTGTAACACAGTGTCATTCTCTCCTCGCTTTGGGTATAAAAGAGGGGCGCACCCGAGTGAGTGCGCCCCAAATCACTACTTACCCCTTTGCCTTCTTTGTAGGCGCAGGTGTAGAAACAGGTGTCACCTCGGAGACGGATGTCTCAGCGGGCGCAGGCGTAAGCGCCTCGCGCACACTGGGCAATGCCTTATTCGTATCAAAACCAGAACGCTGAATCATTTCATCAGCCTCGGCCTTAGTCACGCGGCCAGCCTGCAATTCCTTTACCGTGAGGAACGCCTGATAGCACTCCACAGAGCAGGCGATAGAGCGCCAAGGGGTTACAGCCCCCATGCTGGCGCAGCCGTCGCAGTTGTAGTAGGTAGCGCCGCAGGTGACGCAGGTGTGGTTAGGCTTTTTGGGCATTTTGTGCCGCCTCCTTACGCATCGTCGCCGTCAGGCACGACGATCTCAAACAGCTTCTTGGTCTTGTCGCAATACTGCTGCATCGCCTCGATGGTGAAGGGGTGCTTGCTGTCCGTAGAGAAGCCGATGTCCACCTCGGACAGGAGCTTCGCCTGCGGGAAGATGATGTAGGCGCGGTACTTCTGCGTGATGTCGCACACATCGCAGCCCAGCACCTCCAGCACGAAGCGACCAGCAGCAGGGAAGTCCTTGGCGCTGTTGTACACAGCCACCGCCTCAGCGGAAGCGTAGTTGTACATCACCATCAGGCGAGTGCCCGCAACAAGGCCGGTGGGCGGGGTCAGGGCCTTGGTCGCAGCATCCAGCGCAAAGTGGGTCGCATCAGCGGTCGCGGCCAGCGCGTAGGCGGTACCCAACGTCTCGTCGCCGTTCAGGCCATAGATGTAGGTAATTTCCGCAGCCGCCGTACCTACCGGCACTTCGGACAGGGTAACAGTGGTGTAGCCCGCATTCAAAGTAATTTCTTCAAACTTGGGCACAGTCAGCTTGTTCTGCGAGGTCGCCACCTGCTTGGCAGAGCCGAACTGTGCGGCGGCCAAAGCAAGGTCGAACAGGGAGTTACTGGCCGTAAACTGAGCTTTCTTGCCGCGCTCGAAGGTCATAATGGGCGTACCGAGGGCATCCAGCGCGTCCTTGGTGTCCACCGTCACCTTGAGGCTCGGTTCCTCCACCTGATTGATACTCCACAGCGCCTTGCCATCAGTGGTAGAGAACATCGTGCCACGAACCGCGCGGTCGATAACGAAATTGTTAATATTCATGAAACCCTTCCTTTCGTTGCACGTTACTTTTTCAGTTCGCGTGCATAGTCGAGCATCGTCTTATCGACTTTGCTCATGTCCACGCTGCCGCTATAACAGCCTTGCAGCAGGGCCTTGCTCGAATCAATGAGTTGAATCCGAGCGACAGAATCCATAAACGCGCACAGGGTCAGGTCGCGCACCTTTTGCAAGTCGTACTTAAACCCAGCGGAATTGACCATGGTGGAAATAAGCGGTTGCAGGCCGGACTTGCCGGATTTGCGCTTGCGCTTTTCCAAGTCCTCATAAGCGATTTCAATGAGGAGTTTTTTGGTCGCTGCGTTCATCGCTTTCTCGCGCACTTGGGTTATGTTGTGCATCTTGCAAAGATAGTTCCTGATGCGGGCGGCTATGAGTTCGTCAATCACAACCATGTCTTGCCGTATCAATACGGGCCGATCATGGGTGGTATCCCACTCGCGCTTAAAGCTCTGTGGGTCGAGGTCGCCAAACAGGATGCGGCTGTCCTCAATATTCATGGTTGTGAAAAGCATACTGAATAGGTCAAACTCGCTGATTTTCTCGTAGTCAATGCCCTGCATATCCAACTCCGCTTTCAGGTTACACGGCAGAGCTGTCAGGGTATGTATCATTGAGAAGTAGCGCCCTTCGCCCATCTCTAAGACTTCACCCAGCGTGGGCTGGCGTATGGAGATGTAGGGATTGACCTGATATGACGTGCCAAAGTAAATTTGCAGCTCGTCCGGCTCTTGAAACTTACCTTCTGCGCTCATAGGCGATCACACTGCCTGTTTGGCCCCTGAACGGCATACATTAAACCGCGTCCGTGGTAATCCCCTACTGTGTCAAACGTAGTCGATTCGACAGTCTGAACCTTACCAAGCCCCAGCTCTTTGGAGCCGTTGATAAGGTAGTCAATCTTCTCGGCTAAAACGTCGATGCGCGTTCCCCGGTCGGTCAAGCCAAGTTTGTCAGCCGCTTGTTTGTCAAAACGCATCAGGCTATCATGGGTTAGCACGCGAATGTAGATGTTGTACCACCGCACGGCGGGCGACACCTCAGCCCCAATACCGATCTCAAAAGTAATCAAGGTCTGTGCGGTTTCGCGAGTATCGGGGGTTTTTTTCCACGGAATGATGGATGTATAACGAAGCTCCATGGCCGGTAGTGTCACCGTGGGTGAATCCGTAACCAATTTCACAATATCTGCGTCCATCAGTAACGCCGTGAAAATTTTGTTTTTCATGTCGCCCAGTACGTTCATGTTATAGTTCAGAACATATCACCCTCCTCTGCCCCTTCCGGTGTTTCGGCGGGCAAGGGATAATAGTCGGCAATACCCAGTTCTCCATTGTCTTTGTCTTTGCGATACCGATCTTGTGCCAGCGTCAGCTCAATTACGCCATGTGGCTGTGCGCCATCATTTGCTAATAGATTGTTAGCTAAGGCGCTTGCTCGCGTCACAACATATGCATCCGGCTCACAACCGGGGCCAAATACGCCCAATAAAAAACGCCGGTCGCGCCGGATGGCCAGCGTATCGGCATTTAATGGAACCACAAGCCTGATCTGTGAGCTGTTGACCTGTATGTCAACGCCCTCCACAATCCCAATCCCGGAATCGCCTTTTCTCACATCCTCGCGTGCAGCAAAAGCGACGCATATCTCGCCCGTAATGTTTCGCCATCGCAATAGCGCTGTACATTGCGTCATCATGCCGCTGCACACCATTTGAGCGTTTGCATCCACCTGCGTTACAATCCATCGGCTACCGCACCAATCTACCATAGCGCCCGGTACAATCCCATCTTCGGGTCTGGTAATAAACTTGCGCACAGCAACTTGGGCGGTTTCAGTAATTTGCAACTCCATCGGCAAACCATCTACCGTTGTCTGTTCCCAAAACAGAGCCTCTCCAAACGAGGCGGCCACTGCCTTGCGTTGCACAGCCAATGCCGCATCTTTGGGCGTACTAAACCCATAAGTGCCCTGTATCAGTCCGTAATAGCGACTATCGTGCCTCATATTACGCCTCAGTGTCCGCAGCAAGGTCATAGGTGGGCCTCAGCCACTTGCCTGTTTCCCTGTCTTTGCTGGCATAGGCACGCAAGTCGCTCAGAAAGTCGTTGCGTTTGGCGGCAACCGCCGCTTCAAACGACACACGCTCCTGCGCCGGTGAAAATAGCGACTTCGCCTCGCTGGTTTGGAACATCATCAGCTTGGGCATCAGACGCGCACGCTGGCGCTCGTAAAACAGATAGACCATGCCGTTTGCCAGCAGGTCAGCCTCATCCTCGGTGATCGCCTCGACGAAGGCCATG
>Ga0183100_1000916_pt1 | contig 17673 bp, 19 predicted proteins | sample Biomet2_FD_127789 | JGI IMG/M metagenome (GOLD analysis project Ga0183100, IMG submission 127789) | Microbial communities from bioreactor (seeded with anoxic lake sediment) at LBNL, California, USA - Biofuel metagenome 2 | ecosystem: Engineered > Bioreactor > Anaerobic > Unclassified ...
TTTCTGGTAATGTATCTGCTCTATCAATGAGCCATTTGATATATCCTTGCATAGCAATATTCAAAAGTTCCGCCTTCCCGTTAAATGCTTTTAATCTATCTATTGAAATATTGCCCTGCTTTACATTAACAAAGAAGAACCTTGCAAGACCTGATTGTCCTATATCTGGCGATTCTTCTCCAGTAATCAAACTTACTCCACGAGAATAAAAAGTTTTTTTCAAAGTAGCATCACTATTCATTCTACCACGTCCTGCATGGTGGCCAGCTCCTCTTGATAAGTGTTGCGCTATGCTATCCATTTTCTTTTTATCGCTAAGATTTCCTGGGTGATAATCATCAATAAAAAGGGGCATATCTTTTAGTGTGAATGACAACTTCTCAATATAATTATAGGTGTTCCCAAAGTTTGCCACACCACCATTAAATGGTTTGTACTTATAAAAATGCGCCATAAACAAATTGGATATAGCGGTTTTCAAAGAACCTGTTTCCCCTTTCACATAGAGAGAAAAACTTGGTATGTAACCTACCTTGTCCAAAAAATGAGCAAGAGGTGCCAAATACATAAAAGCTAGTATCGGATAAGTAATGCCCTGTAATCCAATGCCCAACAATTCAAAATCAGCCTTTACCGCTTCTTTTTTACTTATATCTTTTTTATTGTCCACAAAGCAATATCTACCCAGTTCAGATTCCAACTCTGTTTGTACCTCAGAATTGCCTATAGCGCCACCTTTATGCAAGTAACAAAGTTCTCCATTGATAGTACGAAATCCTGTATGTGTATAAATAGTTATCTTTGGTATGCCTAACGCTTTTGTTTTGATATAGTTCTTAAAGTGTCCGATACTCGTCTGTGATGGGCTTATAGTAGGCGACAATCCCCATTCTTTTTCAATCCAATTCATACCGGCAAACTTTTCTGAGGAAACCGTTATTTTACGAAGAGGCGTACCATCAAACATTTTCCCATTAAAAGAAAAACTCTTTGTTTGCCCCGTTCCATCATCTTTTGTGATCTCAAACAATGGCACTACTGTAAAGTTAGATAGTCTAACCGTTTCAACATTGCTTTCCGCATTCCCTTTATAGCGGAAAACATAGCCATCCTGTTCAGTATAAAGCCCATATGTACTATTGTTATCATCTGATTTCAAATGCCCACAAATGATTTCATGTGCATTCATACATTGATTATCATCTAACAATTCTTTTAATTCATCATCCGATAGCACTTGTTTAAGTTGTTGGGCTTTTTCTATTTTGCTCGGCAATGAGTGTCACCTCTTTTCTATATGTTTTATAGACCTGAATTTTATCTTCTAAATTACCAAATGTTAAAATATCTAGAATATATTCGACATAATCTTTCTTCCTGAGTGCTTCAACATATAAGGAATGAAATTCTTCGTCTGACTTCTTAGGAGCATATACTTGGATATGGTTATTTAATTTTATAAAGTATGTATTCAATATGTTGATTGCATTATTCTTCCATTCTTCGAACTTGTCATTAATACACATTTCCATATGTCGCTCTGATATAACTTGAGGCTATATAGGTTTATTCAAATCCATATTTAAATGAAAATCCTTATTTAGTTGTTTAGCTGCTTCCAATACAGAAATATTGAGTAGTTCCTTTACAAAATCAATAGAACTTCCAGTTGCTCCACAACTCCAACATCGATACCGGCTATATTTAAAAGTCATAGATGGGTGTTTGTCATTGTGAAAAGGACAAATAGCTTTACCATGTGATATTTTTATTCCATAGAATTCCATTACTTCTTTTATGTCTAATGCATTTGATATTTCACTAAAAACAGACATTACTTATCAAACTATGCATTTATTTGTCTGATATTATTTAACATAAGAACTTCACTCTTTTTATGAGGATCATTCAAATATGCTAATAAGCTATCGAAATTTATGAGAATCCTTCTACCACTCCAAACATGAACTACTTTGTTTTGTCTGATTAAATCTCTTAGGTAATGCTCAGTAACAGCCGTGTTCTGGTCGTACTGTTTTAATTCTATAATACACTGCTTACATGTCCTCATTCTTGGCAACATTTAATTTCCCCCTTTAATTTCTTCGATAATATCTCTTATTTTTTCCTTGTCCTCATCTGAAAGTTCACGACGTAATTTGCGTGATAAATTCCCATCTGTACAACCGAACCGCTCCGCTACTTGCCAATATCGCACACCTGAGCTTTCAATTTCTTGTCTAATATCATGGTTTGCCATATTTAAGTCCTCCTTATTTTTTTGTTGATTTTTTTGTTATTTACTCTTGACTTTTTGCACACTTATGTTACAATTACATTATACAACAACAATTGTCATCCAGTCAACACATTCGTATTCAAAACACTATGTATTCAACAAATATATTCAAGAGGTGATTAAAATGAGTGTTACGTCTAATTTTGCAACACGCTTAAAAAAACTTAGAGAAGAAAGAGAATTGAATCAAAGCCAATTGGCTAAAGAATTAAATATTTCAAGGGGAAGTATTAGTTACTATGAAAATCAGGAAAGAACTCCAGATATCGAAACACTCGATAGTGTTTCAAAATATTTTGATGTTCCTGTAGATTTTTTACTTGGAAATATTGATACAAAAGAAAAGGAAAACATCACTATTGGAAACGAACTAGGATTATCTGATGATGCAATTAATGTATTTAAAAATCTATACAAACTAAAACAAGGTAAAACAAACACACCCCGAACTATGAAAAAAATTAAGGAAATTGAAGAAGAAAATTTAGAATTTCAAAAAGAGGGACACGATTATAGCAATTTATATGAAAAGGATAAAGATTTATATAAACAAGAAGATATTAATAATGCTGATTTGGTTTATAAAAGTCTTGAATACATATTGTCAAAAGAAGAATCAGATAGTTTATTGAAAAACATTGCCATATACATTTTTTCTAGATTTGAAGATACTGGAGATATTTGTATGTCTTTAAGATCTAATGCGCAATCCAATGAAGGTGAAACTGAAATTTATCTAAAAAACAAAGTAATGAGTGGCGTATTTTTGCTTTCAATCGAAAATATTCTTAACGAATGGCGAAATACCAATCCACAATATACTATTAGGGATTTGGAGTTCAGAAACTATGATGATGAAACAGAAAAAGAGTAACTGAGGTGATTTGGAAATGGCAGCAATAGAAAAACGAAATAATTCTTATAAAATTATGGTATCTTGCGGATACGATATGAACGGCAAACAAATTAGAAAGCGTATGGTTTGGACGCCTTCTCCTGGTATGACAGAAAAACAAATAAAAAAAGAATTGGAACGACAATCTGTTTTATTTGAAGAAAAATGTCAAACAGGGCAAGTATTAGATAACACCATTACTTTTGCGAAATTTGCTGATAAATGGTTCAAAGAGTATGCTGAAAAACAATTGCAGCCGAAAACAATAGCAAGATACAAAGACTTTATGGAACGAATAAACCCTGCTATAGGTCAGATTAAACTTTCCAAGTTACGCCGTACTCATTTAATAGAATTATATAATAATTTATCAGAACCAGGTTTACGGAAAGATATTAAATATCAATATATTTACGATGATTTAAAGGAACTTATTAAAAACCGCTCAATAAGCAAAACCAAACTAGCACATAACATTGGTGTATCATTTGATACTATCAATTATATTTTAGCAGGCAAAGGAATAAGCAAAGCCAACGCTGAAAAAGTAAGTATGTATTTAAAAAAGCCAATGTCTAAATTATTTACCCCTATAAATGCCGATAAAACACTATCTAATAGAACTATCATGTCCCCCCACAAATTAATTAAAACAATACTAAACACAGCAATAGCCTGGGGCGTCATACCTTCTAATCCAGCTAACGGTGCTACCCCACCGAAAGTTGAATATAAAGAATCCAATTTTTTAGATGATATTCAAGCAAAAGAGCTCTTACTTCTCATACAAGATGCACCAGTTCAATATCGTACTATGGTTATCACATTAATCTATACGGGCATGAGAATAGGCGAACTTTGCGGTCTCGAATGGAAAGACGTTGATTTTAAGAATAATACTATCACCGTAAGACGATCATCACAGTATTTACCTGGTAAAGGAACGTTCACTAAAGAACCAAAAAACAAGTCATCCATAAGAACCAATGTTTACGGTGATTATCTTTTTAAGGAGCTTAAATCTTTCAAAGCTTGGCAATCGGAACAGCGTCTTAAAATAGGAGACCAGTGGCATGATACAGACAGACTATTTACACGCTTAGACGGAAAAGATATTTACCCAAACTCATTAGGTGCATGGCTACACAAGTTTCTTGCCAAAACAAATTTACCTCCTATTAGCGTACATTCTTTAAGACACGCATATGCAAGTATCTTAATTGCAGCAGGGACAGATATTGAAACGGTATCAAAACGCTTAGGGCACTCTCAAACTTCCACGACCATGAATATATACGCCCATGCCCTAGCATCAAGGGATAGAAAAGCCGCTACCGTTATGGATTCGGCACTTGATATTAGTAATATGACTAAAATCAATTAAAAATGTAAATTGAGGACGATAGTCTGCTTTGCTCCGCCTCCACCATTCGATTACACGTCAAGATAAGCGCATTCATATCAAATTTTTTCATTCTCTCTATTGTTCAAAAAAACCTGGTCATGAGTGGAGTGGTAAAAAGATGGGTATAAAGAATCCTTTGGATAAAATTTACCCAAAGGATTCTTTCATTATTTCATTGTCATATTGAGTACATCAGGACTGAGCATACCAACGATCATGGCTACATGCGCAACTATAAGGAATAGACCAACAAATTTGGCATGCAATTTAAGCTTTGATACTTCATCCTTTTTTCGTGCAATGATACCAAGCTCAAGTAGCGCCATTCCAAGTAGCGGTACGATACCTAATAGATAAGAGCCAACAGCTATAACATCAAAAGGACCTCTCCAGCCACCTGTTAAAGTAAGTGGTATGACAGCGTTTATCATGAGATATATAAACACTCCTGTAAAATAAATCCCGGCAAAGATACCACAAATTTTATTTGTTTTTCTAAGACCACCTGTTAAGTTCCTGCTAAATAGAATCCCTAATTCCGTAACAGCAATTGTTTCGGCTAAAATAACCGGTATTGCCATAAATAAAATTAGATTCCATGGTTGATTTGATGCTAAAAGCTCCATATAATGTGTCATTGTCATACATGATACCTCCCATATATTTGATAAACATAGTATGACATGAACTTATAGAGAACTTATGAAGATTGCCGATAGTATTAGGTTTTTTTAATGAATTGGTAATGAGACAATGAATTCTGTTCCTTTATCTATTTCACTCGTTACACTTATGCCACCTTCGTGGGCATCTATAATGGCTTTAGCGATGGCAAGACCAATGCCAGATCCGCCTGTCATTCTATTTCGTGATTTATCAGCTCTGTAGAATCTCTCAAAAATGTATGGTAAATCTTCTAGAGAAATCCCATAGCCGGTATCTGTGAATTTTATTTTTATACAATTGTCATCTAAATCTTTATAAGTTGTAATGGAAATGTTTCCACCTGGGGGGGTATATTTTACTGCATTAGAAAGGAGATTGACAAATACTTGACTAATTTTATCACGATCAGCTTTCAAAAAAAGTGACTCGCTTGAAATAGAAAATTTAATAGCCTTATTTTTAAAATCTGTTTCAAAGTTATTTGAAATTGTCATGACAAGTTCTTTAATATCAAACGCGGATTTATTTAAAATTAAATTCTCACCCTCATATTTTGAAAGTTTTTCTAAATCACCTACTAATCGATTAATTCGTAAAATCTCTTCATGACAACTCGATAGCCTTTCCTTATTCGGCTCCCAAACGCCGTCTATCATAGCTTCCATATGGCTCTGGAGAGTTGCTAGAGGTGTTCTTAGTTCATGTGCTACATCAGAAGTCAGACGTTTTCTAAGCATATCCTGATTTTCTAGTGTTTGCGCAAGGTTATTCGTTGTATTGATTAATTCATTGATTTCTGCTGTGTTAGAATTATCTTTTATTCTCTCACGGTAATTTCCTTTCGATATTTGCTTAGCAGCACCGATGGCTTTTGTAATCGGATTACTAATCCGTTTCGCCATCAAAGTTCCTAGAAAAAGTGCAACAATTAAAGAGGCAATTGCTATCCCTACAAGCATTTTATTTAACGTATCGATAAAAGTTAAGTCATTCTCAGTAAAGTAAAAAGGACCATAATACCCTATATCAACATTTCCAATAATTTTGGAGTGATTCGTTAAGGTATGTTTTTTTTCTTCATACCCCCCTTTAAGATTGGGGTATCGTGATGTCATATTTTCCGACATATGAGCGATCATTTGATTGCACAGACCATTATTATGAACAGTTGCATCCCATATCATGAAACCATTTGAATCTTTAAGTTTTACGATCATGCCTTGCTCTAAAGCATTTACTCCTATATTTTCAATTGCTTTGACATTCCAAGTGTTTGTTTTGGTATCGTACTGCTGCGTTAGAGAACTTGTGATTCCTTGGGTTTTTTCCATTTGCTGTTTTATGATATATTCGCCAAATTGCTTTTGCAAAAAGACATTGGTTATCATGCTTATAGATGCAACCAATAATAGGGCGACTAAAGCGTAAGATAATGAAAGTTTTGTTCTAAGTTTATATTTCAATTTATTCACCACCAAATCTATAACCCACGCCATACACCGTTAGTATATATTTTGGATTTTTCGGATTTCCTTCTATCTTTTGCCTTAAATTTTTAATGTGGGTGTCAATGATTCTATCATATCCTTCGAAATGTTCATTTAAAGAAAAATCAATTAATTCGTTTCGGGTAAATACTTTTTTAGGATACCGAATTAGGTTTTTTAAAATATTAAATTCATTTGGTGTCAGATACACATCTACATCTTTTCTTTTAACTTCGCGTTTTATTATATCGACAACCAATTCATCATGGTTAAATGAAATAACATTTGATAAAAGTCCTGAATCATCTTGCGACCGCCGAAGTACGGCATTTACCCTGGCAACTAACTGTTTTGGGCTAAAAGGTTTTGTCACATAATCATCTGCACCTATATCTAGACCCGTTAACATACTGTTTTCTTCAACTTTAGCCGTTAGCATAATGATGGGAACTCTTGAATTTTTACGAATGTTCCTGCAAATATCTTCACCTGATATGTCTGGTAACATTAAATCTAAAATAATGAGCGACGGTTTTGTTTTTTCAAACAAATCAAGTGCTTGTTTGCCATTTTCCGCCGTGACTATTTCATAGCCTATATTTTCTAAGTATGATTTTATGACTTCAACAATTTTAGGCTCATCATCAACCACTAAAATTTTTTTACCTAATTTATCCATATTAACACCTCCAAATAAACATAACAGCTCCTATAAGGAGCTGTTATGTCATCATTTAAACGACTTCGTAGCCTTGGTCATCGATTGTATTTTTAATCTCGTCTAGCGTTACTGTTTCGGGATTAAATTCAACAGAAACTGTATTATCATGCAAACTAACCTCTACCTTATCTACTCCGGTTAATGCTCCAACAGATTTTTTAACTGCATTTTCGCAATGTTCACATGACATTCCCTCTACATTTAACTTAATGAATTGATTAGCCATATTTACTACCCCCTATATATTTTTATTTGATCCAATCTTGTTTTGCCCACTCGGATAGGTGAGTATGCTTTTTATTTAAAGGATTAAATACTTTTAGACTAAGCGAATTTGTTACCACAGAAACAGAACTAAAGGCCATTGCACCACCCGCCAACATAGGATTTAAAAACCCTAATGCGGCAATGGGAATGCCGATAATGTTATATATAAATGCCCAAAATAGATTTTGCTTGATTTTATCCATCGTTTTTCTTGACAATCTAATCGCTGCTGGGATTGTTCTTAAATCTCCTCGCATAAGAGTAATGTCAGCCGCTTCTATAGCAATATCTGTGCCCGTTCCAATGGCCATTCCAACATTGGCGACTACCAAAGCAGGAGCATCATTGATTCCATCACCAACCATGGCAACAATTTTACCTTGACTTTTTAAGTTTTTAACTTCTTGTGCTTTATTCTCTGGGAGCACATCAGCTAGTACATTTTTTATGTCGACTTGATTTGCAATAGCTTGTGCCGTTCTTCTGTTATCTCCTGTAATCATATAAACTTCAATACCCATGTTTTGCAAATCTTCAATGGCTTCTTTGGAAGTTTCTTTGATGGTATCGGCTACGGCGATAATACCTTCAATATTCGTATTGATTGCCATAATCATGGCAGTCTTGCCTTCATCCTCAAGATTTGAAAGCGTTTCTTCAATACTTTCTGTTTCAATATTTACCTCTTGCATGAGTTTCCTGGTGCCAATATAAACAGTTTTCCCATTGGCGAATGATTTCACGCCCTTGCCAGGTATGATTTCAAAGTTTTCCACATCCGTAATACTATCAAATTCCGCTCTGCCTTTTTCATAGATAGAAACACCCAAAGGATGTTCCGAATTCTTTTCGGACATGGCAGCAATTTTTAATATTTCTTTTTCATCTATATTACCGACTGATATAATATCGGTAACTTCTGGTTTTCCCTTTGTGATGGTTCCTGTTTTATCTAAAACAACGGCTTTCAATTTATAGGCAGTCTCTAAGTGTTCTCCGCCCTTTATGAGAATGCCATATTCCGCGCCTTTGCCCGTGCCCACCATAATGGCAGTGGGGGTTGCCAGCCCTAATGCACAAGGACATGCAATAACTAAAACCGCAACGGCACTGATGATGGCTCTATTAAAGTCACCAGTTGTTAAGAGCCAAATAATAAATGTCACAATAGCAATGCTAATAACAATAGGGACAAATATACCCGAAACCTTATCCGCTATTTTTTGTATCGGTGCTTTTGTACCTTGTGCATCTTCGACCATTTTTATAATTTGTGATAATGCGGTATCTTTTCCTATTTTTATTGCTTTAAATTTAAAGGTACCAAATTTATTGATGGTTGCACCGATGACTGTATCTCCCGCTTTCTTCTCAACAGGTAAGCTCTCGCCGGTTAACATGGACTCATCTAGTGAAGAATTGCCCTCGATAATAATTCCGTCAACCGGTACTTTTTCACCAGGACGCACAACAACAATATCGGATATTTCTACGTCTTCAATAGGAATGTCCATTTCATGGTCATTTCTTATAACCCTTGCTGTCTTTGCTTGCAGTCCAATTAATTTTTTTATGGCTTCCGATGTCTTACCTTTCGCCACCGCTTCAAAATATTTACCCAATAGAATTAGTGTAATGATAACAGCAGATGCTTCAAAATAAAGTTCGCCCATCGTGCCTTGCCTAACAGGTTCGGAAAATACATGATATAAGCTGTAAAAACAGGCGGCTGATGTACCCATCACAATCAAAACATCCATATTAGCACTTTTGGATTTAAGCGCCAAGAATGCATGTTTATAAAATCTAAAACCAATGATAAATTGAATGGGGGTGGCAAGAAGCAACTGAAAATAGGGGTTGTGTAAGAATTTCACCACAGGACTGTCCATAAAAAATAGTCCTAGAAACATGCCTAGAAGAAGAGGGGCGGCTAAAGTAGCGGATATAATAAGGTTTAATCTTAACGAATGAATTTCTTTTTCTCTCTGCTCTTTTTCTGCGTCGCGACTCACTTCTTCTTGCTTTTCTGCTCCATAGCCAAGATCTTGGACAGTTTTTATAATATCAGACAATTTAATTTCTGAAGCGTCAAATTCTATGGTGGCTTTTTCCATGGCAAGGTTAACATTAGCCGTTTTTATGCCATCCTTTTTGGCTAATCTTTTTTCTATTCTAGCAGAACAAGCTGCACAGCTCATACCGCTAATTTTTAGTGTTTCTTTTGTATCCATTTATATCAATCCTTTCGTGGATAAATTATCGATTCATCAATGCGCAGCAACCTCCTCCTGGAGCACTAGGCTGGCCTGAATTAGCTTTAGCATCCTCGGGTGTTAGGTTAGATGTATCATTTACCACTTTTATAGTACTACGAATCATACCCATCCAGCAAGTATACGTTATGGTTCCTTCTTTTGTAGGAGTAAAAGTAATCACATTTTTTCCTGGTACTAATTTTTTTGTTATATTGTATTTTGGAACAGTAACAGGGTTATTACAGCCATTAAGCTCACTGTCTGTTACATTAATAATCCATTTAACAGGAACGCCTTTTTGAACAACGATGGGGACATATTGTCCGGACTTAAATTCCGTTGTGATAACCTGTTCGTTTCCATTCATCTCTGCTATATTATTTGTCGTTTTTGCTGAAACGGTTGGAACAACGATCCCTGATAAATTAAAACCACGGCTAACCATGATAACGCCCAATACCATAACCAATACGGCGCTAACCTTTAGCATTTTATGTGTAAATTTACTGCTTAAAAATGAACTGATGGCTCCCAAGCCAAACATCAATGGAACGGTTCCCAAGCTAAAAACAAACATCGATAATGCGCCATTTATGAAACTGCCTGTCCCTAAAGCATATAGCTGCATGGCTTGTAGGGGACCACAAGGCATGAGACCATTCAAAAGTCCCATATAAAATGGACCATGTTTGCTCTTGTTTGCATTAATTTTTTTGCCGAATATTTTAGGCATTCTCGGATTGAATTTACGAAGCCACGGGAATATATTTAGCATATTAAGGCTCATAATTACCATGAGTACACCCGAAAGTATCGCAACAGCACCCTTAGCTTCACCAGAAAAACTTACGACAGATCCGAAAGTTCCAACAATACCGCCTATTATCGTATAAGATATGACTCTTCCCATATTGTATAAAAAGCTCGGTTTTAACCTTTTAAATTTATTTTCTTCACTCGTGTCATCTTGATAGGTTACACATTGCGAAAGATTTATTCCGCCGCACATAGCTACGCAGTGAAGAGATGTGATTAATCCTATTACAAATAAAATGCCAAGACCCATGTTTCGGCTGACTTGCGGTATAAAATTAAAGCCAACCGTATGTTTAATAATAAGATAAATAGCGAAAATGATGATACCTATTCCTAATAATTGATTGATTGACATCTTCTCGTTAGAGGGCTTGCTGTTATCAGTAATTTCTTGTTTTGCTGAATCTTCCAAAACATCTGTAACCCTATAATCAAGTTTCTCAATTGCCCCAATAATAGATCCGATCTTTATTTCGCTCTCATAGAAAGACACAATGATTTTTGATGTGGCAAAATCTGCGTTCACATCTTTGATGCCATGTAATGACTTTAATTTTTGCTCTATTCGAAGTTCACAGCCTGAACAAGTCATTCCCTCAATTTTCAATATCTTCTTACTTATATTTTGTTTCATTGTATCACCTCATTCATCTCATTTTCAAATATTTTATTGTTTCTTCCAATTAGCAAATATTTGTTTAGCCTGCTCTAGATATTCTTTTGAAATGGTAAGTTTTGTACCATCATCTGTTTTATTTTCTTCAAGAATAGGAACGGGATTACATCCACCTTTTACTTGCTCGACTTGATCAAAATTAAAAACATTACCACAGTTTTGGCATACTAAAGTATCGCCTTCTACTTTGTAATAACCTCGTCCTGAGCTGTAACAAACTTGGCAAGTATTAAACGCTGTTCTTATTGTTCCATCAGAAGCTTTTAAAGCGATAATCTCCATTTTTGTATCCCCAGCTTTATATGGATAAAACTTAGCTGTAACTGTAATATCACTTTTGACAATCATTAAATTATCACCACTGGTAGCGGTATTTGTTGCTTTTGTATTGCCTGTTAAATTTGGATTTCCTTGCGAAATTCCCTTTATAAGAAAGGACGCAATTACTATAAAAACAACTAAAACTCCAATTCCAATAAAATAAAAATGTTTGTTATTTGCTTTAGTTCCCTTAGCAGAATTCGTTTTATTCGATTTTCCCATTATTGAAACCACCTTTTGATTTTTTCTTTATCATAACAAAGCCTTATGTGGAAATTATGAAGATGTATTGTGATGGATTTAATAAAGTGATTTCATAATACCTTCTGGATAAAAAAGCAAAAATATCGCAAATTGTGTGTTTGGCACGGTGGTATCTAAAAATGAGATGCCTTGATCTGAAAATCCACCATGCATCGACCGGCGAAAAGAGCGTAAGATTAAGATTACGCTTTTATAAGCTGTTAAACTACTGCTAAAACGGACGAAATTAAAAGTCATGCATGGATGGTTAAAACGTTTGTAATTATAATGAAATATATAAATTACTTAGAAAATAAGCATACTTAATACAAACAACTGTCAGTAAGTCAGACCCTCAACCACTATCAAATCATTTGCCTCTAATGTGTCAAGCAAAGAGTCAAGCTGCCTGCGGCGGGTGCTTTTCGTGATTACCCTTTCTGGGAGAAGATATTGGTCGATTGAAATATTAAAAAGAGTGGCAAGCCGATAAAGCACCTGCATGCTGGGATGCTGTCCTTCGTTTTCGATGGATTGTACGTATCTTGGGACAAAATTGAGAATTTTCGCTGCATCCTCTCTTGTCCAACTTTTTTCCTCACGAGCCTTTTTTATGGCTTGTCCTAAAGCTGTGAAATCGCAAATTTCAGTTGTTTCTCTCATAATTATCACCCTCTATATTGTACAGTTCTTTCAGCTCTTATTAAACGAGTATAAAACTCAGGGGAATTTCTGTTTTCAATAGCCCCCAAAATGGATACTTCCATAGTCTCCCAACAAAGCTTTTAGATACATTCCTTTTTCATCATAAAGTTGTATAATATTTTGAGAATTTCCATCCCCGTATTCTGTCATGAGTTTTATTACCACAAAAGGAATACCTTTTTTTGCCAAATCCTATTGACAAATCGCAAACCTGTAACTATAATAGTTACAGGTGATGGAAATGAGGATAAATACGCGCTTTGCAGTAGCGATCCATATCTTGACTTTAATTGAATTAAATAATCTCAAAGATATTCCGAATACATCAGAGAATTTGGCATTAAGTGTTAATACAAATCCTGTTGTTGTTCGCAGAATTATTGCTATGCTTAAAAAAGCTAAATTAGTAGATGTAAGAGCAGGAGTTGGCGGAGCCTCTTTGAAACGCAAGCCAATAGATATTACATGGCTTGATATATTTAATGCAGTTAAAGACAATGATGATTTCATTCTTTTTAACAAACACGAAAATCCAAATCAAGGTTGTTATGTGGGTGCATATATACATGACGTTTTAGATAATCCATTATATATAGCACAAAAAGCAATGGAAGATAAATTAGCTACGTTCACTTTATTGGATGCTATTCTTCCTATTGCAGAAAAAAACAATATAAAATTAAAGTAATTTTTTTGCTTTAACATGTAACCATTATAGTTACAATAAAAAGGAGTGCCTTTTATGAAAAGAGTATTTGAAGAATGCACAGTGGGTAACATGGTACTAAAAAACCGCTTAGTAAGAAGTGCCACGTTTGAAAACGGGGGTGCGGATAACGGAGTAATTACTCCGCTTCTCAAAAAGGTTTATGAAGAATTGGTTAAAGGGGAAGTTGGGCTAATTATTACCGGTATGATGGGGATAGGTCCTAATGCTTGTGTCAATTCGAGCATGGTAAAAATTTATGATGATAGTTTCATTGCTAAGTTTACAGAAGTCACCAATTCTATACATCAGCTTGGCGGTAAAATAGTTGTTCAACTCGGTCATTGCGGAGTAAAATCGACTATTATTGATTGGGGCGACAAACCATTTTGCCCCAGTGATTACGGGAACGCTAAAGAAATATCAAAAGATGAGATGAAAATGCTCTTAAAAAAATATGGTGAAGCAGCATTGAAATGTAAAATGGCAGGTGCAGATGGTGTGCAAATTCACGCCGCACATGGCTATTTGATTAGCGAATTTTTAAGTCCTTATTTCAATAACCGCACGGATGAGTATGGTGGTGATATACAAAACCGCACAAAATTTCTTTTTGATATTTATGATGAAATACGTTCTTCCGTTGGCGAAAATTATCCTGTACTAATCAAAATAAATTATAGTGACTTAGTGGAAAACGGGCTAAATGGCGAGGAATGTGCATGGGTATGTATGGAGCTTGAAAAAAGAGGATTAGACGCAATCGAGATTAGTTCGGGAATTGGCGTTAGTACAGAATCCACACCTACTCAACCAAGCCAAAAGAAGATTGAGGGATTTTTTGCAGATGGCGCATTAGACGTTGCTGCTAAAGTCAGTATTCCAGTTATTAGCGTTGGTGGATATCGTTCAATAAAAACCATTGAAGAAAAGCTTAATCAAGGAAACATTGTTGCAGTTTCACTTTGTCGCCCATTTATTAGAGAGCCTTTCTTAGCAAAGAAATGGGAAAAGGATGATAAGGCAAAAGCATTGTGTGTATCGTGTAGTATGTGTTTTTCAATGTCCCAGCACGGGTGCAGTTTAGATAAATAATTACGCTACTGACATTTATATACAAGGCATCACACGAAAAGCTGTCATTGCGAGATTTTTCTTTAGGTAGGTGAATTTATGAATAGAGAGGAATGGTTGCTATGTCCCGTTTGCAAGAATAAAACCCCAATAAAATTACGGCAAAATACAATAATGTTGAATTTTTCGCTATTTTGCCCTAAGTGTAAACAAGAAACCTTAGTAGATATGAAACAATATAATATACTTGTTGTTAAAGAGCCAGATGCTAAGATACAGAGCCATGAACTTGTGAGTAATCACAAATCATCGGCTCTATCCTTTTAAGTACAGCTCACCAAATAAAAAAAACGGTGCTTTTTGGTGGGCATTTCTTCGTGGCTATATGTGCGAATCTCTCTAAGCTCGTTTTCAAGTTTGGAGGGATTTTATGTGTTGGTCAAATACAACCACGCAGCTACTCATAAAGAGTAGCAACTATATATCTACATATCTCTCCGGGTAGTTTATATTGTAGGCGCTGATATGATAAAAAGAAAAGAAATGTCCTAAAAATAATTCTTGACTATTCGTTCTAGAAATGTTATTTTAATATATACAGGAGGTAATTCAATGGGACGAAGTAAAGAATTTGAAGAAAATGAAGTTTTGCAGAGAGCTATGGAATTATTTTGGCAGCAAGGTTATGAAAAGACTTCTATGAGTGATCTTGTAGAGCATATGGGAATACATCGCAAAAGCTTATATGATACCTTTGGTGATAAGCATGCGCTATATTTAAAAGTAATTGATTGCTATGGTGAATTTAGTACAGCCAAATTTAAATCTGAAACACTTAGAGCAAAAACGTCATATCAGGCTATACAATATATCTTTGATTACATCATTGAAGGAAATGAAGATAAGCATTATGGATGCCTTTTTGTGAATGCTGCTACTGAGTTTGGACCTTGGGATCAAGAGGTATTGGAGAAGACGGAGAATGCATTTAGTTATGCAGAAAATTTTATTGCAGAAATCATAAAGAAAGGTCAAGAAGATGGTGAGTTTTCTCAAAAATATGATAATGAACTTTTAGGAGAAATTTTACACAATGCCCTTTTAGGGTTGCGCGTGCTCGTAAAAACCTCGGCAAGTAAAGAAAAAATGCATAATATAGCAAATTTTTTTCTTGATTTATTAAGTGGCTAAATTTTTTTGTATAAATTAGAACGATCGTTCAAGAAATTGAAATTTTATTATAATGGAGGTATTTATTATGAAAGCAGCACAAATAGCAAAATATTCAAAAAGAATTGAAGCAGAAGTGAATGACATCCAAATTCCAGAAATTGGTGACAATGAAGTTTTAGTTAAGGTTAAAGTAGCAGCAGTCAATCCTCTGGAAATGCTTATTATAACTGGTAGTGTAAAATTGATTCAAGACTATGAGTTTCCGTTGACGCTTGGTAATGAACTGACGGGTGTGATTGAAAAAATAGGTAAAAAGGTTAAAGGTTTTAAAGTAGGAGATTCAATATACGCACGCTTGCCATTGGCAAAAATTGGTGCTTTTGCCGAATATGCGGCAATTGATGTAAACGCTATCGGACATTTACCGGCTAATCTTGATTTTGTGACTGGGGCTGCTGCACCATTAACGGGATTGACTGCTTATCAGGGGTTATATGAAGAATTGGAAGCCAAAGCTGGTGAAACTGTTTTTATTCCAGGAGGCTCCGGGTCATTTGGACAAATGGCTATTCCTATTGCTAAGGCAATGGGGCTTAAGGTGATTGTCAGTGGAAATCCGCAGGCACGTGAGCGGACAATTGGGATAGGTGCAGACCAATATATTGACTACACAACAGAAAATTATTGGGAGTTGCTTAAAAACATAGATTATGTGATTGATGCACTAGGGCCAGATGAATTTGAGCATGAACTTTCGATTATTAAACAAGGAGGCAGGCTTCTTTCTTTGCGTACCGGTCCCAATAAGCGTTTTGCAGTGGATCATAAATTTCCTGGTTGGAAACAAAAGCTTTTCGCTGTTGTCGGAGCTAAATATGATAATAAATCGAAAAAAAAGAGTATTCAATATCGTTTCATTTTTGTTCGCAGTGATGGTACACAATTAAAAGAGCTTACAAAAATTATTGAAGATCATAAGATTGTACCAGCGGTGGATCCTACAGAATTCCATATTGAAGACATTAATAAAGCACTGAATCTTGTGGCACAAGGTCATACAAAAGGGAAAGTTGTCATTAAATTTTAAACAGTAAGATACAACTATTAATAATAACAAAGCGAGGTAGAAAGAATGAAAATTAATATTCCAATTGAAGAAACGATTAAAAAAAGAATAAGTGTAAGAAATTATGATTCAAAAAGACTTTCAAAAAATGACAAAGAAAAATTAGTGAATGAGATAAGCCAGTTGTCGAATCCATTTGGAGAAAATGTTCGAATTCATCTTATCGAAAAAGATACAGTATCGAATGGAGAAAAACTAGGCACATACGGTGTGATTAAAGGTGCCAATACATTTCTGGGTGTAACGGCTGATAAAAGTGAGTTTGGACTTGTTGCCGCTGGTTATCAGTTTGAAAATCTTGTACTAATTTTGACTAATATGGGACTTGCAACCGTATGGCTTGCAGCCACCTTTAGCAGAGAGCAATTTGAGAAAGCCATGGGCATACGGGGTGATGAACTATTTCCGGCAATTTCACCGATTGGATATGCAGCCGGTAAAAAGAGTATTACGGAAAGTCTAATGAGAAAAACGATGAAGTCGGATAAACGGAAGTCATGGGATGAAATTTTCTTTCAAGATTCATTTAAAAACCCACTTTCAAGGGAAGATGCAAATGAGTATGTTAATCCTTTGGAGATGCTTAGACTGGCACCTTCTGCTACCAATGCACAACCATGGAGAGTAGTAAAAAAACAAGGCTCATATCATTTTTTTGAGACACACAAAAACAATGCAAGCGAAGATGAAAAAATGATTAAAAAAGTGGATCTTGGAATTGCTATAAGCCATTTTCATCAGACAGCATTAGAACATGGATTAGCAGGACACTTTGAAAAACTGGGAGATATAAAAATAGATATTCCAGAAAATACAAATTATATAATATCATGGA
>Ga0183100_1000917_pt1 | contig 17666 bp, 16 predicted proteins | sample Biomet2_FD_127789 | JGI IMG/M metagenome (GOLD analysis project Ga0183100, IMG submission 127789) | Microbial communities from bioreactor (seeded with anoxic lake sediment) at LBNL, California, USA - Biofuel metagenome 2 | ecosystem: Engineered > Bioreactor > Anaerobic > Unclassified ...
CATGGCCGAGCACACCAAGGAGGAGATCCGCTTCTACGTGCTGTCCGCCCACTACCGCGGCCCCCAGGTCTATTCCGAGGCAGCGCTGAACGAGGCCGCCGCCAGCCTGCGCCGGCTTCACAACACCTATCACGAGCTCAGGGCCGCGGCCCCGAGCGCGAAGGGAGCGAACGACGCGGACGAGCTGGTCGGGAGGTTCCGGGAGAGGTTCGTGGAGGCCATGGACCAGGACTTCAACACCCGGGCCGCGATATCTGAGCTGTTCGAGCTGGTGCGGGAGACGAACCGGCTCCTGGCGAGCGGCGACTTCAGCGCCAAGGGCGTGAAGAACATCCTCAGCGCCCTGGAGGAGATGGACGCGATTTTCGGCATCCTCCCCTCGGTGGAAGCGGCGACCGCCGACCGCTCCGGTGAGATCATCGACATCCTCATCGAGGTGCGCAACGAGCTGCGCAAGCGGAAGCAGTACGATCTCACGGACAAGATACGCGACCGCCTGAAGGAGAAGGGGATCGAGCTGCAGGACACCGCGGAGGGCGTCAAGTGGAAGAGGACCGGGAACTGATCGCGAAGAAGAAGGCCATTCTCCTGACCGGAGGTGCGGTGCGGGTGCCCCCGGACTTCCGACCTCCTTTTCCTCTCTCCCGCTCCACCGCGGGGCCGGGGGCGGGCTCGTCCTCCATCGTCCTGGCGTTCGCCGGCACCAGGGTGAAGAAGGCGATCACCACCGAAGCTGCCGAGTTCTCCTTGGTCGGCGCTGGCCCCCGGTACGCTGTCATGCATGGCGGCGAGGTCCTGGTGGACGGGGTGGAGATCATGCCCACCGTCGCCCATGCCCCGGAGCAGGCGTTCTTTAACCTGGATACCAAATGCATCTACCACTGCCGGTTCTGCACCTCCCCGTTCCTTGACCATAAGATCACCAAGGGCCTCGACCCGGACAAGGTGGTGGCGATGATTCTGAGGGCGGCCGAGCGCAGGGACATGAAGGCGGTGGCTTTGACCTCGGCGGTGGTGAAGGACCCCCAGAGCACCGTGGACCAGCTGGCTTATGTCGTCTCCAAGGTCCGGGAGAAGCTTACGCACATCCCCATCGGAGTGGAGCCGTACATCGATCGCCCGGAGCAGGTGGACCAGCTCAAGCGCGCCGGCGCGGACGAGATCAAGCTGAACATCGAGACCTTCGACCGGGAGATCTTCGAGAAGGTATGCGGGGAGCAGGACCTTGACCAGATACTCGGGATGATCGCCTACGCGGTCAAGGTGTTCGGTCGGGGGAAGGTCACCTCCAACATCATCGTGGGGATGGGGGAGAGCGACGGGAACGTGCTCGAGGGCGTGGAAAAGCTGGCGAGCATGGGTTGCATCGCGACCCTCCGCCCGTTGCGCCTGAACGATATCAACCGGGGGCCGATGACCGAGGCCCTGGGAAGGCTCGAGCCCCTCACCCCGGAGCGGTTGCTCTCGCTGGCTCGGCAGCACCGGGCCATCCTGGAGCGTCATGGCCTGAGCTCGTACACGCTCCACACGATGTGCCACGAGTGCGGATGCTGTGACATCGTACCGTTCCGCGACCTCTAGGGGTAAAAGGTTTAGGCGGCCCAAAGTTTTATTACGCTCTCTTGTTTAGCATCGCTCATGGTAAGTGAGAACGCCGAGGACTATCTCGCCTGCATCTATGACCTGACGAGGGAGGACGAACCGGTGAAGACCACCGCCATAGCGGCCAAGCTCGACCTGACACCGGCCAGCGTCACCGAGATGATGCAGAAGCTGGCCGCCGAGGGATACCTCAACTACGAGAAGTACAAGGGCGTGACCCTCACCTCCAAGGGGAGGACGGTGGCCGAGCGCATCAAGCGCCGCCACCGCCTCCTGGAGCGTTTCCTCGTCGATATCGTGGGAATGGAGAAGGAGCAGGGCCACCTGGAGGCCATGAAGCTGGAGCACAACGTCTCCGACGAGACTGTGGAGGTCATCAACCAGATGTTGAACTACCCCACCGTATGCCCGGACGGCGATCCTATCCCGTGCTGCGAGTCCCCGGCCACCCCCGATCCCGCGTTCTCCATGCCCCTGTCCGACATGTCGGACGGGGACCAGGGGAAGATAACCCACCTCGCCTGCGAGGACTCGGCCAAGATCAAGAGGCTCATCTCCATGGGTTTCGTCCCTGGTAGGAGGATAAAGGTCGAGGAGCGCATCCCCCTGGGCGGGCCGATTCTCGTCCAGATGGAGGAGATGAAAGTGGCGCTGTCCCGGGACTATGCCTCTAAGGTCATGGTCAGGAAGTGCGACTGATGAAGGTCGTGCTGGCCGGAAACCTCAATGTCGGCAAGTCGGCCCTGTTCAGCAGGATAACCGGCATCGGCGTGATCTCCGCCAACTATCCAGGCACAACGGTGCAATTCGAGTCGGCCTCCGTCACCCACAAGGGGCAGGTGATCGAGGTTTTCGACCTCCCCGGGACCTACTCGCTGTCGGGGGTCACCGAGGACGAGAGGGTCGCCACCAGGCTCCTGGCGGAGAAGGACCCCGATTGCGTCATCGCGGTCCTGGACGCCACCCGGTTGGAGCAGGGCCTGGTGCTAGTCCTCCAGCTCATCGAACTAGGGTACCGGGTCATCGTGGCCCTCAACTTCATGGACCAGGCCAGGAAGAGGTTCAACCTGGACGTGAAGAGGCTGGAGGACATCCTGAAGGTCCCGGTGGTGCCGACGGTCGCGTTGAGCGGCGAGGGGGTGGGCCGCCTCATGGACATAGTGGTGTCCGAGTCGGTCCGCCGCTCGTACTACGTCACGAGATACGACAGCCACATCGAGGCATTCCTGGAGGAAATGGCCGCCGGCAAGGTGGAGACCGGTTCCGGGTTCCCCATCAGGGGAGCGTCGATCAAGCTCCTGGAGGGGAACCCGTACTTCACCAAGCAGTTCAGCCCAAGCGTTAAGCGCCTCGCCGACGAGTATCGCAAGGAGTTCCGGGAACAGCACTTCGAGGACGTGGAGGTCCACATCGCCAGGGACCGTTACGGTGAGGCAGGGAAGATCGCGTCCGAGGTCGTGGATTGGCTCCCCAAGAAGGAGATGACCACGAAGGACCGCATATCCGAGTTCACCCTCAGGCCACGGACCGGCATTCCCCTGCTGATCGGCGTCCTGCTGGGCATATTCCTGTCGGTCGTGATCATCGGTGGAGAGCTGGAGACGCTGATCACGGGGGCCTACAACGCCCTCGTGGGCGACGCCTTCGATCAGCTCGCCGCATTGATCGGGGGGACGGCGGGGCAGGCCATCGCCTCGGGCATCAACCTCTCCATCCAGGCCATCCTCGCCATCGTCATCCCGTACATCCTGGTCTTCTACCTGATACTAGCGGTGCTGGAGGACTCCGGCTACCTCCCCCGGGCGGTCATGTTGCTCGATGGCCTCATGGTCCGTCTAGGCCTGCACGGCCAGGCGGTCATACCCATGGTGGTGGGGACCGGGTGCAACGTGCCCGCGATCCTCGCCACCAGGACGCTGGAGTCGAAGAGGGAGCGGCTCATACTCTCGACCATCATCGTCATGGCGGTTCCCTGCTCCGCGCAGACGGTCATCATCATAGGCACGGTGGGCCAGCACTCGGGGATCCTCTGGGCCGGCCTTATCTACCTGACCCTGCTAGGGCTTGCGCTGGTGCTCGGCAGGGTGCTACATAAAGTGCTCAAGGAGGAGCCTCCCAGCCTGGTGATCGAGATCCCCGAGCTGTCCATGCCGTCGGTGAGGAACGTGCTGCTAAAGACCTGGCTGAGGGTGAAGGATTTCTTCGTCATCGCCTTCCCCCTGCTGCTGGTCGGCAGCCTGGTCCTGGAGCTTCTGATGGAGTACAACATCCTGAACGCGCTGGTCGACCCCCTGAGCTTCCTTACTGTCTGGCTGCTCGGCCTGCCCCCGGTCATCATCGTGGCCCTCGTGTTCGGCGTGCTACGCAAGGAGATGGCCCTGCAGATCCTGTTCGTCATCTTCTCCCTGAGCGCGGGTGCCGACCTGGGCACGGTGCTGACCTCCGAGCAGCTTTTCGTGTTCGCCCTGGTTATGGCCACGTACATGCCGTGCATCGGCGTCTTCGCCGCGCTGACCAAGGAGTTCGGGCTGAAGGAGGCGGTCGCCGTGTCCCTGGCATCAATCACCCTGGCCTTCCTGCTGGGAGGAGCGGCCCATTTCCTGCTGTCGCTCTGAGCGCTCCGCAAGTCACTTATACGGTCCGGCTCCCAGAATGTCTGGGAGCGAGGATTCAAATGAACATCGTGGATCGTCTCAAGGAGGAGCATAAGGTGATTCAGGGCATGATGAACGATCTTCTGCGGGGGCCGATCGAGGACGCGGAAAGCTACTCCAAGTCGTTCATCGAACTGATGTCAAGGTTGGAAGCGCACGAGAGGGGGGAGGAAAACACCATCTACCGGGAGCTCTCGGCCGAGCTCCAGGTCCGTCCGATCGCTTTGCAGGCGATGGAGGAGCACAAGCTTATCCGGCAGGTGATGAAGGACCTTGCGGACGTGGAGATCACCGAGGAGGTGTGGATCCCGAAGCTCGTGGTGGCCAATAACCTGATCTCCCTGCACGTGCAGATCGAGGAGGGGAACGTGCTGGAGCTGGTGCAGCAGTCGTACGATGACGCGCAGAAGGAGGAGTTCGACAAGAGGTTCGTCGAAGAGGAGGAGAAGTTGCTGGTCGCGCTGAGACGTTAGGGCTGGCCAATTTTTAAATCGTCGGCGGCCTTCCCCCGTGCCGTGGAGCTGGAGCTGATATTCGTCACCGCCTTTGCGCTGGAGGTCGTTTTTTGCGCCATCCCGGGTGCGGTGACAGCGGAGGCGCTGAGGCGAGGGATCAACAGAGGTTACACCCCCGCGCTGCAGGTCCAGCTCGGCTCGCTCATCGGCGACCTGATCTGGGCTGTGATGGCCCTGGTCGGCCTGGCCGTGCTCTTCGATAGCGTGCCCGTGAGGCTGGGCCTGGGGCTCATCGGCTGCCTGTTCATGCTCTATCTGGCGGTGAAAGCTTTCACCGAGGCCAGGAAGGGGAGCATGCCCGAGAGCGTCGAGGGGCAGGACCGCAGCGACTTCATGACCGGGGTCGTCCTCTCTACCAGCAATCCGTTCCAGATGGCATTCTGGCTCAGCATAGGGGCCACCACCATCGCGGCGATCGCCCCCAACCCGGTCATGGAGCACTACGTCGCGTTCATGCTGGGATTCACCCTGGCAGGCTTCCTGTGGTGCTTCTTCTTCGCCTACGTGGTCAGCCTGGGGCGTCGGTTCGTCAATGCCCGCACCTTCCAGGCGATACAGGTCATCTGCGGTGTCTTCCTCGCATACGTGGGACTGAAGATGCTGTGGTCGACCCTCGTGTCCATCGGCATGTTCTAGTTCCGTGCGTTGAGGGTGGCCACGATAGACCAGTGTGACTCGAGGCCGACGCCTCCTGCTGCGCCTCGGCCCCGTGGATGAGGAACCCTCCCACGACATGGCGGGGGAACATGCCGCCGTGAGACCGCTCCCGTGGACCACCAACGCCGAACCCCTGTCCGGCCAGCGGGAGCGGTGGTCCTTTCATCTTGCCGTCCTTATCGGCCTGCGACGCAGGAAGGTCGAGGGACGGGCCGCTTATCTGGGGGACCTCATTGCGTGAAGTAGGCGCGCAGCCGAGGGGAGGTCGTCTCGATGCGGGCGAAGCCGAACCGCTCGAACTGCACCACCTTGTCCGTCTCGTTGCCCGGGAGCCTCTCGGCCACCCCCTTCTTCACCGTGCCGTCAGGCATGACGACCTCGGCCTCCACGCCGTCCACGGGGGCCCAGTGGGCGATCTTCACGCCCTCCCGGAGGACGCTGTGGTCATTACCAGTGTACACGCCCCTGCCATCCTCCCAGCGCAGGTTGCAGAGGTCCTTGAGCCTCACCGTTCCCCGCTCCCGGAACCCCTCCAGGTCCTCGCGGTTCATGTACACTCTGATCGGCACGGTGAGCTCGTGGTCCCTGGTTCCCCGCTCGGGGTGGTCGGGGTGAAGGGGCGACCGGGAGGTCAGCCTGTCCACACCGACGATGTCCACCGGCTGAGGGTCCCACACGAAGAAGTAGCGGTCGGCCACTGGATCGATGATCTGCTTGTTGAAGGCGTACAGGTTGTCCCAGGAGAACTCGATGTCCACCTCCTTCATGCCGACGTCGATCCAATAGTTGCGTATGGCCTCGGCCTTGATGCCCCGCTTGGCCATCGCCCTGACCGTGCCCAGCCGCACGTCGTCCCATCCCGAGTACTCACCGCTCGTGATGCCCTTGTGGATGGTCGAGGTCTTGAGGATGGTCTCCGGTATGTGGACGAGGCCGTAGTGATGGTACCATGGCTTCTTCCAGCCGAAGTAGTTGAAGATATATTCCTGGCGCAGGGTGTTGTTGAGATGGTCCTTGCCCCGGATGACATGGGTCAGGCCGAGGAGGTGGTCGTCCACCGCCACCGAGAGGTTCATCATGGGATAGACGGTGTAGCGGTCCCCGGTCCGGGGGTGGGGCACGGAGTCGATGATGCGCAGGCCCACGAAGTCTCGGATGGCCGGATTGGGGTGCTTCAGATCGGTCTTGATCACCAGCACCGCCTCCTCCTCCCCGAACCCATGGGAGAGCATCTTGTCGAACAGCTCGTGGGCCTCCTCCTTGGTCTGGGAGTGATGGGGGCACGCCCTGCCCTCCTCCTTCATCGCCCTCCACGGCTCAGGGGGACAGGTGCAGACGTACGCCTTGCCTATGTCGATGAGCTGGCGGGCGATGTCGTAGTAGATCTCGAACCGGTCGGACTGGATCACCGTCTCGTCGACGTGGACCCCCAGCCACTTCAGGTCCTCGGGGATCATCCTGTAGGCGTCAGGGTCGATCTTCTGCGGGTTGGTGTCCTCCAGACGGTTGATGTACTTGCCCTTATACCTCTTCACGTACTCGTCGTTGAGCACGGCCACGCGGGTATGGCCGATGTGCAGGGGGCCTGAAGGGCCGGGGGCCATGCGCATGACGACCTTTCCCTCCACCGCGCCTGGCAGCTCGGTCAGGACGTGCTTCCTCTCGGTCTTGGTCTTCTTCAGAAGGTTCGGGTCGATGGTCTCCGCGGCCTTCTGGATGTCCTCGAGCGGCATGGCCTCGATCTCGCGGCAGACCTCCTCGGCCACCGCGGCGACCTCCTTGGCCTTGGAGCGCAGGTCTGGCCGCTCAGCCAGTACCTTGCCCATGACTGCCTTGGGGTTGGCCTTCCCCCCGAACAGTGCAGCGTTCTGCAGCGCGTACTTCCTTATCGCCTCTTTCAGCTCGGCGGACATCGGGCGTCCATCAGATAACCCGCACTTCTATCTTTCTACCTTGACCGTTCCCGTCAGCGCCCTTTCGGGGCCCGGCTTCCGTTCTTCGATTCCTCTCCGAACCACGCGGACAGCTGGGCCGAGATGGCGGTAAAGGTCTCCTCGAGGAGATAGGTGTCGCCGTGGATGGCCTGCTCCAGCCTAACGGCGTTGCGGCCGCACGACCTCAGCGCGTCCCCCGCCTCCACGATCTCCGGCACGTCCCGGGACCCGTAGATGACCAGCGTTCTCTCCCTGCCCCCCTCCTGGACAGGCGGAAGGTGCTGGAGGAGGTCGAAGACCGTGCCCGCGTCGGCTGGCCGCACCCGATAGCTGCGGAGCTTCTGCAGCAGCGCCTGCGTCCTGGTGCAGTAACGGGGATCAAGGGGAGGGGACAGGCCGATGGCGAAGTCCGAGCTGCTGATGAGGGCGAGGCGTCCCCCGAGGGAGTGTCCGATCGCCACCACCCGGCCGTACCGCCGGTAATGGTCGATCCCCGCCTCGAGATCGTCCAGCACGTTGACGTCCAGCGGGCGGGGGTTCTGCCCGTGACCCCTCAGGTCGATGGCTACGACCGCGAGGCCGCTCTCCGCGACCCGCATCGCCAGCCCCAGCTGCTCCTCCTTGCATCCGCCGTAGCCGTGGGCGATGACCGCCGCTCCTATCGGGGAGCGGGGCATCACCGAGATGCCAGGAACGTCGGCGTTGTGAGCCTTGATCTCCACCCGTTGGATCTCCATCCTCAACCCCAGCCTCTCTAGGTAATGCCCCAGGGAGACATATAACCTGGCGGGTGATCGGCAATCCATATATAACAGCATGGACGATTACCGGCCATGGCCATGCGCAATCTTCTTGAAGGAATGAAGGACGCGATCACCGTGGACGAGGACGTCCCCCTCGAGCTGGAGGTCTCCAAGATGCTCATGAGGGACCAGACCCGGCCGGTGTTCTTCTCCCGCCTCAACGGCATGCGCGCGGCCGGCAACCTGTGGTCGACGAGGGAGAGGATCGCCGGGGCCATGAAGATCAAGAAGGAGCAGCTCATCCCCAAGATGCTGGAGGCGATGGCCTCGCCCTCCGCACCCAAGGTCGTGGGCGACGCACCGTTCCTGGACGATGCGCGCAGCGAGTTCGACCTTACCAAGCTGCCCATACCGAAGTACTTCCCCGGGGACCAGGGGAGGTACATCACTGCCGCGGTGGCGGTGGCCGAGCACGAGGGCAAGCGCAACGTGTCGTTCCACCGCATGTGCCTTAGGGACGAGAGGTCGTTCGCGCTGCGCCTGGTGCCCAGGCACCTGTACACGATGTGGAGGAGCGCCCAAGCCAAGGGCAAGGACCTCCCGGTGGCGTTCGCCATGGGGCTGTGCCCTCCGATCCTCCTCGCCGCGGCGATGTCCACCGACTTCGCCACCGATGAGATGCACATCGCCTCCTCGCTCAAGCAGAGGACGCTGGGCTCCCCCCTGGAGGTGTACAAGCTCGAGAACGGCCTGGCGGTCCCGGCGCAGGCGGAGATCGTGTTCGAGGGGCGCATCACCTCTAAGATGGTCGAGGAGGGGCCGTTCATGGACATCACCGGCACCTACGACACGGTCCGCCCGGCCCCGGTGTTCGAGGTCGACCGGCTCTACATGCGCAAGGACCCCATCTTCCAGCTGCTGCTGCCCGGAGGCTATGAGCACTACATGATGATGGGCCTCCCCCGGGAGCCGATCATCTACCGCACCGTGAACCAGGTCGTTCCCCGCGTCCACGGGGTCCGGCTGACCGAGGGAGGATGCTGCTGGCTCCACGGGGTCGTGTCCATCACCAAGAACAAGGAGGGGGACGGGATGAACGCGGCCATGGCCGCCTTCTCTGGGCATCCTTCGATGAAGAAGGTGACGATCGTGGACGAGGACATCGACATCTTCGACGACCGGGAGGTGGAATGGGCCGAGGCCACTCGGTTCCAGGCGTCCCGCTCCCTCCTGATGGTCAACAACGCCGCCGGGTCCTCGCTGGACCCCAGCTCCGAGGGCACGACCTCGAAGGTCGCCATCGATGCCACCAAGCCGTTCGGCTCCAAGGGCTTCGAACGTGTACGGATGTAGGGCTGCCTGCTCCCTTCCTCGGGACTGGCGGCCGCCCCGGTCCAAATATCGCCGGTTAAAAAATTATCCGGCCGATATTATTATACTTTGGAAAGTATTTTAAAACGCCCCATTCCATCTAATTCCGACCAACTGGAATGGAGTGGTAGATTGACGACCAACATCGCTATCAATGGCATGGGACGCATCGGCAGGATCATTGCCCGGCGCTATATGGCCGATCCACCTTCGGGCATCAGGCTGGTGGCGGCGAACGACCTGTTCCCGCCCGAGGACATCGCCTATCTCATACGATATGATTCCGTCCATGGACGGGCGCCGTTCACCGTGGAGGGCGCCGAAGGTTCGCTTCGGCTCGATTCCCAGGAGATCGCCGTGTACCATGAGAAGGACCCGTCCGCCCTGCCCTGGATGGAGCTGGGGGTGGACATCGTGCTGGAGTGCACCGGTCTGTTCCGCGACCGGGACAAGGCGGCCAAGCATCTGGAGGCCGGGGCATCGAAGGTCATCGTGAGCGCCCCCTCCGACACCGCGGACCTCAGCGTGGTGCTGGGCGTCAACGAGGACATGTACGATCCGGCCCAGCACCACGTGGTGTCGAACACGTCGTGCACCACGAATTCCCTGGCCCCGGTGGCCAAGGTGCTCAACGACTCCTTCGGGGTCGAGCTGCTGGCGGCCACCACCGTCCATGCCTACACCGCTAGCCAGAAGCTCGTCGATGGACCGGCCCGGAAAAGGAGGAGGGGAAGAGCGGCGTCGGTGTCCTTGGTCCCCACCTCCACGGGGGCGGCGAGCGCGACGACGAGGACCATACCGGAGCTGGAAGGGAAGCTGTTCGCCACGGCCATCCGCGCCCCCATACCGGACGGGGCGATCACCGATGTCACCGCCCTGCTCAAGCAGGACGTGACCGAGGACATGGTCAACGATGCCATGAGGCGGGCCGCGGACGGCCCGATGAAGGACATCCTCGGCGTGAGCGAGGACGAGCTGGTCTCGGCGGACATAATCACCGACCCCCGCTCATCGATCATCGACGCCCGGTCCACCAAGGTCGTGGCCGACCGCATGGTGAAGGTGCTGGCGTGGTACGATAACGAGTATGGCTTCTCCTGCCGCATGCTGGACCTCGCCTCGTACATGGCCCGCAAGGGGAACCTGAGAAAGGTACCGGCGATGGAGACGGTCCGTGCCTGAGGCCGGTGGACGGACGATCGCATGACCAGGAAGATCATCGAGGGCAGGCAGCCGTCGGCCGTGAGGCCTCGGCATGTTCGATGGTTCAGCGAGCTCACCATCAGCGACGTCCCCCTGGTCGGAGGGAAGAACGCGTCGCTGGGGGAGAACGTGGCCCAAGGCTCGATGGACCCGGGCTCCCGATTGACGGTCACCCTGCGGGTGCTGAGGACCGAGGACCGGCGGTCGAAGGGTGGACCATGACCCGCTCCTCGGTCCCCGAGGGAAAGGTGTACACCCTGGCCCTGAACCCTGCGATCGACCGGACCTTCTGGGTGGACCGGATCGACTACGACGAGTCGAACCGGGTGAAACAGGAGTGTCGCTACCCCGGGGGCAAAGGCATCGACGTCTCCAGGGTGCTCACCAGCCTCGGCGTGCCGAACGTGGCCATGGGCTTCTCCGGCGGCTATACCGGGCATGAACTGGAGCACCATCTCGCGTGCGAGGGGGTGGTCAGTGACATGGTGTACGTATCCGGGGAAACGCGGACCAACATCATCATCCACGAGGTGTCGACCGGCCGGCAGATCATCCTCACCGCCAGCGGCCCCCAGGTCACGCCACAGGAGATGGGGGCATTGCTCGAAAAGGTCGGCGGCCTGGGGGACGCCTCATTGGTGGTCATCGGCGGGAGCCTACCCCCGGGAGCGGGGGTGGACACCTACCGCACGATCATAGGGAGGTTGAGGAAGAGGGGCATCATGACCCTCCTGGACGCGGACGGGGAGGCGCTGAGGAGAGGGATCGAGGCCGACCCGGAGTACATCAAGCCCAACCGGCACGAGCTGGGCGGGCTGGTCGGGCGGGAGCTCCACGAGGTGAAGGAGGTGATCGAGGCCGCGATGTCGGTCCGGTCGGCAGGGGTCGGGACGGTGCTGGCCTCGATGGACGCCGACGGGATGGTCTTGGTGGGCGAGGGGCAGGTGCTCTGGGCCTTGCCCCCCCAGGTGGAAGTGGTCAACACCGTGGGCGTGGGGGACGCCTCCGTCGCCGGGTTCGTCTACGGACTGGTCACCGGGCTCGGACCCCAGGAGAGCGTGAGGTGGGGGGTCGCCGCGGGGACGGCCACGGTCCTGAAGCCGGGGACTGCTAGGGCCAGCAAGGAGGACATCCTGGCGATGCTGCCACGCATATCACTGAAGAACCTGACGAGGGAGAGCTATGTCCGAGCAAGATGAAGCCATCGTGCCCCTGGACGTGCCAAGGGCCGCGCGTGCCGTGTTCAGGGATAACTACGACGCCCTGACCGCGGGGAAGGGAAGACTGATGCTGTTTGCGGGGGACCAGAAGGTCGAGCATCTCAACGCCGACTTCGTGGGGGAAGGCATATCTCCCGACGATGGCGACCCTGAGCACCTGTTTCGCATCGCCAGCAGGGCAAGGATCGGGGCGTTCGCCACCCAGTTCGGCCTGGTCAGCCGCTACGGGGCCAGCTATCCGGACGTGCCTTACGTGGTCAAGCTGAACTCCAAGACCAACCTCGTAAAGACGCTGCAGGCGGAGCCCCTCAGCGCCCAGTGGCTGTCGGTCGATGATGTCGCCGAGCTCAAGGTGGAGAGCGGCCTCAGGATATTGGGGGTCGGGTACACCTTCTACATCGGCAGCGAGAACGAGGCCCAGATGCTGCGGGAGGCGGCCCAGGTCGTCCACCGCGCCCACCACTTCGGTCTCCCCGCCATCCTTTGGTCGTACGCCCGGGGCAAGGCCGTCCCCAACGAGAAGGACACCGCGATCATCGCTGGTTCCGCGGGGGTGGCCGCCTGCCTGGGCGCCGATTTCGCCAAGGTCAACTTTCCCGAGGGACAGGACGCCGCCGATCGGCTGAAGGAGGTGGTCCGGGCCGCCGGTCGGACCAAGGTCATCTGCTCCGGTGGGAGCAGGATGGGGGTGGAGCCGTTCCTGCGGCGGTTGCACCAGCAGATCCATGTCTCCGGGGCCTCTGGCAGCGCCACCGGAAGGAACATACACCAGAAATCGCTTGGGGAGGCGGTGCGCTTCGTCAACGCGGTGTACGCCGTGACGGTCGAGGACGCCGACATCACGGATGCGATGAACATATACTGGGGTGACCTAGAGACATGAGCTATTTGGTCCTACTGAGGCACGGTCAGAGCGAGTGGAACAAATCGGGCAAGTTCACCGGATGGGTGGACGTGGACCTGTCGCCGGAGGGCTGCCAGGAGGCTCGTTTCGCGGGGGACCGCCTGCGGTCGAAGGGGATGACCTTCGACCTGGCCTACACCTCGGTGCTGAAGAGGGCCATACGAACGACCTGGCTGGCGCTGGAGGGCATGGACCTGATGTACCTTCCCATCTGCCACTCCTGGCGGCTCAATGAGAGGCATTACGGCGCCCTCCAGGGCCTGAGCAAGGAGGAGATGGTAAAGGTGCACGGCAAGGAGGCGGTCCACGCTTGGAGGCGCGGGTACGACGTGCGTCCCCCGGCGCTGGAGCTATCGAGCCCCATGCACCCGCGGTTCGACCCCCGGTACAAGGGCGTTGATCCTACCATCCTGCCGTCCTGCGAGTCCTTGAAGGACACCCTTGAGCGGGTCCTGCCCTACTGGGAGCAGGAGATCCTGCCGCAGGTGATGGACGGCAAGAACGTCCTCGTCGCTGCCCATGGCAACAGCCTCAGGGCACTGGTCAAGCACCTGGACGGTATCTCGGACGACGAGATCGCCGGGCTCAACATTCCCACCGGGATCCCCCTGGTCTACGAGATGGAGGGGGGAAAGGTGCTGGGGCACCATTACTTGGCCTCGGAAGAGGAGCTGGGCAAGGCCACGGCAAAGGCCGCGGGCGTCCGTTAGGTGCTCAGCACCGTGGTCGGGGGCCTGTCCTCCTTGCTGGCTGGTCGCAAGGCCCTCACCGCGGGCAGCTCATTGCCCCCCATCACCTCGAGGAAGGCTCCTCCGCCCGTCGAGACGTACGAGAAGCTGTTCTGCAGGCCCAGCTGCTCCAGCACTCTGCCGGTGTCGCCGCCCCCCACCAGGGTGAAGGCCGGGGATCTCGCGATCACCCTGGCCACCGCCCGGGTGCCCTGTTTGAACGCGTCATCCTCGAACGCCCCCAGCGGTCCGTTCCACACGATGGTCATGGCCGACCGCAGGATCATGGAGAACTCCTCGATCGTTCGCGGTCCGATGTCCATCACCATCATGTCGGGCTTCACGTCCTCGGAGCCGAGGATGAACAAGGCGTCCCCGCTCCCTTCCTCCACCGCCACTAGGTCGATGGGCAGGACGAACTTGTCCCACCCGCCCTGGTCCAGGATGCGCTTGGCAACAGAGATGAGGCCCTCGTCGAAATCATGCCGTCCGGCGAACCGCCCCTGGGCCATCAGGAAGGGCAGGGCCATGACCCCTCCGAGCAGTATCCTGTCCGCCTTCCTTGAGAGGTGTTCGATGACCCCCATCTTGCTCTTCACCTTGGCCCCCCCGACCACCACCACCAGCGGCCGCTGAGGGGACTCCAGGGCCTTTCCCAGGGTCGTCATCTCCCTCCGCATGAGGAACCCGCCCCCTGAATCGGGCACCAAGGCGGTCACGCCCACGTTCGATGCATGGCTGCGGTGAGCGTCGGCGAAAGCATCGTCGATGTAGACGTCGGCCAGGGATGCCAGGTCCTTGGCGAAACCCTCTTCGTTGCTCTCTTCGCCCGGGTCGAACCTGACGTTCTCCAGCATCACCGCGGTGCCCGGGGCCATCTTATCCACCGCTGCCCTGACCTCCTCGCCCCTGACCTGGGGAATGAACCGTACCGGAGCTCCGAGAAGACTGGACAGCCGCTCGCATACCGGGGCCAAGCTGTACCGGGGGTCCACCTTGCCTCCCGGCCTGTTCAGGTGGGAAACGATTATCAGCTTGCTGCCGTTGTCAAGGGCATAGTGGATGGTAGGCAGGACGGCCCGGATCCGGGAATCGTCCGCCACTTGCCCCCCATCCAACGGAACGTTCAGGTCCACCCTCAACAGAAGCCTCTTGCCCTCTATGTTCATGTTGTCAATGTACCGCATCGTCCTCGGTACTACGTTGGGAGCGGGCTGGATAAAGTTGTTGGGCTTGCCAAGCCGCTAGTTCCTGAGCGTCGGCCTTTTCCTCTACCCAAGGATACGGTCGGCGAAGGCGGAGACCTTGGTCTGCCACCCGTCCTCGAGCGGCCCTTTCAGGTCGGTCACGTAGACGATCATATCAGTGACCTTGACCAGGCCGTTGGATTGCAGCAGCTCGTCAAGGATGGGAGTGGTGCGCTGCCACTTCGCGATCTCTTCAGGGGTCGGCATTCTTCCGGTCTTCTTGTCCGGCCGGGGAGCGCCATGGGTGGCGAAGACGGCGTACTTCGTGCCCGCCGGCACCTTGACCTTCTTGATGAAGCGGCGGACCCCTCCTGGAGGCTTGCCCATGCGGGTGGGAGAACCGAACACGTACAGGTCGGCAGGCGGCAGCTCCTGCGGCCTCATCTCGTCCATGTGGTGCACGTTCGCCTGGACCCCCTTGGCCGACAATACTCTCTGCAGCTCCTTGGCCACCTGCTCTCCGTTCCCATACTTGGACGCGTGAAGGATCTCGATCCTCATTACTATCCCCTACCAGGGAACGGTCTGTCGCCTATTTGAGGTGTGGGGGTGGAAAAATGGATGCCCGAACATGGGCGAGGGCAGGGCATCGAGGCCCGGCCCTTGTCCTTAGCCTACTCCGACCATCTTCTCTTGCGGAGGTCGATGGTCTCGTCCCGGCCCTTGCCGAAGGAGATGATCTCGATGGGCACTCCGGCATTGGTGGTGATGAAGTCCAGGTACTTCCGCATGTTCTTGGGCAGCGCGCCATAGCCCTTGCGCTTGATCTCGGCGGGGCTGCACGAGGCGGAGGTCCAGCCTTCCAGCTCCTCGTAGATCGGCTTGGCCCGGGCCAGCTTGAAGATGTTGCCGGGGAAGTCCTCGACGATCTGGCCATCGATCTCATAGGCGACGCACACCTTGAGCACGGGCAGGTCGTTGAGGATGTCCAGCTTGGTCATGGCCATCGAGGTCATCCCGTTGAGACGGACCGCGTGGCGCACCACCATCATATCCAGCCAGCCGCAGCGGCGCGGCCGGCCAGTGGTGGTACCGAACTCCCCGCCGACGTTCTGCAAATGGAGGCCAACGGCATCATGAAGCTCGGTCACGAACGGTCCGGCGCCCACCCTGGTGGTGTACGCCTTGGTGACCCCCACGACGTCCTGGATGGCGGAGGGAGGGACACCCGCCCCGGAGCATATGCCGGCCGCGGTGCAGTTGGACGACGTCACGAAGGGATAGGTGCCATAGTCTATGTCCAGCATGGTCCCCTGGGCCCCCTCGAACATGACCTTCTTGCCATCCTTGATGGCGTCGTTGATCAGCACCGAGGTGTCGGTGATGTACGGGCGGAACAGGTTGCCGTACTCCAGAAGGGTCCCCAGCAGGGAGGCCTTGTCCTGCTCCAGCTTGATGCCCAACGACTGCACCAGCTTCTCCTTCAGCGGGTACACGGTGTCAAGCCTCTCCCACAGGTAGACCTCGTCCAGGAGGTCCCCCATGCGTATGCCTGCCCGTGCGATCTTGTCAGCGTAGCATGGGCCGATGCCCCTCCCGGTGGTCCCAACGCCCTTCGCCCCGCGGGCCCGTTCCTCGGCCCCGTCGAGCATGCGGTGGTAGGGCAGGACGACGTTCGCTCGGTCCGAGATCCTCAGCATGTCCCCCGTCCTTCCGGTCTTGTGCAACATCTCCAGTTCGGTCCGGAGCTCGTCGCAGTCCACGACCACCCCGTTCCCGATGACGGACAGCACGCCCTCACGGATGATGCCGGACGGGAGCAGGTGGAGTGCGAACACCTCGCTGCCTACCTTGATGGTATGGCCCGCGTTCGCTCCACCCTGATATCTTACCACGAGGTCCGCATCTTCGGCCAGGTAGTCGGTGATCTTTCCCTTGCCCTCGTCGCCCCATTGCGAACCGATTACTGCTAAGGTAGGCATCGAAATACCGTCCCCCTTCATAATATCCCGTTATTTGAAAGGTTTTATCAATGCTCTTTCACCGAGGCATAGATGTCGAGCACCTCCCGGAGCGGCAGGTCCGTGCGGATGCCGGTGGGGGAAAAGTGCGTCCTGGAGACCTTGCCCGAGGCCCCCAGCGCCTCCATGACCGCGTCCAGGCGGCGCGGCGATGTCCGGTCCAGCGAGGCCAGCTCGTCGTTGTCATAGAAGAACGGAACGTCCAGCTCCTGCCTCCACAGCTCCAAGTACTTGGCGCACCTCTTGCCGGTCTGCAGGTTCTCCCCCGCCTCCATGGTGGCGAGCACTCCGGGGTCGTGCAGGGGCCCCAGCCACATCGGTCCCATGGACCTGGCAGAGGTCCGTTCCTCCGTTACCGTCCGCTGTCCGGTGGCAGGGTCGTAATCGACGTAGCCAAGGCTCTGGATGGTCCGGTCGGCCTTCGCCCCGCCATCGACCATCCTCACGTATGTCCGCATGTAGTGGTCGGCATAGAACGACAGCAGGCACTCAAGGCCCCTGTCCTCCTTGGCCGCCTCCCGGGCGATGTGCCCGATCAGGATCCTGACCCCGCTCTCGTGTCCAAAGGGAGAGCGCCTGGAGACCGCCCCGTAGCGCCGGAGGCACTTCTTGGGGTAGGTGCCAGCGAGGGGCGCGGTATCGGTCGCAGTGATCCCGGCGACCCCGTGCCGCTTGAGGCCCTGCATGACCGCGGGGAGGAAGGGCACCGGGGTGCCGAAGGGGTCGAGGTCGATGTAGTCGAACACCCTGCGAGCAAGGAGGCATCTCAGGTCATCGTTGGACATCTCCACGTTGTCGCTCCCGGTGAGCTCCGCGTTGGCGCTGATGTAGCCGCAGGCCTCGGAGTCGCGGTCGTTGGCGACGATCCTCAGGTCCGGCCGGGCTTCGCGGGCGATGCGCACCGCCCTCGCCCCCGTGCTGGCCATG
>Ga0183100_1000918_pt1 | contig 17649 bp, 14 predicted proteins | sample Biomet2_FD_127789 | JGI IMG/M metagenome (GOLD analysis project Ga0183100, IMG submission 127789) | Microbial communities from bioreactor (seeded with anoxic lake sediment) at LBNL, California, USA - Biofuel metagenome 2 | ecosystem: Engineered > Bioreactor > Anaerobic > Unclassified ...
CCCTCGATACGCTCCAGCGCCGGAGAAATGGTGTCGTCCGCGATGGATTGGAGAGACGCCAGATCCGAGCCCTTTAGTCCGATAACCATCACGGGCATGAAATGGAGAAGGTAGCGCAGATGGCATCCAGCCGGGCGCCAAACCCTTCGGCCGCCTCGTCTGGAAACGCCTGATACAAGTACCAGTCATGGGCCGGGTCATCCTGTTCAACTCTGACGCGCGTCTGGCTCACCGACCATGATCTATCCGTCTCATCCTCCGCGCAGACCGTCAGCGTCACATCCGAGTTGGCCGCCGCAACCCACTGGTCAACGGCCCCCTTGGGCAATTTCCCGGTGGTCTTTGTCCATCCCTCGTCGGGAATGTAGATAGAGTATCCCTCCCCCTCGTACAGCCTGGCGGGGACCTCCTCCGTCTGCCCCTCCAGCTCCATGGACAAAGTGGTCTGCTTTTCTCTGCCCGTTTCAGGGGCGGACTCCTGCGACGCCGCGGAGGCCGCTGCGCTGGTTGATGCGTCGGTGGATGTACTGGCGGATGCGCCGGCGGGCGCGGTCTGTCCGCAGGCGGACACCGTCAGCGCAAGGCACAAAGCAGCGGCCAGTGTAATGATTCGGTTCATTTAGGTTCCTCCTAATATCGACTGTTTCATAGAAAGACGCTCAAGCGCCGAGAAAAGTTTCAAAAGGGAGCCTTTCGGCTCCCTTTTGCAGTTCAGTCCTTCCGCTTGCCCAGGTACGCTTCTTTCACCTTTTCATTGACAAGAAGCTCCGCGCCGGTGCCGGAAAGGGTGATATGTCCGGTTTCCAGCACGTAGGCCAGGTCCGCGATCTTCAGCGCCATATTGGCGTTTTGCTCGATCAGCAGAATCGTGACCCCCTGACGGTTGATCTCCTGAATGATTTTGAAGATGTCCTGCACCACCAGTGGGGCAAGTCCCAATGAGGGTTCATCCATCATCATGAGCTTTGGCCGGCTCATCAGCGCCCGGCCCACGGCCAGCATCTGCTGTTCGCCGCCGGAGAGGGTTCCCGCCAACTGCCAAGACCGCTCCTTCAGACGAGGAAACAGCTCGTAGACCCAGTTCAGGTCTTTCTCGATCCCCGCCTTGTCTTTGCGAAGGTAGGCCCCGATTTTCAGATTTTCCAGCACCGTCAGATCCGCGAACACCCGCCGTCCCTCCGGGGACAGGGCAATGCCCTCGCCGATAATGTGGTCGATGCTCTTTCCGATCAACTCGCTCCCGTTCCACTGGATGGAGCCGGAGTCGGCCTTGACAAGGCCGGTGATGGTGCGCAGGGTGGTGGATTTTCCGGCGCCGTTGGCCCCAATCAGGGTGACGATCTTTCCGTCGGGCACCTCCATGGAGATGCCCCGCAGCGCGTGGATGCCGCCATAGGACACTTTTAGATTGTCGATTTTAAGCATCTTCCGCCACCCCCAGATATGCGTCGATCACGCGCTGATTGTTTTGAATTTCCGCCGGGGTACCCTTGGCGATCAATCCGCCGAAATCCAGCACGTAAATACGGTCGGAGATATCCATGACCAGATCCATGTGGTGTTCGATGAGAAACACCGTCAGCCCCAGGTCGGAGCGGATACGGCCGATGAACTCCGTCAGGTCGTTGGTCTCCTGGGGGTTCATGCCCGCCGCCGGTTCGTCCAGCAAAAGGAGCTTCGGCTCCGTCGCCAGTGCCCGGGCAATTTCCAGTCGGCGCTGTTTGCCGTAAGGCAAGGAGGTGGCCAGCTCGTCCTTCGCCTCGCTGAGACCCACGATCTCCAGCAGCCGCTCCACGTCGGCCCGTTGGGCCGCCTCCTCCCGTCTGTTCAGCCGGAACGTGGCGGAAAACAGGCCGGATGTACGCCGAAGATGCTTTGCGATCAGAATGTTGTCGAACACCGTCTGGGATTTCCACAGGCGGATGTTCTGAAAGGTCCGGGCCATACCCAGCTTTGTGATAACATCCGGTGTGGGAGCAAGCACCTTGTCCGTGAAAGCCGCGGAGTCGCGCTCCTTCTCCGTTTCTTCCAGCGCGTCCTTTGTCTCCGCATTCTCCGCCTGTACGCGGAAAGCGGCGGTGTACATCTCCGGGTTTTGCCCCTTGTAGAGCTTTTTCATCTTCCCCTGAGGGTGATTGCGCACGATGGTCTCGCCGCAGAACTCCACCCGGCCGTTGCTGGGGGCGTATACACCGGTGATGACGTTGAACGCGGTGGTCTTACCCGCGCCGTTGGGGCCGATCAGAGAGACGATCTCCCCCTTGTTGATCTCCAGATTCAGATTATCAACCGCCACCACGCCGCCGAACTGCATGGTCGCGTTTTCCACACGCAGCACATTTTCACTCATTGCCAACACCTGCCTTTGCCTTCGCGGAACGTTTCTTCTTTCCCAGGTCCCACAGCTCCTTGTCCCCCATGATGCCCTCCCGGAAGAACAGCACCATGATCATAATGACAACTGAAAATACCACCATGCGGAAGCCGGAACGCAGCAGCGGCAGCTTCAGTCTGGGGCTGATGACAAACCACACGTCCCAAAGCAGGGCGATGGCCGCCACTGCCAGACCCAGCACCGCTCCCCATCTGACCGCGGGCCGCCCCTGTGCCGCCCGGGTTATCAGCTTTTCCCCTTTACGCTTCATGCTCAACAGCCCAAAGGCCACAACGGCGGCAATCAATACGCCGAATATAACAGCAAATTTCACCTTTGCGTCAAAGTTTTTAAGGGTGGTCTCGTTATCCAAAAACCGCAGCCCCCACTCCGAGCAGCCAACGAACAAAAACGAGGCAATGGCGGACCCGGTTATGGACCCAATGCCGCCGATGACCACGATCAGCAAAATCTCATAGGTCATAGCTGCCTTAAACGCAACGGCTTGCACGCTGGCCTGAAACATGGCCAGCAGTGCGCCGGAGATTCCCGCAAAAAAGGAGCTGATGATAAAGCTCATGCGCTTGTGTTTTGCAAGATTGATGCCCATGGCCTCAGCGGCGACCTCGTCATCCCGGATGGCCTTGAATGCCCGGCCATAGGTGGAATTGATCAGCAGCACCACCACAAAGATGCACAGTCCCGAAAACAGGAAGGGCATCACCGTGGTCAGCTTCAAGCTGCCCAGATGGAAGTCCGTGAAACCGGTGAATCCGTACAGCAGATTGGAACCGTTGGTGACGGGGCCCAGTTTTTCATACTGCACCACCGCACGGATAATCTCCGCAAAGCCCAGCGTGGCAATGGCCAGATAGTCACTTTTTAATTTCAGCACAGGAAGGCCGATGAGCCACGCGAAAAAGCCCGCCACGCATCCCGCCAGAATCAGGCAGATCACCACGCCCAGCAGCAGACCAAACTGGCCCATGGAATTTCCCAGGCTCTGTGTCACAGAGAAACCCAGGCCGCCCTCCTCATACCGCTGATAGACGCTGGCCTGCCGCTCCACAGGAACGGTAAGAACTGCGTAGGTATAGGCGCCCAGCAGCATAAAGCCCGCCTGCCCCAGAGAGAAGAGCCCGGTAAAACCGTTCAGCAGGTTCATGGAAACCGCCACCAGCGCATAGATTGCGCCCTTTTGCAGCACCGTCAAAAGCATAGAGGGAACGTGCGGAAGATTGTCCAGCGCTCCTACCAGCACCAGCACAGCGACGGCGATCATCAAGGCAATCCAAGCCTTCTTATGGTCGTTCTTCTTGATCATTCCGTCACACCTTCTCCGTTAGATTCTCTCCGAAGAGGCCGGTGGGCTTTACCGCGAGGATCACGATCAGCAGCGCAAAGGTGAACGCGTCGGAAAACGTGGTCAAGCCTGAGCCCTTGATAAGGCTCTCGCAGATACCAATGATGAAGCCGCCGATCACCGCGCCGGGAATGGACCCGATGCCGCCAAACACAGCGGCCACGAACGCCTTCAGCCCCGGCATGGCGCCCACGGTAGGGGTGACGGTGGCATAGTTGGAGAAGTACAGCATGGACCCCACCGCCGCCAAAAAGGACCCCACCACAAAGGTGAAGCTGATGACATTGTTGATCTTGATGCCCATGAGCTGCGCCGTCTCAAAGTCCCGGGACGCGGCCCGCATGGCCATGCCGATCTTGGTTCGTTTGATCAGTACCACCAGCACCACTACCAGCAGAATCGTCAAAAACGGGGTGATAATTGTAACGCGGCTGGTGGTGGTACCCGCCACGTTCACCCGGTCACTGATCCAGGGCAGAACAGGGTACTGCTTGGCAAGACCGCCGGTGAGATACCACATGGAGTTTTGCAGCAGATAGCTCATACCGATGGCGGAGATCATGACCGACATGCGGGGCGCGGTGCGCAGGGGCCGGTAGGCCACCTTTTCCACCATCACACCCAGAATCACCGTCAGGACGATGGTCAGGGGGATGGAAACGCTCAGGGGCATGGTCGCGGCAGCATAAACCATGACAAAACCGGCCACCGTGAAAATATCGCCGTGGGCGAAGTTGATCAGTCGCAGAATACCGTACACCATCGTATACCCGATGGCGATCAGGGCGTACTGCCCGCCCACGGAGACGCCTGCCAGTAGATAGGGCAGGATTTTATCAAGCATGGAACTCCCTCCGTTTTCTCCGTTCCCCGAAACCGGGAACGGGCTGAATTCCACGCCGGAGCGTGGATTTTCTTCTGTTCTGCATCGAACCCTTCGGCTCTCGGCTCGATGCAAGCCAGAATCGCTGGAATCGGCAAAGCGCAGGCGGGGAAACCCCCGTCTGCGCTTTGCGTAGTACGGTTTGAGGCAGGTATCCGATCAGCCCTGCACGGACTGGCGCTTGATGAAGGTAAACGCGCCGTCTGTTGCCTGCTTGATGTAAGCCTCGGTCTTGTTGGCATCGCCGGTATCCGGATTCATGGTGATGTGGCCGGTAACAGCATCAAAATCAACTTTGAACAGGGCTGCCTGGATATCCGCGCCGGAGGTGGACTGAGCCAGCTTGATGGCCTCAACGGCGGTCATATAAGAATCGTAACCCAGAGCGGAGACAGCTGCCACGATGTCGTTGCCGCCGTTATTGGTCAGATTCTGGGGATCAGCGTTCAGGAACTCCTTAAAGCCCTTGACGAACGTGGAGGCAAGGCCGGAATCGTCGTTCTCGTCAAAGAAGGTGGAGCAGTAGACCGGCAGACCGGTACCCTTCTGGGCGTCCAGAATCACGGAGGACTCCCAAGTGTCGCCGGCACAGACGGGGATGGTAACACCGGACTTGGCAGCCTGACCGATAATCAAAGAGGCATAGGTGGTGGCAGAAGGAGCAAAGATCACATCCGCGCCATAGGCCACGGCGTTCTGAATGTAAGCGGAGAAATCGGAGGTACCCTCGGGGAAGTTCTCGGACTTCACTTCGCCGCCCAGGCCCTCAAACGCCTTCGTAAAATAGGTGCCCAGGCCCGTGCCGTAGTCCTCGCCCAGCATGGTCAGAACATAGGCCTTCTTGGCGCTGAACTGCTCGGAGACAAAGTTGGCCATGACACTGCCCTGGAAGGGGTCCAGGAAGCAAACGCGGAAGTAGTAGGGGTTCTGCTCTGTAACGGCGGGGTTCGTGCAGGAGCAGCCGATGGCGGGAATCTGCGCCTGCTGGAAAGTGGGTGCGGCGGCAATGCACACGCCGGAGCCATAGGAGCCCAGAACCACAGACACACCCGCGTTCACCAAGGACTGAGCGGCGGTGATGGCCTTGTCGGTCGTAGACTGGTTATCCACGATCTCCAACTGGATGTCATAGGTCTGGCCTTTGATGTCCACGGTGGGAGTCACCTGATTGGCGTACTGGATGCCCAGTACCTCCTGCTTGCCGCCGGCGCCGTTGTCACCGGAAGCGGGCTCGAACACACCCACCTTCAGCACGGGGTTGCTGCCGGAAGCGGACGAGCCGCTGGCGGCACTGCCGGAAGCGGCATTCTCACCGCAGGCGGCCAGGGCAAAGGTCATGACAAGCGCCAAGGTAAGTGCAAGAAACTTTTTCATGTTCTTTCCTCCTGTCTTCATAAAAGAGAATGGCTGTACCGATTCTCTTTGCATGAGAAATATTTTACGTAATTTTTTCTGGTTTTTCAAGTAGAATTATATACAGAAAGAATCTTCAAAGTGTCCCAAACTCTGAAAAATTCCAGCCTCCTCGCTTTTATTTTGTCCTCAATACAGGGACATGTGTAGCCATTCAAGAAGAAGCAGCTTGCATTTGTCTCCATGGTGTGGACATCCTTTTTTAGTGATATCGCCGAAAGAGGCAAAAAATAATTGTCCGTTTCCATATCTCCCCGTCAAATTCCCTTATTTTCGGGGTTCCCAACAGATCATTCGCAGTTTGGAACAAGCCTTCAGAGAAAACAGACATCAAATTGAAAAGAGCAGTCCCCGCCGTCCATGGGACGCGGGGACTGCAGTCGTCCTTTTAAAGCGCTCACGCCTGTGCAGGAGCAGGAACATCTACCACGGTCAAAAACTCCGACCGGTTCATCGTCTCGTGGGCCAGCAAGTAGTTGGCCACGGACTCCAGCTGCGGGCGGCGGGCCCGCAAAATCTCCTCGCACTGGTTATAAGCGGAGGCGATAATCCGGCGTACCTCCTCGTCGATCTGGGCTGCAATCTGCTCGGAATAACTGCGGCCCTGGCTCATGGTCCGGCCAATGAACACCTCGTCGTGCCCGGACTCGAAGGATACGGTGCCCAATTTCTCACTCATACCGTAGCTGGCCACCATTTTGTGGGCAATCTGCGTGGCCCGCTGAATATCGTTGCCCGCGCCGGTGGAAATATCCCCCAGCACCAGCTTTTCCGCAGCCCGACCACCCAGAAGGGCCACGATCTGTTCCTCCAGATGCCGTTTGGACATATAGGATCGGTCCTCCTGGGGAAGGGAGATGGTCATGCCGCCCGCCTGTCCCCGCGGGACAATGGAAATTTGATTCACCGGGTCGTGGTCGGGCAGGGAGTGCATCACAATGGCGTGGCCCGCCTCATGGAAGGCAGTGAGCCTGCGCTCGTGCTCCGGAATCACCCGGCTTTTTTTCTCCGGGCCCGCAATGACCTTGATCTCCGCCTCTTTCAGATCCGCCATGGTGATATACTTTTGGTCCCGCCGGGCCGCCAGCAGCGCGCCTTCGTTGGTCAGGTTCTCAAGATCTGCACCGGTGAAGCCGGGGGTCCCCTTGGCCAGTTCGCTCAGATCCACATCCTCCGCCAGAGGCTTTCCACGGGTGTGGACCTTCAGAATTTCCTCCCGGCCCCGGATATCCGGAAGGCCTACGTACACCTGTCGATCAAACCGGCCGGGGCGCAGCAGAGCCGGATCCAGCACATCCACCCGGTTGGTGGCAGCCAGAACCACCACGCCCTCATTGGCCGAAAATCCGTCCATCTCCACCAGAAGCTGGTTCAGCGTCTGCTCCCGCTCGTCGTGTCCGCCGCCCAGGCCCGTGCCTCTCTGCCGGCCGACGGCGTCAATTTCGTCGATGAATACGATGCAGGGAGAGGTCTTTACCGCCTCCTTAAAAAGATCCCGGACGCGGGACGCGCCCACGCCCACATACAGCTCCACGAAGTCGGAGCCGGAGATGGACAAAAAGCCGACTTTGGCCTCTCCCGCCACGGCCTTGGCAAGCAAAGTCTTGCCGGTGCCCGGAGGGCCAACCAGCAGGACGCCCTTGGGGATACGGGCGCCCAAATCCGTATACTTCTGCGGGTCCTTCAAAAATTCCACAATCTCCCGCAGCTCTTCTTTTTCCTCGTCGGCTCCTGCCACATCCGCAAAGGTAATGGACTTATCCTTCTCAGAAAGAGTGTGGGTCCGGGCCTCACTGAAGCGGCTCATACGGTCTCCTCCGCCGCCCGCTCCGGCCCGGGCGGTCAAAAAGTACCATATGCCGCCCAGAATCAGCGCCATCAGCACATAGGGCATCAGCAGCGCAAACCAGTTGGTGGAATGGTCCGCGTGGTAATCGTAGGAGGTTATGATTCCCTTTTCAAACTGCTCTTGCACCAACGCGTTCAGATCGTCGTAAAACAGGTCGAAATCATACAGCTCGTAGACCGCGGTGGTACTGCCCCGGACCTTTTCCTTCAGGTGCAGGGTCAGCGTGTTATCGGAGACAGAAAGGCTCTCTACCTTTTCCTGCTTGAAAAGCTGCACCACCTCGGAGTATTCCAGCGGCTCTGGGGCGGAATTGCTATGCCACAGGTACGCGGCGCACAGCAGCATGATCACCGCCAGAAAAATGAAGGTAAGCGCGTTTGTCGCTTTTGAATTTTTCAATGGGACTTCACTCCTTTGCGGGCCAGTCCGCCGTTTTACCGGGAATAGACCTCCGGCTTCAGCACGCCAATGTAGGGAACGTTTCGATACTGCTGGCAGTAATCCAGCCCATAGCCCACAACAAACTCGTCGGGCACCACGAATCCCGCCATGTCTGCGGTGATCGCCTTAATCCGACGGGAGGGCTTATCCAGCAGGGTCACGATTGTGATGGAGGCAGCTCCCCGGGTCTTGAAATACTCGCTGAGGAACGCCAGCGTGCTGCCGGAGTCCAGAATATCCTCCACCACGATGAGATTGCGCCCCGTGATATCCTGCTGGATGTCGTGGACGATTTTCACCCGTCCGGAGGACGCCGTGGCGTTCTCATAGGAGCTGACGGCGATAAACTCAACGTCACTCTTCACCTGACAGGCCCGGACCAAATCCGACATAAACACGAAGGACCCCTTCAGAACGCCCAGAAACAGCGGATTCTTTCCCTCAAACCGCTGATACAGTTCCTCGCCCATCTCCGCAATGCGGGCCTTGATCTGCTCCTCCGTCACCAGAATCTTGAGGATGTCAATTTCCATCTCGCTTTTCATATTGTTTCTCCCTCTGCATAAAATGTCACCTGCGCACCGGCCTCTCCGGCGGCAAAATCGAGATCCACACCCAGATAAGGCGCGGCAACGGGCCGCTCCCCCAGCCGCAGCACCGGCAGTCCGTCCCTTACGTCGGGCGGGACGCCCGCGTCGGCCCACAGCCGCTTCACCGTTCGCTTTCCCCGACTCCCCGGCAGGGCCATGCGGTCGCCGGAACGCCAGGCAGTCACCTGCAGCGGCCCGGGCACGGACAGGCGGTAGGAAAATCTCCCCTCCACCCCGCTGTTCAGCGCCACGCGCCACGCGCCGAAACGCACCGTCTTGCCCTGCGTGAGCTTCACCGCCTCCGGCACGGACGGCACCTTGAAAATCTCCAGCGCCGCTCCACTGTTTCGGGCAAGCAAGCCATAGGGCAAGGAGCACTCCCCACCCTTTTCCAGCGCCAAAGCGGCTTTCACATGGGCGGCAGACAGGTCTCTCCGGTGTCCGCAGGCCCTTTCCATCAGTCCCAGAACCGCCCGGCCCCGGACGGCCTCCGGTACAGAGCGCAGGGCAGCCCACCTCAGCGAGGCGCGGCCCTGGGACTCTTCCGTCCGGGCCAGCAATTCCTCTGCCAACGCATCCAGCGCCGCATCCTCCGCCGCCAGGAGTCCGGCGGCACGGGCCATATTTTGGGCCGCTTTCGGGTTAAGCTCCCGCAGGATGGGCATGACCTTGTGCCGCAGCAGATTCCGCGCCGCGCCGTCCTCCCGGTTCGTCTCATCCTCCACATGGGGCAGGCCATGGGCGGAGGCATAATCCTCCAGCGACCCCCGGGTGATCTCCAAAAACGGGCGGTACACGTTTCCCCGCACGGCGGGAATCCCAAGTCCGGCGGAACCGGTTCCCCGGCAAAGGTTCAAAAGCATGGTTTCCGCGTTGTCGTCGGCATGGTGGGCAGTCAGGATGGCAGTACTGCGCCGCCGCACCACGGTCTCTTCCAGAAATTCATACCGCAGCCGCCGGGCGGCCTCCTCAACGGAAAGGCCGTCCCGCACCGCCAGCGCCCGGGTATCGCCCCTGCCGGAGGCAAACGGAATATCCCGCGCCGCGCAGTATTCCCGGACGAACGCCTCGTCCCGGTCCGCAGCCCCGCCCCGCAGACAGTGGTTGAAGTGAGCCGCGGCAACGCCAATGCCCCGGCCCGCGGCCCAGCGAACGGTAAAATCCAGAAGACACATGGAGTCCAGTCCTCCGGACACCGCGCACAAAAGCTCCGTCCCGGCCGCGGAAAAGTGCGCCGTCAGAAATTTTTCAGCGGATGGAAGCTCATTCATCTTCGTCGTATCGCGTCTCCAGCGTGCCGAACATGGTGTATTCCGGCACCCACTTGAGCTCTACCTTTCCCGTTTCTCCGTGACGGTTTTTCGCCACGATGCACTCGGCGATATTGCGCTTTTCGGAATCCTCATTATAATAATCGTCCCGGTACAAAAAGAGAACGATATCCGCATCCTGCTCGATGGCGCCGGATTCGCGGAGATCGGACAGCATGGGCCGCTTGTCGTCCCGTTTTTCGTTGGCACGGCTGAGCTGGCTCAGGCACAGGACCGGCACGTCCAGCTCCTTGGCCATGATCTTCAAGGTCCGGGAGATATCGGAAACCACCTGCTGACGGTTCTCACCGCCGTAGCCCTTGCCTCCGGCGGAGGTCATCAATTGCAGATAGTCGATGACCACCAGGCCCAGATTTTCAAGTCTGCGGCACTTTGCGTTCATATCCGCCACGGACAAAAGCGGGTTGTCATCGATGCGGATATCCACCCGGTTCAGCACCGTGACGGCGTCCGCAATCTTCTCCCAGTCGGTCTCCCGCAAATCGCCGGTACGCAGACGGTTGTTCTCTACCAGCGCCTCGGCGGAGAGCAGCCGCATCACCAACTGCTCTTTGGACATCTCCAGCGAGAAGACCGCCACGGTCGTCTCCGTCCCCTTGGCCACGTTCAACGCCATATTCAGCGCCATGGAGGTCTTGCCCATGCCGGGCCGGGCCGCCAGCAAAATCAGATCGGACTTGTTCAGGCCTGTAAGCTTTGTATCCAGCATAGAAAGGCCCGTGGACAGCCCCGGCAGCCCCGACGGGGACTCGCTCATTTCACTGAGCCGATCCAGCACGTCCGGCAACACCTGCCGCACAGAGACCATGCTCTGGGCCCCCTGGCCCCGGCGGATGGCGAAAATCTTCTGCTCCGCCGCCTCCAGCGTGGCGGCAGCCTCGCCGCCGCCCTCCTGTACCATGGCGGTGATTTCCGACGCCGCCTGGGCCACCGCCCGCAAGAGCGCCTTGTTCCGGACGATGGCGGCGTACTCCATCACGTTGGCCGCGGTGGGCGTAATCTCCATCAGCTGGGCCAGATACGCACGGGTGGTATTTTCGTCGTAGATGCCGCTTTTCTGCATCTCCTCCGCCACCGTGATGCCGTCGATGGGCCTGGCATAGGTAAACATGGAGCAGATGGTCTCAAAGATCTCCCGGTTCTGGCGGAGGTAAAAATCCTCCGGCCGCAGCTTATCCACGACCTCTTTCACACAGTCCGGGTCGATCAGGATGGAACCCAGCACCGCCTGCTCCCCCTCCAGGGAGTGGGGCATCTGCCGCAGCAGCAAATCTTCGACAGCCATGGAAAATCACCTCCGGGAATGTTCTGGATTCATTGACGCACCGTCATTTTTTCTCTGGATCTTATATGGAATGTCTCTGCGCCGGAATACGTGAGCGGGCGCGCTTATTTTTCCTCGTAGACGGACACGAACACTGTCCCGGTCACTTCAAAGCCCAGCTTCGCCTTGACCTGATAGCTGCCGAACGCCTTAATGGGGTCCTCCAGCACCAGCTTCTGCTTGGGGATTTCCACATTGTACTGCTTCATCAGTCCCTCGGAAATCTCCTTGGTAGTGACGGCGCCGAACAGCCGCCCGCCGCTGCCGGCCTTGGCGGTGATCTTCACCATGCACTCCTTCAGTTTTTCCACCGTGGCCTCTGCCTCGGCCTTCTGACGCTGCTCCTCGGCCCTGCGCGCCTTCTCCTTCAGGTTCATGGTATTGATGGCGTCCGCCGTAGCGGCGGCGGCCAGCTTGCGGGGCAGAAGGAAGTTCCGGGCGTAGCCCTCGGAGACCTCCACCATCTGGCCCTTCTTTCCCTGGCCCTTTACGTCCTGCAGCAAAATCACTTTCATTGGTACCTCTCCTTATTTGTTCATCCCATGGGAATCTCTATTATTTTTCCAGATATGCGTCGATAGCCGCCATAAGCTGCTCCCGCACCGTTTCCGGATCACTGTTTTCAACACGTCCACCCGCGGTAGTGGAATTTCCACCGCCGCCCAGCGTCTCCAGAATCACCTGCACGTTGATGTCTCCCAAAGACCGGGCCGACATCAACACGCCGTCTCCGTCCCGATAGACCACGAATGATGCCTTCACACCCTTCAACGTCAGCAGCTCGTCGGCTGCCTGAGCGGCGGCGACCCGCTCTACGCCATCTTCCTGTACCGCAGCGATGGCAATATCGTCCCGGTACATCTCCGCCTGACGGATAACGTCATACCGGGAGACCATTTCAATTAGATCGCTCTGGAACAGCTTTTGAATGTCGCTGGTATCCGCTCCGGCCCGGCGCAGAAACGCCGCCGCCTCGAACGTTCTCCCTCCGGTGCGCATGGAAAAATGCTTTGTATCCAGTACGATGCCCGCCAGCAGCGCCTCGGCCTCCTCGCCCAGCAGATCGCTGGGTTCCACCAGATACTGCAAAAGCTCCGTCACCAGCTCCGAGGCAGAGGACGCATAGGGCTCGTGGAAATTCAGCGCTGCGTTTTCGATGTAGCTGGCGGCCCGGCGGTGGTGATCGATGACCGCCACCCGGTTGCAGGACTCCAGCAGCACCGGGCTTTCCACAAAGTCCGGTCGGTTGGTGTCCACCACGATCAACAGGGCCCCCGGCTGCATCCGCAAAAGGGCCTCGCTGCCGCTGATAAACACGTCGGTGTACTCCGGCCGTGCCCGCAGCTTTTCCAGCACGGCCTCCGCCGCGTTGTGATTCAGGTCGATGACCACCTGAGCCCGCTTACCCAGTTTCCGCGCGGCGCAGCAAAGGCCCGTCGCCGCGCCCACGGTGTCCATGTCCGCAAAGCTGTGTCCCATAATAAAAATCTGCTGGGCGTCATCCATCAACTCACTGAGGGCATTGGCCATGACCCGGGACTTCACCTTGGTGCGCTTTTCCGTGCTCTTGGTTCGTCCGCCGTAGAACTCAAAGTCCAGTTTGCCCCGAACCACCGCCTGATCTCCGCCGCGGCTGAGAGCCATCTCCAGTGACAGCGAGGCATTTTTATAAAGCTCCGCCATGCCGTCGGCATCCCTGCCCACGCCGATGGAGAGCGTGGGATGGGAATTTTCTCCGCCGATCTCGCGCATCGTATCCAGCACGGAGAACTTCTCCCCCACCAAACGGGCGTAATCCCGATTCTCCATCAAAAGAAGATAGCGATCCCGGTTCGTTTTTACCAGCATTCCCGAATCCGCCGCCCATCGGCTCAGCCTTTCGTCGATCTGCGCCTGAATGGCGCTGCGCTGCGCTTCGCCGCTGACCTTCATCAGGTCCTCGTAGTTATCCACGTTCAAAATCGCCACCACGGGCCTGGAGGTCTCAAACTTCTCCCGCATGGCGTCGTACTCCGTGGTATCCACCCAGTAGGTGGTGGCCACCAGATTCTGTGTGCCGTCCCGGTCTCTGGCCCGGACGAGACTGCCGTACACCCGGAAACGGCGGTTGTTCATTACCACCCGGCCCGGGCATTCCTGCTTTCCCTCCAGCAGCCACTCCATCGGCAGGTCCGGCACCGTATCCTCCACCTTGATCTCAAACAGGTGCTCCCGTACCCCCGCCAGCTGCAAAAAATCTTCGTTGCTCCAGATGACCTCGCCTGTGTCAGGCCGGAAGACCATGATGGGCAGGGGCGAATTGATGAGTGTGGATTTGCTGGCGGCGTCCACACTGCCGGTCAGGCTGTTGATATACTGCAAAATCCCCTGCTTCCGCTTTTTGGTGCTGGAGCGGAAAAAGCAGTACATCGCTATTGTGACTGCGGCCTCAGCTGCCGCCAGCATGGGCTTGAAGGGGACGGCGGCCACTGAAAATAACAGCATACACAGGAAATAGAGTTTCAGGTTCGGTTCCAGCAGCCGAGAAAATTTTTTATTCATGTTGATTGATCTCCTCCGGCGCACCGCGCCGCCTGCTAATGCGAATACATACTGATAGATTTTATTAGTATACCACCCCTTCTCTTTTCGGGCAACATTTTTTCGTTTTGGGTTTTGGCATCTTGGGCGTCTCGTGAATTGATTTCATAGCGGCCATCTGACGTCGGGCGAAACGGTTATGGACGCAACCATCATCAACGCGCCCAACTCCACGAAAAGTGCAGAAAAACGCGCGGCCCAGAAATGCGCCAGTCGAAAGAGAGCGCGGGTATAGGGACTATTTCGCAGAGTGTGCAAAACCCTAGCCGACTCATTTTGGACATTTTCCGACATTTTTGTCAGTTCTTTCATGCCTTTTTCATTTGTTTTAATTTTATATTTGGCTGACTTAATAGCAGGGGCTTGCAACTTTCTAAAAAGTGTGTCATAATAATTACTCAAACTATCGACAATGTTGAGCAATAAAATACGGAGGGTTATCGAAGTTGTCATAACGGGGCTGATTCAAAATCAGTCGTTTATGCAATAAATTAAATATGGAAGCGTATCGAAGTGGTCATAACGGCCCTGACTCGAAATCGTGTGACATCTCCCTAATTCCCAGCAACAATTTAATATGGACAGGTATCGAAGTGGTCGTAACGAGCCGCACTCGAAATGCGGTTGTCCGCAAGGGCACGTGGGTTCGAATCCCACCCTGTCCGCCACAAAAAGCCCTGAAAGCGTGAGTTTTCAGAGCTTTTTCTTACATAGGAAGCCCTCATAGTGGTGTTGTGGAAACCCGTGCTGCCCGGTTTTGGAAAGTTCTATGTTGCCCAAAGCGCTGTCTTAAGCCAGTAACCGCAGAATAAAGTTTATTGGAAAATGGGAGTTTGTTGCCGGAATTGTTGCCCGAAAGCGCTAAAGCGGTATGATAATTTAAGTAAAGATATAAATAGTTATTACGCATTTTCACTTTCTTTTTTGTGACCTAGGCTGGTTCCAGTACAGCTTTGTGATAGATTTCCAATACAGAACGCTTGCGCTCGGTGCGAACTTCCACATAGCGTGCAGTTACCGTATTGACTTGAGCACTCAAACCGAGGCTCTTGGCGGTGCCCTCCAGCGTATGCCCCAAGATTTCGCTGATGGTGTAAAAGTCGCCGGTTAGTTGGTGCATGTTCGTTGCTGCCGTATGGCGCAGGTCGTGGAAGCGCAGGTGCGGCATACCAGACCGCCGAACGACCTGCCCAAACTCATTTGACATTTTATCGCGCCGGAACGGGCTGCCGTCCGGCTTGGCAAAGACCAAATCATTGTCATAGTAGATAGCCCCACTCACCTTGCACATGGCTTTTTGCTGTTCCTGTTGGGCCTTCTGGCGTTCAAAGTAGGCCAACGTGATGTCTGTGATTGGAAGGATGCGCCCGTCGCCTTCTTTCTTGGATTTTACCGGGGCCATTTCGGGAACCTCGTGTATGCCCTTTTCCAAGCCATAGGGAAGCTGTTCAACTACCCGAAGTTCTTTCCTTACCAAATTGACATTGCGCCAGCGCAGACCCAATACCTCGCTGATGCGCAGGCCATACAGGGAAGCTACGGCAACTGGGAACTCCCATTTCGTTCCTGTGACAATGGCGAGAAAACGTTGTAGCTGTGGGATAGTGTACGGGTCTGGCACATGCGTTTCTTTGCCGAACTTGGTTATGATATTGCGAGCGGGATTGCTGGTAATGTATCCGTATTTCATAGCTCCGCCAAGTGAAACGCTCAGTATACGTTGGCAGTAGCGGACTGTGCTTTGCGATAAGCCTTTATCAAACAGTTCTCGAATCATATCATCAATCATGGCAGGCGTCAGTTCATTCAGCCGAACTTCCCCGATTGTAGGAATGATTTGGTTGCGAATGTGGCTGCGATAGCCTGCATAGGTGCTGGGACGAAGGTTCGGGCCATAGTTCTTAGCCCAAACGGTCAGATAATCTTTGAGCTTCTGACGGCCTTCATGGTGCTGTACACTGGAATAAGTGGGACTTTGCAGTTTCAGCCGCATTTCGGCTTCATGCTGCTGCGCTTCCTTTTTCGTGGGAAAGCCGCGTTTGCCATAGGACTTCTGGACGCCGTTCTTATAATATTTTAGGTTCACATCGTAAACTGTTCCCGGTTTTACAAAACACCATTGCTGTTGCGTTTATTTTTGACTTCTCTTTCACTGATTGCCATGCTGAAAGTCCTTCCTTTATGTAATAATTACTTGTTGCAGGCAACAGATCGCTTTGTGCGCTGATACCAGTCCCAAATTGCATCGTTAGTCAACAGGCGCCGATTACCGTTCTGGATATATTCAATCTCTCCATCTTCTACAAGCTGGCGTAAGCGATTTTCTCCGATACCGCTTACTTTGCTCATTTGCTCGATAGTTTTGAGGATAGGCAGTGTTGTTTGTTCTTCTTTTGATTCTTTGATTGTACGTTTTGCCATTGTTGTTACCTCCAGATTTTGATTATGGAAAAGCTCAAAAGAATTCAGGTGTATTTGGTTTTCAAGGTACAAACTTACGTTTTGTAAGTTCTTGTGCTTATACTATAGCACTTACTTTATGTAAGTCAACGCTTTTCTACATATTTTTTTACAACAGCTTTTCAATCCTATTCTGAAAAATGTTATACTAATTTATATCCACTAAATAATAAAAAGGCCTTTGCAGCCTGTGTATGTTATAATAAACTCAGAATAGGTCTGGAATAGTGCAAAAGCTTTGCACAGGCTGTGAAAGAGATGCATAAATACAGTAACATCAGATCAGTTTATCAGATTTTAAATGGCCGGTGGGCATGCACTTCTTTGCTCTCGTAGCGCACCACAATTTCTAAAATGGATGTGAGAATATGGATACATTTGCACAGCGAATAAGGAAACTTCGTGAGTTGCGAGGATATACACAGAAGGAACTTGCCAAAAGAGCTGGAATGAATGAAATAACCATACAGTTCTATGAGTATGGAACAAGAAACCCAAAACCTGAGCAGGTGCAAAAATTAGCAGATGCATTGCTGGTTCATGTTAATTTTTTACGTGATTCCGTCGTTAATACTCCAGACGTACTTGTATATCAGCTTTTAGAAGAATTTGGTGATATTAAATTTGAACAAAACGGACATACCGTGCTTACGGCTGTTCCATCGATGGGATATTCTTCTTGGGCTTTCAATGATATGCTCTTCGATATTAAAGAGGCAAAAGATAGCGGATTGACAAACGATCAATTAAAATTATGGTTACTCAATCGGTGCTTTGCAAACTTGTCTTGGGGAGATAAGAAACTCTATCCAGAATTAAAAGTTGAGCCAAAAGCCGGAACAATCCCGTTACCACAGGAGCCTACTTATCAGGACAAGTTCAGCGCCGTAATGTATACGGAAAAAGAGATAGAAAAGCTGGTCGATTTAGCATGTCATGAAATTCTCTTAAACAACTCGAATGAAGATAACAAAAAAATTGCCGCTGAGCTATTGAATAAGGTACGTTCCCTTGTTGATACAGACAAGCAGAAATTCGATT
>Ga0183100_1000919_pt1 | contig 17633 bp, 18 predicted proteins | sample Biomet2_FD_127789 | JGI IMG/M metagenome (GOLD analysis project Ga0183100, IMG submission 127789) | Microbial communities from bioreactor (seeded with anoxic lake sediment) at LBNL, California, USA - Biofuel metagenome 2 | ecosystem: Engineered > Bioreactor > Anaerobic > Unclassified ...
GAGGCCGGGCGGAATGATTAATACAACTGGACTGCCGCCGCGAAACAGGCACTCAACATCTTGGAGGACTCGCAATGGATCTCAACTTGACCATCACCGGCCGCTGCTGCGATCTGGCTTTGCACCCCGTTTCTCCGGCCACCGCTGCAAAGATCCGCGAGGAAGGCCGTGGCATTTATAAGACGAAGTACCTGGAGTGGTGGCGCAAGGGCAATACCTGCACCTGCGGCATGAAGCTCGGCGACGATTCCATGGTCGAGGTGACGCTGGACGGCCAGCAGGTTCCCTTTGATCCCGCGCCCATGAAGGATTCCGCGGTGCTGCTGCGCCGCCGCATGTACCTGGACAGCAAGGCGCGTTTCATCGCCCTTATGGGATACGATGACGAAGTCTGCTCGCTCACTTGGCACTGGATCGACGTGGAGAACTTCGACCCCAAGAAGTTCGAGTTCTTCGTCCACCGCTGGGACCGCCTGCTCCACCAGGACGGCTTCTACATTGTGGACGACGCCCGCTACGACGGCCATTTCGCCAACGACTACTCCTGGGGCGAGCGCGGCGGCCACAACATGATCGACCCCGTGGTCATCGACCTTGAGGACGTGCGCCGGGAAATCTCCCAGGGCGAAGTGCGCGTGGCCTAAGACCACAGCCCGGCACAACACGCACATGCAGGCCGTCCGGCGTTCCCCCGCCGGACGGCTTTTTTTGTCCGTCCTCCACGTCTCTCCTTATTGAATACAAACCCGAACGGAAAGGGGGCTGACATGGCCGGCACCTTCTGCGTCTCCATCACCCATTGCCGCACCGACGGCGACAAGGCGACCCTCGGCTTTGTTGTGGCCAACGCCGCCCAGGGCAGCGAGAAGGAGACCATGGTCTTCCTCTCCACCGACGGCGTGTACTGCGCAATCAAGGGCGAAGCCGAAAAAATCAACGAGGGCGCGCCTTTTGCGCCGCTCAAAGAGCTCATCGGCAAGTTCACGGCCGCGGGCGGCACGATTTACGTGTGCATGCCCTGCCTCAAAAATCGCGGCCTCACCGAGGCCGACCTCATCGAGGGCGCCGTACCCGCCGACGGCGCGGCCCTTGTGGAGCGGCTGTCCAACGGCAGCCCCTGCGTGGGCTATTAATCTTTCAGCCCGCTTGCCGCCGGGACCGGCGACCGTTCGCGTCCCGGCGGGAATTCCTTCTGCTTCGCCAAGGAGCATGCGCATGGCCGAGCCTTGAAAAAAGCAGCCCACACAGGCCGGGCTTGAAAGCCTTGCAACGGACGTGATGTTCGACGGCGGCGATCTGGACTGCGGATCGGGCCTGGTGCTGCTCATCCGCGAGAACATGCTCAAGGTTCCCGTGGGCGGCGTGCTGGAGATGCGCTCCAGCGACCCCACCGTGGCCGACGACCTGCCGCCCAGGTGCCGCCTGGCCGGGCGTGAGTATCTGGGCAAGCTGCCGGGCGAGGGCCGCGTGCGCCACCTTGTGCGCCGAGTTCGACGCCGTGGCCGACGGCGAGGTGCGCCGCACCATCGCCATACAGGAGGAGGCCGGGCTGGACTTTGTTGTGGACGGCGAACACCGGCGCGACAATTTCTATCCCGTCATCACCGAGAAGGTGGAAGGCACGCAGCTGATGAGCCTGGCCGAAATGCTGGACCAGGTGGAGGACAAGAGCGGCTTTGAGGAAATGCTCGCCACCCTCGACGTTCCCGCCTCGGCCATCCGCAACCCCACCTGCGTGGGGCGGCCTCCCGCGCAAGATCGGGCTGGGGGTGGTGAATCCGCGCACCACCGAGGCCGAGACGCCGGAGTTCATTGTGCAAAAAGCCGAGGCGGCGCTCAAGTGTTACAAGCCCCAGCAGATGTTCCTGAACACGGACTGCGGGTTCGGCTGCTTCGCCAACCGCTGCGTCAACGTGGAGGAGGTGGCCGCGGCCAAGATCAGAAACATCGCCGCCGCCGCGCGGATATTGCGCGAGAAATGGGGCTAGCCGCCGCTCCTGTCGGCCGTTGACATCCCGTCGCGCCGGGAGGATTCTCGCGCAAGGTCATTCAACCGCCGCAGTTGCGCGGCAGGGAGGGCGACATGCGCGAATTCCCCCTGGACAAGGTGTTCCAATTGCTGGAGCCCGGCCCCGTGGTGCTGGTGAGCACCTCGGTCAACGGGCATGACAACGTGATGACCATGAGCTGGCACATGATGATGGAGTTTGTGCCGCCGCTGGTGGGCTGCGTGCTCAGCCAGGGCAACCACAGCTTCGAGGCGCTTTCCCAAACGCGCGAGTGCGTTCTCGGGCTTCCCTCTGCCGCCATGGCGGCCACCGTGGTGGACATCGGCAACTGCTCGGGCGCGCGCGTGGACAAGTTCAAGGCCTTCGGCCTCACGCGGCGGCCCGCCGCAACGGTGGAAGCCCCGCTCATCGGCGAATGCTTCGCCAACCTCGAGTGCCGTGTGGTCGACGACACCCTGACCGACAAATACAATCTCTTCGTGCTGGAGGTGGTGCGCGCCTGGGCCGACGAGGCTTGGCCGGAGCTTGCCTCCACGGAGGGGACCCGCTCCCTGCCGAAAACGCTGCACCACAACGGCGACGGCACCTTCCGCGTGGACGGCGAGATGCTGGACCAGAAGGCCCGCATGCTCAAGTGGCCGGAGTTTCTGTAGGCGCTTGCCGGGCCTTCGCCGCGCGGGCCTGCTCCGGCGGCCAGGGGCCGGGCTTTGCTACTGTTCTGGCTGTGCTCCGGCTTGCGCCGCGCCGCGTCCTTCCGTTTGCGCCAGAGGAGCCACGATGCGCCGGTAGACCAGCGCCAGCAGCACCGCCGAGGCGCAAGAGATGAATGCGGTGAGGCAGGCGTCGACCAGAAACCACGGCGCAAGGGCCACGAAGCCCAGGCGGCGCTCCAGAGCGGGGCCCACAAGCTCCATGCCGATGCTGACAGCGATGAGCGCCCCATAGGGCAGGAACAGCGCCCGCGCGAGTCGCCAAGTCATGCCCTTTGTGGCGTGGTACAGGGTGATGATGGGGCTGGGCGTGCGCAGAGCCACGACGATGGGCAGAAACATGAAGCGCACGCTGAAGCCGGTCGCCACGACCATGAGCGTGATCCAGATGATGGCCACAAGTCCGATGGCGATGAAGACCGAGGCGCCGGCCGCGCCCTTGAACATGCCAAGGACGAACACCCCCGGCAGAATGACCGCCGCCATGCCGCCCAGGCCCATGAGGGCCAGCCTGAGCGCCGCCCACAGCACCAGCGGCAGGCGCATGTCCAGGAACATGGCCGCGCCCGTGCGCACGGTGGCGCCCAGGAAGAGATCGTAGAGATAGAGTTCCGCGGGCAAAAAAAGTATGGCGAACAATCGCGGCGAGTAGGCTCCGTGCGAGGGGGCGGCGCTTCCCACCCCGAATGCCGAAAAACTGATGCAGACTATGGTCAGGAGCAGAGTGATGCCAAGCACGCATCGTCGGAGCGGGGCGTGCTCGTTCAACGCGTCCCACGCGCCGCGCAGGCACTCGTCGAGCAGCCGGGGCTTTGGGGCCATGCCGTTTCCTCCAGTGTTCGCACATGTGGTTGGCTCTTGGCTAAAAGCGTAGCCCGCGCAATCTGTTGCGGTCAACCCCAATGCGGTTGAAACCGCGCATTCCCCTTCACAAACGTCGGAAAATCACGCATTGTGCGGACGCGGAACGTCATTTTTGGAGTGAGCCGTGCTGCATAGCGCCCTTGGTCTCTTCTGTCTCGTCTTCCTCGCCTGGTGCTTCAGCGTCAATCGCCGCAGCGTGCCCTGGCGCATGATCGTCGCCGGGCTGAGCCTGCAATTCGCCATCGCCGGGCTGGTGCTCAAGGTGCCGCTGGTGAAGGGGCTGTTCCTTGGGCTCAACTCCCTGGTGCAGGCCGCCGAAACCGCCACCCGCGCGGGCACAAGCTTTGTGTTCGGCTTCATCGGCGGCGGGCCGGCCCCGTTCACGCCCACCAATCCGGCGCTCAACTTCAGCCTGGCCTTCCAATCGCTGCCGCTGGTCATCGTCATCGCCGCGCTCACTTCCCTTTTGTTCTACTGGGGTGTTTTGCAGCGCGTGGTGCGGCTATTTTCCTTCGTGCTGGAAAAAACCATGGGCATCGGCGGGGCGCTGGGCGTTGGCGCGGCGGGCTGCATTTTTCTGGGCATGATCGAATCGCCGCTGCTTATCCGCCCGTATTTGGCGCTGATGACGAAAAGCGAGCTCTTCGCGCTCATGGCCACGGGCATGAGCTGCATCGCCGGGACCATGCTCATGCTGTACGCCTCGGTGCTGGGCCCGGTTATTCCCGACGCCCTGGGGCACATCCTCACCGCCAGCGTCATCCACGCTCCGGCGGCGTTGCTCGTGGCCTCGGTGATGTTGCCGGAGGACAGAACGCCCACCCTGGGGCGCGAGCTGCCCAAATCCCCGGCGGCTGGCTCGGTGGACGCCCTGTGCCGGGGCACGTGGGAGGGGCTCACCCTTTTCTGGAACATCGTGGCCATGCTTATTGTCTTTGTGGCGGTGGTGAAGCTGGTGAACCTGGGCCTGGGCGCGCTGCCCCTGGTGGATGGCGCGCCGCTGACTTTGGAGCGGGGCCTTGGCGTCGTCCTCGCCCCTGTGGCCTGGCTCATCGGCGTGCCCTGGGCCGAGGCGCAAACCGCCGGGGCCCTCATCGGCACCAAGGTCATCCTGAACGAATTTTTGGCCTTCATGGACATGGCGGCCCTGCCGCCGGAGGCGCTCTCCGCCCAGGCGCGGCTCATTCTGGCTTACGCCATGTGCAGTTTCGCCAACTTCGGCAGCCTGGGCATTCTCATCGCCGGGCTGGGCACCTTGTGCCCGGAGCGCCGGGGCGAGATAACCGGCCTGGGCATGCGCGCGCTTTTGGCCGGCGTCATCGCCTCGCTCATGACCGGCGCGGTGGTGGGCGTCATTTCGCAGTTGTGAGCGGCAGTCTGCAAAGCAAGGAGGACCCCATGGCCCATATCGAGATAGATCTCTCCCTGTGCAACAAGGACGGGTTGTGCATCTCCGAGTGTCCGGCCTTTTTGCTGGAGCGCGGCAAGGACAAATTTCCCGTGCCCGCGGCCGATGCCGCCGACCGCTGCATTCTGTGCGGGCACTGCATCGCCGTGTGCCCCACGGGGGCGCTTGCGCTGGCCGGCCACCACGCGGCCGAACTGACCCCGCTGGACCCGGCCCTTGAAGCCCGGCCCGAGGCGCTGGAGCAGTTCATGTGCTCGCGCCGCAGCGTGCGCCGCTTCCGCGACAAGCCCGTGGAGCGCGAGCTGGTGCGCCGCTGCATCGACACCGCGCGCTATGCGCCCTCCGGCGTGAACACCCAGCCCGTGAACTGGATCGTGGCCGAGGACCCGGACCTCATGATGCTGCTGGTGGACTTGACCGCCAAGTCGCTGCGGAGGCTGCCGTATTTCATGCCGTACCTCAACGCCTGGGACAAGGGCGTGGACCTTATTTTGCGCAACGCGCCGCAGCTGGTGGTGGCCCACGCGCCAAAGGGCGGCATGGATAACGCCAGCAACTGCGTGGTGGCCCTGGCGCACTTCGACCTGGCCGCGCACGCCCTTGGCCTGGGCACCTGCTGGGCCGGGCTGTTCACCCACGCGGCCGGGCGCAGCAAGGCCATCGCCTCGGCCCTGTGCATACCGGAAAGTCACAAGATCTATGGAGCGCTCATGCTGGGGCGTCCCAAGTATGGCTTCAAGCGACTGCCGGAGCGCAAGCGTCCGCCGGTGCGCTTTTTGTAATCGCAACCCGCCAAGGAGCATCGATGCGCCGTTTGTCTGCCCTCCCGCGTTTTGCGCCGCTGTGTGCCGCCCTGTTGCGGACCACGCTGTTTGTGATGCCGGGCCTGCTTTTGCTGAGCGCCGCGCCCGCCCTGGCGCAGGTGCCGCCCCTGGCGGGCCTCAGCTTTCATAAGCTTGACACCGACCACGACGGCCGCGTGACTCTGGCCGAGGTGCTGATCTACGCCAAGGCGCGCAGCGCGGCCGTGAAGCCCTTCCGCATCGCCGACGTGGACAAGAACGGCGACGGCATCCTCACGTCGGAGGAGTTCAAAAAGGCCGGCATCACCGGGTTCGAGCGGCTCGGTGCGGTCCGCGCACGCGACCTGGACATCAGCGGCGATGGCTATGTGAGCCGCGAGGAGCTGGACCGGTACTTCGCGCTCAAGCACGGCGAGGCCTTCGACAGGGCCGACGCCGACCACGATGGCGCGCTCAGCCGGTCAGAGTTCGTGCTGTTCCGCTTCAAGTAGGGGGCGTCCGCTTCTGTCCGCCCCGTCGCGCGTTGGATTTTGTGCTTCACGGAAGGCGGGTGCGCCAAAAAAGAGGCCGCCTCCGGTCCCATTTGGGGAGGATCGGAGGCGGCCATGTTTATGCTGCTTGTGTCCTGTGCGGCTTCGCCGCGCCTTGAACGCTTTCTTGCCCTTTTGCGTGCCCCGGGCGGCGCGTGAGGCGGGATGCGCCTGCCTGGTCCGTGACGTGGTGCAGGACCTGACGTGTGTGCGCCTTGTTGCCCGGACACCTGGGTTTTCGGCCTTCACCGCCGACGTTTTCCACCTCTGCCCTGCAGATTGGCGCTTGTTTGGGCGCTTCTGGTGGTTTACGGACGGCCCCCTGTTCTCCTGAGGGCGGCTTGCGGGAACTGAGCAGGTACTTTGGGCGGCTCCATTGCCCCTTGCGGGCGGCGTGCCCGGCTGCGAACGCGCTGGGCTGGCTCTTGATGGAACTGCCGACCCTCAACCGGCTAAGACGCTGACTGGTCCATTGGCGTATCCTCCACTGGTAAGTTGAAGGAAAGGGTCTACGATTCCTAGGTACGCCTTTGGGCGCGGATGTCAACAGCCAAAGCAATGCCCAAGGCGGGAATGTTTAAAACTCCTGCGGCAGCCCCTTGAGCTGCGCCTGAGTGAACACCGGGCCATCCACGCACACGAACTTGTCGCCGATGTTGCAGCGGCCGCACAGGCCCACGCCGCACTTCATGCGCCGCTCCAGGGTGGTCACGATCTGCTCGTCGGTGAAGCCGAGCTGGGCGAGCGCCTGTATGGTGAAGCGGATCATGATGGGCGGCCCGCAGGTGATGGCCACCGCATTCTGCGCGCTCATGTTCAGGTCGGTGAGCACGGCGGGCACCACGCCCGTGCGGTGCCGCCAGTTCTTGTCCGCGTTGTCCACGGTAAGCTCCACCCGCATATCGCCGCGCGCCGACCACTCGGCCAGCTCTTCCTTGTAGCACAGGTGCTCCGGCGTTCTGCCGCCGTAAATCAGCGTGATGGAGCCGTAGTCGGCCCGGTTGTCCAGCATGAACAGCAGCAGGGTGCGCAGGGGCGCCATGCCCACGCCGCCGCCGATGAACACAATGTCGCGGCCTTTCATGGACTCGTAGTCGAAATGATTGCCCAGGGGGCCGCGCAGGCCCACGGGATCGCCCTCCTTGAGGGTGTGCAGGCGGTGGGTCAGCTCGCCCACGCGCATCACCGTGAACTGAAGGTAGTCCATGCGGGTTGGGGGCGAGTTGATGACAAAGGTGCTTTCTCCGGTGCCGAAGACCGAGAGCTGGGCCACCTGGCCGGGCTCGAAATGGAAGGCGCGCATGGCCGCCTCGTCTTGCAGCACCACGCGGAAGGTCTTGATGTCCGGCGTTTCGTCGAAGGTTTCGACGATGGTGGCGATTTGCGGCATGTAGGGGTTCTGGCCCATCACTTGTCCCCCTTCTCCAGAATGTCGAGCACGATGCGGCGGATGTCCACGGATACCGGGCAGGACTTGATGCAGCGGCCGCAGCCCGTGCATGAGACCTCCGGCTGGTTTTCCGGCGCGTTGGGGAATTCTTGCGGATGATAGCAGAACTTGTGGCCCACGCGGTTGCGCAGCCGCATGGCCCGGCTCACGCGGGGATTGTGGCCGCTGCCTTCCAGCGTGTACAGCGCGCTCATGCAGGTGTCCCAGGTGCGCAGGCGCTTGCCCGCAAGGCCCCGGTCCTCGTCGGTGATGTTGAAGCAGGAGCAGGTGGGGCACAAATACGTGCACACCCCGCAGGAAAGGCAGCGCGCGCTCTGGTCCATCCAGAAGTCCATGTCGTCGAACAGCGCGAGAAAGCGCTCCGGCGCGGCGCGCAGGTCCGGCGCGGGGCCGGGCTCAACGGGGGCGGCCAGTCTTGCCGCCAGTTCTTCCGACACCGGTGTGGGCGCCTCCGGCAGGGTGGCCAGCAGCTTTTCGCCTGCGGGGGTAATGGCGCGGGCCGCGTATCCCTCGGCAACGGCGAAGAGCAGCACATCCGAGCCTTCCTCGGAGGTGGGGCCGCCGCCGGTCCAGTGGCAGAAGCAGGTGTTCTCCAGGCGCTCGCAAGCCACGGTGACGAACAGGGTGGCCGCGCGTTTGGCGGCGTAGAGCGGGTCGGCCACGCCGCGCTCAAGGAACACGCGGTCGAGCAATTTGCGGCCGCGGGCGTCGCAGGGGCGGCAGCCCAGCACCACGGTGGGTTCGGGCGGCACGGGCTCGGCCAGAAACACCTCGGTCTTGGTCAGGTCCGTGTGGTCCTTGCGGTAGGTGTAGGAAAGCAGGTTCTCGGTTTGCGGCAAAAGCGCCTGCTTAGCCGAGGCCGTGGGCGGCCTGCCCAGAAAGGGATGCATGTCCCGCGCCCAGGGGCGGTAGACCACGGCCTGACCCTCGCGCACGGGGGCCAGCAGGCGGTAGTCCCGCGCCCAGGCCGTTGCCAGCGCGGCCACCGCGTCGTCCTTGATGAATCGCGCTACCATAGCTGCCCCCGGTCCTTGATCTTTTCCTCTTCCATCTGGAAGGTGTGCAGCGGCGGCACGGCCTCCGGGTCCACTCCCGCCTCGTAGTTGAAGACCTCCTTCAGCTCGCGGTTCATCTTGCGTTTTAACAGCAGGATGGGAATGCCCATGGGGCAGGAGCGCTGGCATTCGCCGCATTCGGTGCAGCGCCCGGCCAGGTGCAGGGCGTGCATGACCTGGAAAAGCCACTTCTCCTGCAGTGTGGCCTCGGCCGAAAGCCAGTGCGGTTCGCGGCTGTCGGCCAGGCACACGTGCTTGCACACGCAGAGCGGGCAGGCGTTGCGGCAGGCGTAACAGCGTATGCAGCGGTTCATCTGCCGTTTCCAAAAATCGAAGCGCTCCTGCTCGGAGAGCTTCTCGAAACCCTCCAGATCGGCGTAGGTGTCCTCCGCGCCCTTTGGCGTCACCTCCGGGCCGATCATGCGGTCGGCCACGAGCGGATTGGGGTAGCGGCAGCGCAGGCACTTGTCGGCCAGCACATCCTGCCGGGGCAGCACGCGTTCGCCCTCGGGCAACAGCAGGCGCACCTCGGTTTCGGTGAACTCCGCGCCGCGCGCTTGGGCGATGTCCGCGCGCACGCGCACCTTGGCCAGGTCGATGACGCCCTCGCAGGGCATGCCGAAGACCACAAGGTTTTCGCGGTCCACCAGCTTTTCCTGCAGCAGCTCCACCACGGAGCGCGAATCGCACCCCTTGACCACGAGGCCAAGGCGCTTGCCGCGCATGGCGTACAGGCTGGTGGCCAGATTCTCCACGCAGGTGGCGTCGAAGATGAGCTTGTCGGCGTCGGCCTCGGTGCGCACGGTTATGGGCGTGGCGTGCAGGGGGTCGAAGCCGCGCCCGTAGCCGAGAACGAAATCGACGTTGGGCAGCTCTGCCTTTACCGCGGCGATGAGCCGGGCGATGCGGTCGTCCTCAGCCATGGCCGTTCTCCTTCGCGGGGGGGGACATGCCCGCGATGTCCGTTTGGGTCAGCACGGTCCCGGCGGGTTTGTCCCAATCGGGCAGGGCCGGGGCGCGATGAGTGTCTGGCTGGGCCATGTCCGGCTGGGCCAAAGACTGCCCGAGCATGCCCTCAAGCGCGCACATGGTCCGCGCGGGTTCGGTCATGCGCGGCATGTGCCCCAGGGCGTGGATCTTGTTGGTGAAGCTGGTCACCATGTCGCGCCAGCGCGAGCCTTCCGAGGCCGAGACCCAGACATACTCGAAGCGGCCCTCGGCCACGCCGATGATGGGCAAAAAGCGCCGCAGCATCTCCAGCCTTCTGCGCGCGTAGAAGTTGCCCTCGGAGTAGTGGCAGTCGCGCGGGTGGCAGCCGGAGACGAGCACGCCGTCCGCCCCGGAGAGCAGCGCCTTGGCCACGAACATGGGGTCCACCCGGCCGGAGCACGGCACGCGGATGATGCGCAGGTCCGTGGGCTGGGAAAAGCGCGCCACGCCCGCCGCGTCGGCGCCGCCGTAAGAGCACCAGTTGCACAAAAAACCTATTATTCTGTAGTCTCGTCCCATGTCCGGCATAGCGCATTGACCTCCGCAAGGAGCTGGGAATCGGTGAAGTGCTGGAGCTGGATGGCCCGCACGGGACAGGTGACGCTGCAAATGCCGCAACCCTGGCACACGGTTTCCACCACCTCGGCGCGCTGGCTGCCGTCGCGCAGTTCGCGCATGCGGATGGCGCCGAAGGGGCAGGTGCGCTCGCACTTGCCGCAGCCGATGCAGCGGTTGGCATTGACCAGGGCGATCTGCGGATCGCTTTCAAGCTTGTCCTTGGAGAGCAGGGCCAGCACCTTGCCCGCGGCAGCGCTGGCCTGGGCCACGCTGGCGGGAATGTCCTTTGGCCCCTGGCAGGCCCCGGCCAGATAGACGCCGACGGTGTTCGTCTCCACCGGCCTGAGCTTGGGGTGGCTTTCCATGTAGAATCCATAGGCGTCGTAGGAAATGCGCAGCTTTTCCGCCAGCTCCGGCGCGCCGTGGGAGGCCTCCGCCCCAACGGCCAGCACCACGAGATCGGCCGCGACCTCCACCTGCCGGCCCAGCAGCGTGTCCGCCCCGCGCACCATGAGTTTGCCGTCCTGCGGGTATATCTGCGCAACGCGTCCGCGCACATACTCCACGCCGTATTCCTCCTGCGCGCGGCGCACGAACTCCTCGTAGCCTTTTCCGTTCGCGCGGATGTCCATGTAGAACACGTAGGCGCGGGAATCGGGGATGTGGTCGCGCGTGAGGATGGCCTGCTTGGCGGTGTACATGCAGCAGAAGCCGGAGCAGTACGGCCGGTTCAGGCTGCGGTCGCGGCTGCCCACGCAGGCGATGAAGACCACGGTCTTGGGCTCCGCGCCGTCGCTTGGGCGCTTGATGTGCCCGGCCGTGGGGCCGGAGGCGGAGAGCATGCGCTCGTAAGCCAGGCTCGTCACAACGTCCGGGTATCTGCCCGCGCCGTACTCGCCGCATTTCTTGTGGTCGAAGAGATCTATGCCCGTGGCGGCGATGATGGCGCCCACCTTCTCGGTCACTATCTCGTCCTGCATGTCGTAGGCGATGGCCCCGGTGGGGCAGATTTTTTCGCACACGCCGCACTTGCCCTTGGTGAGCTTGATGCAGTGCGCGGCGTCGATGGTGGCGCGTTTGGGAATGGCCTGCGGAAAGGGGATGCCGATGGCCGTGGTCAGGCTCACGTTCTCGTTGAAGGCGTCGGGCACCTTTTTGCTGGGGCATTTTTCCTGGCAGGCGCCGCAGCCGGTGCACTTGGCCCAGTCCACATAGGTGGTGTGCTTGCGGATTCTGACCTCGAAATTGCCCACGTAGCCGGAAACGTCTTCCACCTCCGACAAAGTGTGCAGGGTGATGCGCGGGTTCTGTCCGACATCGACCATTTTGGGGCCCAGCACGCACACGGAGCAGTCGATGGTGGGAAAGGTCTTGTCGAGCTTGCTCATGATGCCGCCGATGGAGCTCTTGCGCTCCACCAGCACCACGTCCAGCCCGCCGTCGGCGCAGTCCAGCGCGGCCTGTATGCCCGCCACGCCGCCGCCCACGATGAGCACGCGCTTCTGCACGTCGAAGCTTTTGGGCGTCAGCGGGCGGTCCACGCGCAGCTTGGCCACGGCCATGCGCACAAGGTCGGTGGCTTTTTCGGTGTTGCGCTTGCGGTCGAGCGAAATCCAGGCCACGTGCTCGCGGATGTTGGCCATCTCGAACATGTAGCGGTTGAGGCCCGCGCGCTCCACCGCGCGGCGGAAGGTCACCTCGTGCATGCGCGGGGAGCAGGAGGCCACCACCACGCCGTCGAGCTTGAGGTCGCGTATGGTTTGCTCCAGGGTCTTCTGGCCCGGGTCGGAGCAGGCGTACATGTGGTCCGTGGCGTAGACCACGTCGGGCAGCTCCCGGGCGGCCGCGGCCACGGCCTCCACGTCCACTGTGGCGGCGATGTTGTTGCCGCAGTGGCAAACCATGACGCCTATGCGCATGGCGTCGCCTCCTTGTCAGAGGTCCTGGCGGTCGCTTTGGCCGCCGCCTTGGCTTGGCGCTCGGCCTCCCGGGTTTTTTCGCGCGCCTTTTCGCGCCCTTCCGCCGCGGCCAGGGCCGGGGCCAGGGGCAGCACCAGCTTGTCCAGGCGCAGGTCGGCCTCGGGCAGGCCAAGGGCCAGGCCCATGAGCTGGGTAAAGTAGGGCACGGGGATCTGGATGTCCTGCCGCGAGGCCGCGTTCACCTGTCCGCGCCGCAGGTCCAGGTTCATTTGGCACAGGGGGCAGGCCACGGCGATGGCGTCCGCCCCGCAGCTCGCCGCCATGTCGAGGATGCGCGCGGAAAGCCTGCGCATGACATCGAGCCTTGGCATGCCGAAGGCCGCGCCGCAACACTCGGTCTTGAAGGGGAAGTCCACCACCTCAGCCCCGCAGGCGGAAAGGAGCTCGTCCATGGCCACGGGATTCTCGGGATCGTCGAAGGCCATGAGCCCCGGCGGGCGGTTCATGATGCAGCCGTAGTAGCAGGCCACCCGCAGGCCGGTCAGCGGATTGGCCACGCGCTGCCTTACCCCGGCCGGGCCCACCTGCTCGAAAAGAACCTGCAAGGTGCTGACGGCCTCCAGCGGGGCGGGCGCTGCGCGGCCAAGCAGCCGCTCCACCTCCGCCTTGTAGGCCGGATCGGCGGGGTCGGCCAGGCGGTGGTCGGCTGTCTTGAGCGCGGCCAGGCAGCTGGGGCAGGGCGTGGCGACGCGCTCGAACCCGGCGGCCTGGGCCTGCAACAGATTGCGCGCGGCCAGGGCTCCGGCGAGGTGATGGTCCACCGTGTGCGCGGGGGTGCTGCCGCAGCAGGTCCAGTCGGGCACGTCGGCCATTTCCACGCCCAGGGCCCGCATGCAGGCGCGGGTGGAGATGTCGTATTCCGCGGCCGTGCCGGATTGCGAGCAGCCAGGATAATAGCCGAGCGCGCTCATCGGGCGTCCTCCCCCGCCTGTCCGGTTTCGGCGGCGGGCTCATCCGGGGTGGCGGGCTGTGCGGGCTTGCCTTCGCGGTAGCGGCGGAAGATTGCGGCCACCTCGGCCTTGCCGTTGCCCTCGGGCTCGTGCGGCCAAAAGGCCAGCTTCCCGCGCGAGAGCATGGCCGGGCCAAGTCCCGCGTCCTGCATGGGCTTGCCGCTCAAAATGGCGAAAACCATGGCCAGTCCGGCCTCGAACACGCGGCCGTGGCGCGCCACGCTGGAAAGAAAGCCGTCGGCGAAGGTCTTGACCAGCCGCTCCGGGGCGCGGCCCTCGCGCCGGGCCATGTGGCGCAGCACGTCCATCACGGTGGCCACCTCGATGTTGTTGGGGCATCTTGTGGTGCAGGCCTGGCATGTGGCGCACAGCCAAATGGACCGGCAGGAGAGGACATCCTCGCGGCGGCCCAGCTGCACCAACCGCATGATCTGGTGCACGGGGATGTCGTAGTCGTGGGTATAGGCGCAGCCCGCGGTGCAATTGCCGCACTGGTAGCAGCTTTTCAGGTCCTGGCCGCTTTCGTCGGCCACGGCGCTGATGAAGGAAAGATCACGCCCGGCCTCAAGATCAAGGCTGGCGAGCGGGGTCCGCATGGGGGTGGGCATTGGCGGCTCCTCCGGGTTTGAGCCCGCGTGGGTGCTGAAAAATCCCGACCTGGAGCCGTAGGCTATCATCGTGAAAAAAGGAGCGCAAGGGGTGCAAGGTGGGTTGGAACGCAATTCTTTCTTGTGAATTCAAGCCCATGGCTGCCAAGGCATGCCCATGCGGGCAAGGGCGCGGGAGGGGGATCCCTCCCGCGCACAGGTCCGTCCTGCTTCCGTTTTGGCTCGCCAGCGGATGAGCCCTGGCCGCCCGGTGATCCGGGGCGCCGGGGGCCGGCTCATGCGGGGCGAGCCGGGGGACAGGAGGCAATGCCGGCCGCGGTAGCGCCCACGCGTCGGCCCCCCGGATTGATCCCGGTCTATTCCTTGAGATTCGGCTTGGCGTACAGCTCCCCGCCGAAGGCGTCGTTGATGACCAGCAGCGGGAAGTCCTTGACCGTCATTTCGCGCACGGCCTCGGGGCCCAGCTCGTCAAAGGCGATGACCTTGCTGGCGGTGATGCATTTGCTCAAAAGCGCGCCCGCGCCGCCGGTGGCGCCGAAGTACACAGCCTTGTGCTCGCGCATGGCGGCCTTCACCTCGTCGTTGCGCTTGCCCTTGCCGATGCTGGCCTTGAGCCCCAGGCTGATGAGGCGCGGGGCGAAAGCGTCCATGCGGTAGCTGGTGGTGGGCCCGGCCGAGCCGATGGGCCTGCCCGGAGGCGCGGGGGAGGGCCCAACGTAGTAGATGCTCGCGCCCTTGAGGTCGAAGGGCAGGGGTTGGCCCGCGTCCAGCAGGTCGGCCAGCTTCTTGTGCGCGGCGTCGCGGCCGGAGTAGATGATGCCCGAGAGCAGCACCACATCGCCCGCGCGCAGCTTTTCAATGTCCGCGTCGGTGAGCGGAGTGTTGAGCGAGTACTTGGCCATTAGAATTCCACCTCCTCGTGCCGGGCGGAGTGGCACTGCACGTTCACGGCCAGCGGAAGGCTGGCGATGTGGCAGGGCTCCACGGCGATTTTGACGGCGAGGCAGGTATAGCTGCCGCCAAGGCCCATGGGGCCGATGCCCAGCGCGTTCACCTCGGCCAGCAGCTCGGCCTCCATGGCCGCGATCTTCGGGTCGGGGTGGGTGTCGTCGAGCTTGCGCAGAAGCGCCTTCTTGGCGATCTTGGGCGCGTATTCAAACGTGCCGCCGATGCCTATGCCGAGGATCACCGGCGGGCAGGGGTTGGGGCCCGCCTCGGCCACCCTTTGCACCACAAACTTCTTGATGCCCGCCCAGCCCTGGCTGGGGGCCAGCATGGTCACGCGGCTCATGTTTTCGCTGCCGCCGCCCTTGGCCATGTAGCTTATTTTCAGCTTGTCGCCCGGCACCAGGTCGATGTGGATGATGGCCGGGGTGTTGTCGCCGGTGTTCTTGCGCGTCAGCGGGTCGCAGGAGCTTTTGCGCAGGTAGCCGTCCTTGTAGCCCGCCACCATGCCCTCGGTGATGGCTTTGTTCAGTCCGCCGGGAACGACCACGTCCTCGCCCATCTCCACGTAGAAGATGGCCAGGCCGCAGTCCTGGCACAGCGGCAGCTTGGTCTCGAAGGCCAGGTCCGCGTTCTCCAGCAATTGGCGGAATATTTCGCGTCCGGCCTCGGTGGTCTCGTTCTTGAATCCTTCCTCGAACTTCCGGCGCACATCGTCGGGCAGCTTGGTGTTGGCGCTTACGCACATGCGCGCCACCGCCGCCGATATGTCCGCCGCCTTGATCTCCTTCATGGCGTCTCCTTTGTTCCCCGGTCCGTTCGGCTACTTGCCGAAGAAGTTTTTGAGGGCGGTTATGCCCATCTTGCGGCGCAGAAAGCCCAGCTGGTCCTGCAGGGGCATGTGCTTGGGGCACACGTCCTCGCACGCCAGCAGGCCCATGCAGCCGAAGATGCCCATGTCGTTGCCGATGATCTCGTAGTAGTCCTGGTCGGTGCGCTCGTCGCGCGGGTCGATCAAAAAGCGGCCCACGCGGTTGAGGCCGGCAGCGCCGAGGAAGTCCGGCCGGAGGCGCGCGGTGCCGCAGGCGGCCACGCAGCAGCCGCACTCCACGCAGCGGTCCAGCTCGTAGATGGCCTCGGCCACCTCGTTCTCCATGCGCTCTTCCCGGGCGGCGGGGTCGAAGGCCTTCTTGGTGTGGATCCACGACTCGGTGGCGTCGTACATTTCGCGGAACCAGCTGCCGGTATCCACGGAGAGGTCGCCCACCAGTTGGAACACCGGCAGGGGCAGCAGGGTTATTTCCTCGGGCAGGTCCTTGATCTTGGTGTGGCAGGCCAGCCCGGGGCGGCCGTTTATCACCATGCCACAGGAGCCGCAAATGCCCGCGCGGCAGCAGAAGTCGAATTGCAGGCTGGGGTCCTGCTCCTCGCGGATGCGGCCCAGCGCGATGAACAACGTCATGGCGTCCGTCTCGTCGAGCACGAAGCTTTCCATGTGCGGGGTGGATTCCGGGTCCTGCGGATTATAGCGGAAGATGTTGAATTTCAGCGATCTGGCCATGTCTGCTACCCCTTCGTCGCGGCCGGAATGTCGGCCTTGATGATTTCGCTCTTGCCATAGCCGCGGTCTCCCGGCGGAATGTGGAACACGCTTGTGGCCGGCTCGTACTCAAGGGTCGGCAGGTCGTCGCCGTCCTTTTTCCAGTAGGCCAGGGTGCGCGTAAGCCAGTCGCGGTCGTTGCGGGCGGGGAAGTCCTCGCGGTTGTGGCTGCCGCGGCTTTCGGTGCGCTTCAGCGCGCCATACGCCACCATGAGGGCCATTTTGACCTGGCCCTGGATCTTGAGCGCGGCGGAGAGCTCCGGGTTGACGCCCAGGCCGTTGCTCTTGAGGCCGACCTTGCGCGCCCGGGCCAGAATCTCCTGCAGCTCCGCAACGCACTTGGCCAGGCCCGCCTCGGTGCGGAAGATGTTCGCGCCCGCGTGCAGGCTTTGCTGCATGGCCTGCTTGACCTTGTAGACGTTTTCGGTGCCGGCCTTGCAGCGGATGATGTTCTCGATGCGCTCGTGCTGGCGCTTCACCTCGTCGTCGATGACGGCGGAGTTGAAGGTGACCTCCGCGCCCTGCAGGAACTCGGCGATCTTCTTGCCCACAATGCCGCCGGCCACGACCGTTTCGGCCAGGGAGTTGCCGCCCAGCCGGTTGAAGCCGTGCATGTCCCAGCAGGCGGCCTCGCCCACGCTGAACAGGCCGCGGATGCCGTAGGCGTGGCCGGTCTTGTCCGTGCGCACGCCGCCCATGCTGTAGTGCTGGGTGGGCCGCACGGGAATGAGCTGGTGGATGGGATCCACGCCGAGGAAGCTGGTGCAGATCTCGTACACCTCGCGCAGCTTGCCGGTGATGTGCTTTTCGCCCAGGTGGCGGATGTCCAGCCAGAGGTGCTCGCCATAGGGGCTTTTGACGCCCTTGCCCAGGCGCATGTGGTGGGTCATCCAGCGGCTCACCACGTCGCGGCTGGCCAGCTCCTGCTTCTCCGGCTCGTAGATGTTCATGAAGCGCTCCTCGTTCACGTCGAGGAGCGTGCCGCCGTCGCCGCGGCAGCCCTCGGTGACGAGGATGTCCGTGGGCACGATGCCGGTGGGGTGGAACTGCACCGCCTCCATGTTGCCCATGGGCACCAGCCCGGTGTTGATGGCCGGGATGTGCCCGCCGCCGTCGCAGATGACGGCGTTGGTGGTGCAGGGGTAGATGCGGCCGAACACGCCGGAGGCGGTGG
>Ga0183100_1000920_pt1 | contig 17615 bp, 16 predicted proteins | sample Biomet2_FD_127789 | JGI IMG/M metagenome (GOLD analysis project Ga0183100, IMG submission 127789) | Microbial communities from bioreactor (seeded with anoxic lake sediment) at LBNL, California, USA - Biofuel metagenome 2 | ecosystem: Engineered > Bioreactor > Anaerobic > Unclassified ...
CGTGGTGCTCGCCATCATCGGCATGGTGGTGGTGGCCCCGTGCTCGGCCGCCAGCGCCTGGCTGGTGAAAAAGGCCGTGGACGACGTGCTCATCCGCAAGGACATCAACGCGCTCAAGTTCGTCACCCTGGCCATCGTGGTGCTCATGACGGCCAAGGGCATCTTCCGCTTCATGCAGAACTACTACATGAACACCGCCGGCATGTACGCCGTCAACGACCTGCGCAACGACATCTACCGCAAGGTCGTGTACCTGCCCATGAACTACTTCAACGAGTCGCAGGTGGGCATGCTCATGAGCCGCGTGCTCAACGACGTGGGGCTCATCAGCGGCAGCCTGCCCTCCATGGTCATGATGACCCGCGAGTTCTTCTCCGTCATCGGCCTGGGCTTCTACGTGTTCTACCTGGACTGGAAGCTGGCCTTCTGGGGCACCATCGTGCTGCCGGCGGCGCTGTATCCCTTCCTTTACTACAGCAAAAAGATGCGCAAACTCGGCCGCCGCTCCCAGGGCTTTGTGGCCGATGTGAGCGTGATTCTGCAGGAAGGCCTCTCGGGCATCCGCATCGTCAAGGGCTTCGCCAAGGAGCCGCAGGAGGCCCAGCGCTTCATCGACCAGTGCGGCAAGCTGGTGAACAACAGCAGCAAACAGATCCTCGCCAGCGAGCAGAGCTCCCGCGTCATGGAAACCATTGGCTCCTTCGCGGCCGGACTTGTGCTGTGGTACGGCGGCAGCCGCGTCATCGCGGGCGATCTGACCACCGGCTCGCTGCTCTCCTTCCTCACCGCGCTGGCCCTGCTCTACGATCCCATCAAGCGCATCAATTCCGCCAATATCGACATCCAGATGGCGCTCACCGGCGCCGAGCGCGTGTTCGACATCATCGACATGGCCGACGCCATCGCCGAGCGCGGCGGCACCACCCTTGTGGACAAGGACTTCAAGGACCTGCGCTTCGAGCATGTGCAGTTCACTTATGCTGGCGGCAACCGTCCCGCGCTCGACGACATCAACCTCGAGGTGCGCCAGGGCGAGCGCGTGGCCATCGTGGGTTCCAGCGGCTCTGGAAAAACCACGCTGGCGAACATGGTGCCGCGCTTCTTCGATCCGCAGGGCGGGCGCATTCTGCTCAACGGCAGGCCGCTGACCGACTACGCCCTGCCCAGCCTGCGCCGCAGCATGGGCCTTGTCTCGCAGGACGCGTTCCTGTTCAACGCCACCGCGGCCGAGAACATCGCCTATGGCGCGGTGAACGGGTATACGCAGGAGGAAGTGGAGGCGGCGGCCAAGGCGGCCTACGCGCACGACTTCATCATGGAGCTGCCCGACGGCTACAACACCATCGTGGGCGAGCGGGGCGTCAAACTCTCCGGCGGGCAAAAGCAGCGCCTCACCATCGCCCGGGCCATTCTGAAGAACCCGCAGCTGCTCATCCTCGACGAGGCCACCAGCGCGCTGGACACCGAGAGCGAGCGCATCGTGCAGTTGGCCCTTGAGAACCTCATGGAGCACCGCACGAGCATCGTCATCGCGCACCGGCTGTCCACCATCCTCAACGCCCATCTCATTGTGGTGATGAGCGAGGGCAAGATCGTCGACATGGGCAAGCACGCCAAGCTGCTGGAGCGGTGCGACATCTACCGCAAGCTCTATGAGCTGCAGTTCGGGGTTGCATAAAACCAGGGTAATTGCGTCTGAAATTCGCAATCCTTGCAATACGTATTGCAAGCGGATAAAGTTGCGGTTGGGTAAATGGGCGCCCCGCGCTGGTCCCCAGGCCGCAGCGGAGAGTGAATCTAAAGAATCGGGCCGTGCCTGGAGTGGTGGCATGGTCCGTTATGGCAGCTGTGGGCGAGCGGGTTGCAACGCGTCAAACCAGCTGAAGTCTTGGGTTCTCATCGTTAACATATTCGGGTTGTCTGCATGCTGACGAGCGATTGCAATCGCATTATCTTGAATTTGTTTGGACTGAAGGTCAGCATCTCCAAGTCGAAGATATGGGATGATCGGCCCGGACCCTATGGGCTGCACGACCTGATCCGGGAATATGCCGGGGTGCGGCATTGGCTGGCCGGAGTGGTGGCTCAGCACGGGTGGAGCCCGGTTGATGAGGCTGGCGCCAACGACATCCGTAACGCCAAGCGCTTGATGCTGTGTTTAAGCCGCCGCGCGCGCGATAATTTCTCCCAGAAAAGTGCCGTCCGCTGCGAAATCGCCGGCGCTCCCTTCGTACACTACAGAAGATACAAGCAAATAGAGATAGCCCCCGATGCCAAGGGGACCGTCGCCTTCCCGGCGCACTCCGTCCCCGGACTGTACGCGGAATTCGACCATGCGGCGTATTGCGTCAAACTGCGGGCGCTGCCGGAGCAATTTCAGCCCGTCACCATCTGCCTGCACCATTCGGACATCGCCACGTTCCATCTCGACAAGAAGTATGAGGCATTGGGCTTCCCTGTCGTTTCGGCGCCGCTGGATGGGGAACAGCCCTTTTGCGAAGCGTTTTACAAGATTTTGCGCAAGCACCGGTACGCCACGTCCAACGAGCCGGGATCGTATTCCTTTTATGCGGTGGAGATGGGCATACCCTTTTTTTTGCTGGGCGAGGCCGCCGCAAGAGACAACTCGGTCACGGGGAACATCGACGTTCCGCAGCGGGTTTACCGCATAGCGGATTTCACTTCCGGCCAGGTGGCCGCCAGGATGTTTTCGTCCGGTGAACGCGGGCGCATCTCGCCGGAGGTCAAGGCCTATGTCGATGCTGAGCTCGGGCTGGACGACTGCCTTTCGGCGGAAGAATTGCGGCGGGTATTTATGGAGGTTGCGGCAGCGCAGTACTACAGGCCGTCGCCTATTCGTCAAGTGCTTCTTGCCCTGTCGTACGCAATCAGATATCCGTTCTCTGCCAACAGAATTCCCCGGTTTTTTGCCGCCGTGTGGCGGTTCGGGCGGCAGGCGGGCCAGTGATTCCGGTCCGATGGAAGAATACGTTGTCCATGGTTTTTCGCCGCGCCGCGCCTTTCGTTCATATGGCATAACACGAGGTTGTCATGGCTCTATCGGATAAGTTTGGGTCTTTGTTCCGGGATTTGAACACCATCGTCCGCTGCATTGGCGCGCCCAAAAAGTATTATCGCCTAAAGGACATCCCCTCGACCTATAATCAGGACTGTCTGATCACGCTGCACATGAGTGTAGACGCCATGAAGACGGCGAGGTTTCAGAAGGCCTGGGCCATTGGCGGCGAATTGTTTCCCAACAAGGCCAAGCCCATGTGGCGCACCTACACCTGCTGCTGGGCTGCGGAGCAGGCGCTGCGCGTCGAGGGCGATTTTGTGGAGTGCGGCGTGAATCTTGGCGGCCTCTCGCGGACCATCGTCGATTACGTTGACTTCAACAACGTCGACAAGGACTTCTACCTCTTCGACACCTATCGCGGGCTTGATCCGGCGCTTTCGATCAAGGGTGAAGAGGCGCTGCTGGCCCACCACAACAGCATCTATTACGACTGCTACGAAGAGGCCAAGGCGAACTTCAAGGATTTTCCGCGCTGCAAACTCGTGCGCGGCTCGGTTCCAGAGTCGCTTGAGCAGGTGAAGATCGACAAGGTGGCCTACCTTTCCATAGACATGAACTGCACCGTGCCGGAAGTTGCGGCGTTGCGCTATTTCTGGCCCAAGCTTTCGCCCGGGGCCATCGTTGTGCTCGATGATTACGCCTGGGTGCCCCACCACTTGCAGAAGAAGGGCATCGACGAATTCATGGCGGAAACCGGGGTGGCCGTGTTGAGCATGCCCACGGGCCAGGGCCTCATCGTGAAGCCGCAAATGTAGGCACGGGCGTTTTGCCAGCGTGCGGCCGGGGCGCGCCGCACGCCACTGCTATTGAACCGCTGTTCGAGAGGACACACGACATGCTGACGGGATCGTCGATATTGGTGACGGGCGGAACGGGATCTTTCGGGCACACCTTTGTGCCCATGACGCTTGCGAAGTACAACCCTAAGCGCCTTGTCATCTACTCGCGCGACGAGATGAAGCAGTGGGAGATGGCCAAGCTGTACGGCAATGATTCCCGCGTGCGCTTTTTCATCGGCGACGTGCGCGACAAGGACCGCCTGGCGCGGGCTCTGCGCGGGGTGGATTTCGTCGTCCACGCCGCCGCCACAAAGATCGTGCCCACCGCGGAATACAACCCCTTCGAGTGCGTCAAGACCAACGTCCTGGGGGCCATGAACCTCATCGACGCCTGCATCGACGAAGGCGTGAAGCGGGTGGTCGCCCTTTCCACCGACAAGGCCAGCAGCCCCGCCAATCTTTACGGCGCCACCAAGCTCACCAGCGACAAGCTGTTCATCGCCGGGAACTCCTACTCCGGGGCAAGCCAGACCCGTTTCGCCGTGGTGCGTTACGGCAATGTCATGGGCTCGCGCGGGTCGGTCATCCCCTTCTTTCTCACCCAGGCGCAAACCGGCGAGCTGCCCATCACCGACGAGCGCATGACCCGCTTCATGATCACCCTGGAAGAAGGCGTGGACCTTGTGTGGCATGCCTTTGAGGACATGGTGGGCGGCGAGATCTATGTGAAGAAGATTCCCTCGATGAAGGTGACGGACATCGCCCGCGCCGTGGCGCCCCAGGCCCGGCAAAAGATCGTGGGCATCCGCCCGGGCGAGAAGCTGCATGAGCAGATGATCAGCACCGAGGACGCCTATTATACTTATGAATATGAGGACCACTACAAGATCCTGCCGTCCATCTACGATTGGAGTTCCGACCCCCACCGCATCAACGGCGGGCGCAAGGTGGAGGAGGGCTTCACCTACTGCTCTGACAACAACAAGGACTGGATGAGCATCGGGACCCTGCAGGGCTGGATCGAAGCCAACAAAAGCCAGATCGGCGTCCGCTGAGTGCCATGATTCCCTACGGCCGCCAAGACATCAACCAGGACGACATCGATGCCGTCGTGTCGGTCCTGAAATCGGACTTTTTGACCCAGGGCCCCTGCGTGCCCGCCTTCGAGGAAACCGTGGCCGGGTATTGCGGCGTGGCGCACGCCGTTGCCGTGAACAGCGCCACCAGCGCCCTGCACCTGGCCTGCCTGGCCCTTGGCGTGGGCCCCGGCGACGAGGTGTGGACCACGCCCATAACCTTTGTGGCCAGCGCCAACTGCGCGCTTTACTGCGGCGCGCGGGTGGATTTCGTGGACATCGATCCGCGGACCTACAACATGAGCCCGGAGCGCCTGGCCGAAAAGTTGGCGCACGCGCAAGCTGCTGGCCGCCTGCCCAAGGCGGTCATCCCCGTGCATTTGTGCGGCCAGCCCTGCGACATGGCCGCCATCCACGAGCTGAGCCAGCGCTATGGCTTTTGCGTCATCGAGGACGCCTCCCACGCCATCGGCGGCGGCTACAAGGGCGAGCGCATCGGAAATTGCCGCTACAGCGACATCACGGTGTTCAGCTTCCACCCGGTCAAGATCGTCACCACGGCCGAGGGCGGCATGGCGCTCACCAACAACGACGATCTCGCCAAGCGGTTGCGCCTGCTGCGCAGCCACGGCATTTCGCGCGACGCGGACGACATGACCCGCGAGTCAGACGGTCCCTGGTACTACCAGCAGCTCGCGCTCGGCTTCAACTACCGCATGACCGACCTGCAAGGCGCCTTGGGCGTGAGCCAGATGCGCCGCATCGACGAGTTTGTGGCGCGTCGGCACGCGCTGGCCCGCCGCTACGACGAGCTGCTGGCCGCGCTGCCCGTCATCACGCCCTGGCAGCACCCGGACGGCCATTCCGGGCTGCATTTGTACGTGGTGCGCCTTAAGCTGACGGCCATGAGCCGCACGCGCCGGGGGGTCTTCGAGTTTCTGCGCGCACAGGGCGTGGGCGTGAACGTGCACTACATTCCCGTGCACACGCAGCCGTACTACGCGGCCATGGGCTTCCAGCCCGGCGACTTCCCCGAGGCCATGCGCTACTATGCGGAGGCGCTGAGCCTGCCCATGTTCCCCAAATTCAGCGAAGCCGAGCAGGATTTCGTGGTCGAGACCCTGCGCAGAGGAGTGGACGGGTGAACGTCGCCATCATCCCCGCGCGGGGCGGCAGCAAGCGCATCCCGCGCAAGAACGTCAAGCCCTTCTGCGGCAGGCCAATGATCGCCTGGTCCATTGCCGCCGCGCTGGAAAGCGGCTGTTTCGATCGCGTCATCGTGAGCACCGATGACGATGAAATCGCTGCGGTGGCGGAAAAATGCGGGGCAGAGGCTCCCTTTCGCCGTCCGGCGGAGCTTTCCGACGATCATGCCTCAAGTCTGGCGGTCATCGCTCACGGCATAGAGTGGCTGGCCAAACACGCCAGGCGCCCGGATCTGGTGTGCTGCGTGTACGCCACCGCGCCGCTCGTCCGCGCGCAGGACATCCGCCGGGGCTTGGAGGCGATGCTGCGCGAGGATTGCGAATTCGCCTTCTCCGTCACGAGTTTTCCTTTTCCCATCCAGCGCGCTGTGCGCATCACTCCGGGCGGGCGGGTGGAAATGTTCCAGCCGGAGTGCTTTGACTGCCGCTCGCAGGATTTGGAGGAGGCCTACCACGACGCTGGGCAATTCTATTGGGGCAAACCCGAAGCATGGTTGGAGGAAAAGGTTATTTTCGCACCGCATTCCGTGCCCGTCGTGTTGCCGCGGCATTTGGTGCAGGACATAGACACGCCAGAGGATTGGCTGCAGGCGGAGCTGCTCTTCCAGACCATCGCCAGCAGGAATCAAAGCGAGAACCGGGAGGGGACAACGGAATGACGTTCAAGACAGAGCAAGAGGATTTTTGGGCCGGCAGCTTCGGCTCCCAATATATTTCCCGCAACCAGGACGATGCGTTACTGCCAAGCCTCGTCAACTTTTTCGCGCGGTCGCTGCGGCTGGTCCAGGGGGCCGCGTCGTGCATTGAGTTTGGGGCGAACATCGGCCTGAATCTCAAGGCCATCAAGGTCCTGCATCCCGGGTACGATCTGCACGGCATCGAAATAAACGCCGACGCGGCGGGCGAGCTGGCGCAGATCATCCCCGCCGGCAATGTGCACAATTGCTCTATTCTGGACTTCAAGCCCGGGCGGACATGGGACCTCGCGCTCATCAAGGGAGTGCTCATCCACATTGCGCCCGAAGCCTTGCCACAAGTTTACGACACCCTCGTCGCCGCATGCGGCAGGTATCTGCTGGTGGCCGAGTATTACAACCCGTCGCCGGTGACCATTCCCTATCGGGGCGAGCAGAACAAGCTGTTCAAGCGCGACTTCGCCGGGGAAATTCTCGACAGGCACAGTGAGATGCGCCTTGTGGACTACGGCTTCGTCTACCGGCGCGACCCCAATTTCCCCGACGACGACATCACGTGGTTCCTGCTGGAGAAGCGGCTCTAGTCACAGGGCTTGCGCCACGGGGCGGGAGAGGGGCACATGCTGGTCGCATTTCGGGCGGATGCATCGATTCATACCGGGGCGGGGCACGTCATGCGTTGCCTCGCTTTGGCCGGAGCCCTGCGGGAGCGCGGCGCGGAGTGCGCCTTCTTTTGCCAACGCCAGCCGGGGGACCTCATCGACTTCATCGGGGAGAGGGGTTTCGCCGCGCATGCCCTGCACCTGCAAGCCGACGCCGGGAGAGATGCGGACGCGCGGGCGACCCTGGCCGCGCTCGGCGCCGCTGCCTGGGATAGGCTCGTGGTGGACCATTACGGGCTGGACGCGGCCTGGGAGCGGCGGTTGCGCTCCGCCTGCGGGCGGCTTATGGCGTTGGATGACATGCCGGACCGCGCGCATGACTGCGACTTGCTGCTGGACCAGAACTTTAGGCGCGCGCGCGCGCAGTATGCCGGACTTGTGCCAACGCGGTGCGAAATGCTTCTTGGCGCGGACTACGCCTTGCTGCGGCCGGAGTTCGCGGCCGCCCGGGAGTGGAGCCTCGCCCGGCGGAGCGCTTGGCGGCTTGAACGGGTGCTTGTCACCATGGGGGGCACCGACGAGGAGAACGCGACCGGCGCGGTTTTGGAGGGCTTGCGCGATTGCCCACTGCCCGCCCACTGCCGGATCACCGTCGTGCTGGGGCTGCACGCGCCGTGGAAGGACGCGGTCGAACGGTTGGCGGTGTGCTCACCCTGGCCTGTGGAGATTTTGTGCAACGTGGCGGACATGGCCGCGCTGATGGCGCAGAGCGATGTCTGCATCGGCGCGGCGGGCAGCACCTCCTGGGAGCGTTGTTGCCTGGGGCTGCCCACGGCCCTGGTTTCCCTGGCGGCCAATCAGGACGGCATAGCCACCGCGCTGGAGTCGCATGGGGCCGCGGTCTGCCTGCGGTTGAGCGAGCTTGACGCCGGGCTGCGGCGGTTTTTCTCCGCCCTGGCCGCGGGAGGGGCGGCGCAACTTTCCAGCATGAGCGCGAGGGCGGCGGAAGTGGCCGATGGCCTTGGCGCATGGCGCGTGGCCGACAGGCTGTGCGCGTGAAACGCCGCCGCAGTTTCGGAAAACGGCACCGCCGCCCGCGGCAAGGGGATTCGTCTTGATCGTAAGCATACACCAACCCGCATATTTGCCGTGGCTGGGCTATTTGACGCGCATCGCCGAAAGCGATGTCTTCGTGTTCTTGGACTGCGTTCAGTTTGAGAAGAACAGCTTTACCAACCGCAACAAGATAAAGACGGCGCAGGGCGCGCAGTGGCTCACGGTGCCGGTGCTGCAGGCCGGGCACATGTCCGGGACCCTGGCCGAGCTGGAGATCGACCCCCGGCCGGACTGGCGGCGCAAACACCTGCTTTCCATTGAGCAGAACTATCGCAAGGCCCCGTGCTTCAAGGAACGCTTCCCCCGGCTTGCGGAACTTTACGCGCAGCCGTTTCACCTGTTGGCGGATTTGTGTTTCGCGCAGTTGGAGTTCTGGCTGCGCGAGCTTGGAATAGGCACCCGCGTGGTGCGCGCCAGCACGTTTCCCATCAGCGCCACCAAGGGGGAGCTTGTGCTGGAGATTTGCCGCCACCTTGGCGCAAACGCCTACATCTCCGGGCCAATGGGCAAAGGATACCTGGAGCCGGGCGCATTCGCCGCCGCCGGAGTGGCGCTGTCGTTTCAGAAATTTGTCCACCCGACCTACCCCCAGCTTTACGGCGAATTTTTGCCGGGCATGGGCATTGTCGACTACTGGCTGAACTGCGGCGGCAACGATGTCTTCGCCGCCGTCTCACGTTGACGGATTACTGCGCGGGAGGCCGCATGGAGCCCAGCAAGACGGTTTTGGTTGTCGCCGCGCACGCGGACGACGAGGTTATGGGCTGCGGCGGGACCATGGCGCGCCATGTGGCCGCGAGCGACCCCGTGCACATCCTTTACCTGACCGACGGCGTATCGGCCCGGACGGGAACTGAGGGGCGTGATGCGGCGCAGCGCCGCGGCGCCGCGCAGGAGGCCGGGACCATCCTTGGCGTGAGCTCCCAGATCTTTTGCGACTTTCCCGACAACCGGCTCGACTCCGTGGCGCTTATCGAAGTGGCGCGCGTGGTGGAAGAGCAGGTGGAGAAGCTGCGCCCGGCGATAGTCTACACGCACCATTACGGGGATCTCAACGTGGACCACAAGGCGGCGCACCAGGCCGTCATGGTGGCCTGCCGCGCCCAGCCGGGCTGTTCCGTGCGCGAAATCCTCGCCTTTGAGGTGATGTCGAGCACGGAATGGTCCAGCCCGGCCTCGGCCCCTTTTCTCCCCACCGTGTTCATCGACATAACCCAGGTCGAGCAGCGCAAGATGCGGGCCCTGGAGGCATACGCCCTGGAAATGCGCACGGCGCCGCACAGCCGCTGCGCGGAGCACATCCTGCAGCTTGGGCGTCACCGGGGGCACTGTGTCGGCGTCGGCGCGGCGGAGGCCTTCATGCTCATGCGCATGATCCGCTGAACAACTCCGCACGACCAGCAAGGAGAAGACCATGCGCATAGGCGCCAGCATCATCGATTCCCACAGCGAGCCCTTCGTCATCCTCGAGGCAGGCATAAACCACAACGGCGAGCTGCCCAAGGCGCTGGAGATGATCCGTGTGGCCAGGCAGGCCGGCGCGGACGCCATCAAGTTCCAGACCTTCAAGGCGGAGGAATTCGTGGCCGACCCCGGCCAGCTCTTCACCTACCGCTCCCAGGGGCGCGAGGTGACCGAGTCCATGCTCGGCATGTTCCAGCGCTACCAGTTCGCCCGGGAGGACTGGTTCGCCATAAAAAAAGCCTGCGACGACGAAGGCATCATGTTCCTCTCCACCCCGCAGAACATCGGCGATTTGGAGCTGCTGCTGGAAATCGGCGTCTGCGCGGTCAAGGTCGGCTCCGACGACTTCACCAACCTGCCGCTCTTGCGCAGCTATGCCAAGCACGGCCTGCCGCTCATCCTCTCCTGCGGCATGGCCGACCTCGCGGAGGTGCACCAGGCCCTGGAGGTCGCAGGCGCCCTGGCGGGCAAGCCTACGGCCCTGCTGGTCTGCACCTCCGAATATCCGGCGCCGCCGCGGTCCGTGAACATCGCCCGCTTGACGACGCTGGCAGGGGCCTTCCCCGAGGTGCCGCTGGGCTTCTCGGACCACACGCAGAACGACACGGCCGCCATCATGGCCGTGGCGCTGGGCGCAAAGATATTTGAAAAGCACTTCACTCTCGGCCACGACCTGCCCGGGCCGGACCACTGGTTTTCCCTGGACCCGGCCGAGGCCACGCACTGGATCGCCTCCGTGCGCGAGGCGCAGGTGGCGCTGGGCAGCGGGCGCGTCGCCCCCTCCCCGGTGGAGGCGGAGAACCGTCTGGAGTTCCGGCGCATGCTGGTGGCCGCCAGGCCCATCGCCCCAGGCGAGATTTTCGACGAGACGAACCTGACCGCCCGGCGCATAGCCAAGGGCGCGGGCTTGCCGGTGGGCCTCATGGAGCATTTCATCGGCCGGCGGGCGCACCGGGCGTACAAGCAGCATGAGGCGATAGAGATATGAATTCTGCCCTCGACGCACACGCGCTTGGGGGGTGAGGAGTGAATGGAAAAATCTGGAGTATACTCCCATGAGTATTGTAATTTCATATGGCCCCGCCTGCAAAAAAGATTGTGCTGAGATCTACCGCTGGGAGAATGATGCAGGCACTCGGGCCATGTCAGACAATGTTGCTCTTTTTACCTATGAGACGCATCTTGATTGGTTTGAGAAATCCTTGTGCAATCCGAACAGACAGCTTTATATTGCTCGCAATGGATACGTGGCTATCGGACTCATTCGCTTTGATGCCACTGTGGATGAAAATTTTGAAGTAAGTCTTATTCTTAACCCTGCTTATAGGGGCAAGGGACTGAGCACGCAAGTATTGTCCGGAGGAGTATGTGCGTTTCTACAGAAGAATAATGGAGTTAGAAAAATCTTTGCAAGGGTTAAAACATGCAATATTGCAAGTAATAAGTGTTTCGTTACGGCAGGGTTCAAACTTATTTGCAGTAGTGAGCAATATTATAATTATGCTCTAGAAATATTATGATTTTCAACTGCATAAACTTTGAAGTTTAAAAAGTAATGTTAAACTTTATAATTGAACATCATCGCATTATTTTATGAAGAATAGTATTATGGAGCAGGTTTGGGTTGCATAGCATTTAGCAGCTATGTTTTCTTATGACATTGTGTCGTATATGACAAATCACATAAATATGCCAATGCATGCATTGTATTGGATTATTGAACGCAGCGAACACCATCACCTTGCCTAAATTCGGAGGATAGAATGGACCATATTGCTAGCGAGCTCAGAACAAACCAAACCGGATTCAGCGAAGCCTGGGACAGGCGTTATGCGGAAAATACACACCTTTCAATATGGCCCTGGAGTGACATGGTTTCGTATGTCTGTCGCTATGCCAAACCACGTGAGTCTTTCGCGAAAGTTCTTGAACTCGGCTGCGGTGCAGGCGCGAATATCCCATTTTTTTTGAACCGCAGTGAAGACTACTACGCCATTGAAGGTAGTCCGACCATCATAGCAGCGCTGCTTGCACGCTTTCCCGAGCTGTCCAGTAAAATCGCCTGTAACGATTTTACGCAGGATATCCCGTTTGATGTGGTGTTTGATATGGTCGTGGACCGGGCGAGTCTGACCCATAATGACACGGCTAGCATTGACCGCAGCCTCGCCCTTGTCGCCTCAAAGATAAGAACTGGTGGGCTGTACATCGGGATTGACTGGTTTTCCACAGAGCATCCAGACGCGAAAAAGGGCACGCCTGTTGATGCTCACACCCGAAGGAACATCGAGTCGCGCACGTTTGGAGACGTCGGAAACGTACACTTTTCCGACAAGCACCACCTCTGCGGGTTGTTTGAGCGGGCGAATTTCAAAATCATTATGCTTGAACATAAAAAAACAACCATACTGATAGGAGACCGTCAGACAGAGCAGTGCGCCTTTAACTTCGTGGCCATCAGGTGTTGATGTGTTGTCTCTGCATAGTAGTTGCGGGGAAGAGAGAAGACTCTGGACATTTCGAGAAAATTAGTCGCCAATCTCTCGGGAGGGATAATGCCCTGAAACGAACTTTGCGTTCTTGACTCATCTCCGCAAAGTAGTTGAATCGTGTGTGAACCGCATAGATCACCAAGATGTTGTGGGCATGGTGCTGACCGGATCCAGACGATGGGACCCCTTCATCGACTTTTTGTGCATTAGAACCATATTCAGCATAAGGGCTTTTGTGGTGGTCCGCGAGCATCCTGGACTCGCCGCGGCCTATGGCTGGGGCTAGCCTATGCGCATGTCCTCATCAGCACCCGACTCGGCTGCCCCCCCACGTTGTGCTTCCTATAGGCATTTGAGCCCTTGTCACCATAGAATATAATGAAATTCGTGCCATAGGTGCACTCAGGCATTTTACAAACGCCTCACAAATAATGGTGTTTTCCAAAGATTTCGTTGGCGTTGGTGGCATCATCACCAGCTATTTCTATATCATTTGATTGACGCAGGTGCTGCGCTGCAAGCTGCCAGATACGCCCTTAGTGCTTGGTAATCTCATTGTCATCAACAATATGAATCGAGCTTCAAGCAGATCCTCATCTATTATCTTGTCAGTGGATATGAAAAAATGATTTTGCTGAGCTGATGCAGCATTTGTCCGGCCAGCGCAAAATCAAAAGTATTCCCGGCTTGAGCTATCTGTCAGCAGAGTTGATAGTCATCACGGCCGAGGGGTAGTTCTGAAATACCTTGAGGACTTACCTCCGCCTGCCTTTCACTATGTGGACATGGAATGCGACGGCACGATGATGAGCACATACATTTTAAATTATATATATTCAAAACGGACATAAAAACTATAATTAGATAGTGTGCGTAAAATACACGCTAAGCCTCATCGGTATGTGCTCATTTTGTGTCCGGGAACAAGAGTTTGTCGGTGTACGCTTCTGCTTGGGAAAAATGTTATTTATATTGTAAACTTACAATTCAAGAACAATGTCGATACCTTCTCAGACGATAATGAAGCTGCATCGCGAACTTGAGATGCGCTAAAGATTTCAATCAGTCCACATAGAAGCGCTTAAGAGAGCATATTCGTGCATGCATGACCGTGTTAAATGCAATATTCAGTCATGGAAGAGACTAAAATGAGAATCTTTAGAGCCTTGGACTCGGCGTGTATTTTTTCAGCATGCGGATACTGGCGATCATGACAAAAGATTGCACCCGCAAGGCGAATCTTCTGATTGCCCGGCTCATTCAGGGCATCACCACTGCGAGCTTTAGATTTTGGGGGCCAACGTGAACTAGGACCGCCACAGCCCAGAACAGCACTTTTAGAGGTACCGCCGGGTGCAATGTCCCCATGGTGAGGCGCGCTCTATGGCACGCCGTACCTCGACGGCAGAACTTGAGACTGAACCGTGGAGAGGGATATCCCTTGATCCGCATGAGTACCTGCTGAGCATTTTCAAAAAGAACGCCATCTGGAACGCGCGCATGCGGCGGCGCACCGTTTCCTGGCGCGGCAGAAGCGGAAGTCCTTCTTCCGCGCTCGCTTCAACTCTTATCTGGTGACGCGCGGCGTGGCCGCTTGGGCATACTTCACCGTTCGCGCCATCGCCCAGACCTTGGCTTTAAAGGGGACGGCCCGAAGCACGATTTCAAGGTGGACGAGAACGCGGCGGTGCTACCCGAGCCTGATCCAGGGCCAGCCGTACTTGGCGCCCGGTGCGCAATTGCGGGACAAGATGCTCGAAGGGGGGCCCGCGCGCGAGCCCTTTGAGGACAAGCGGTAGCTGCATTGCCCGCCGTCCTGGAGTAACCGCTCCTGTGCGCCGTTGCGCGTGCCGCCGCAATAGGCGGGCGAGGTTCACGCCGCCGCAGCTCGGAATCAGCAAAGGCCCACGGAGCGATCCGCGGGCCTTTTTCCTTGTCCCGCGCGTTCTGGGGCTTCAGCTTGCGGGCAGCAGCCGCCCGGCCGATGCCGTGTCGTGGGGCGTCAGCGTCACCTGCCGCTGATGGAAGGGCAAGAGCGACCGCCGGTGCCCCACGCTGAGCACGGCGGCATGCGGCAGCCGTTGCAGCAGCAGCGAATACAATTCCTTTTCTCCCGCCTCGTCCACGGCGGAGGTGGCTTCATCGAGGAACAGCCAGTCCGGCTTTTGCAGCAGCATGCGCGCAAAGGCCAGCCGCTGCTGCTCCCCGGGCGAAAGCTGCTGTGCCCAGTAGCGGGCGTCGTCCAGCTGGCCGGTCAGGCGCTCCAGGCCGCAGGCGGTCAGCGCCTCGCGCAGGGCGTCGTCGGTAAAACCGCCGGCCGGCATGGGGTAGCTGACCACGGAGCGCAGGTCGCTCATGGGCAGATAGGGCTTTTGCGGCATGAACAGCGCGCTGCCCGTGGCGGGCAGTTCGATTTTGCCCTGCCCGTGGCGCCACAAACCGGCAATGGCCCGTAAGAGCGTGCTCTTGCCTGCGCCCGAGGGCCCGCCGATGAGCACGCGCTCGCCGGGGCGCAGCTCAAGGCGCACGCCAGCAAGCAACGGTCCGCCGTCCGGCAGGGCGAGGGACAAGTCTTCAATGCGCAGAACGTCGTCCGGGCCCTTGGCCAGATCTGGCGCGTCGGTTCCGCTTTGCGCCAGGCGGGCTTCCTCAATGGCCCGGGTGAAGGTCGTCAACCGGTCCACCGTGGCCCGCCAGGCGGCCAGCTCGGTGTAGGCGTCCACAAACCAGCTCAGCGCGCCTTGCACCTGTCCGAAGGCCGAGGCCGTCTGCATCAGCCCGCCCAGTTGCAGCGCGCCGGAGAAATAGCGCGGCGCGGCGGCCAGAAAGGGAAAAATCACCGCCGCCTGTCCATAGCCGGTAACCAGCCAGGAAAGGCGCTTGCGCCGCTTCATTATGGCCCACCAGTTGCTCACCACGTGGCCGAAGCGGTTCTCAAGGACTTTGCCTTCGTCCTTTTCGCCGCGGTACAGGGCCACGCCCTCGGCGTTCTCGCGCAGGCGCACCAGGCTGAAGCGGAAGTCCGCCTCGTAGCGCTGCTGATTGAAATTCAGGCTGATGAGCGGCCGGCCCACGCGCATGGTGAGGTAGCTGCCGATGATGGCGTACACCAGCGCCGTCCAGACCATGTAGCCCGGCACGTTGACGCCAAATCCGCCCAGGGTGAAGGACAGCGCGCCGGAAAGCCCCCAAAGGATGCCGATGAACGACGCCAGCGTGACCACGGACTCCAGAAAGCCCAGGGTGAGCGTGAGCGTTTGGCCCACAAAGTCGCCGATGTCGTCGGCGATGCGCTGGTCGGGGTTGTCGGTATCGCCGCCGCGCAGTTGCAGGGCGTAGTAGGCGCGGTCGGCGAGCCAGCGCTCCAACACGCTATTGGTCAGCCAGCGCCGCCAGCGTATCTCCAGCATTTGCCGCAGGTAAAGCTGGTACACGGCCACCACGATGTAGGCCAGGGCCAGCAGGCAGAAGATGCCCAACTGGTGGTAGAAGCCTGGCAAGTCGCGGTTTTGCAGCGTGTCGTAAAAGGCGTTGTTCCACTTGTTGATGAGCACGTTGATGAACACCAGCCCCAGGCTCATGGCCACGATGACCGCGAGCAGGCCGCGGCCGGGCCAGCGGTCCTCGGAAAACCAGTAGGGTTTGGCGATGCGCCAGATGTCGCGCAGGAAATTGCGAGCGGTGTTCATGGGCGTCTCCGCTGGGGCCGGGCGCAAGTGCTTGGGCCTGGCGCTGGAGAGGGGAGGGGGCGGGCTTTGCCCGGGGCCGACGGGTTCACTCAGGGCCACTCAGGGGCACTCGGGCCGGTCAGGGCCGATCAATTGACCGGTCAGTGAGCAGCCAATGGCCGGGCGCGGTTAGCGCAGGTTCGGCGGAGTGGGGTGCAGCCGCCATTGCACGGCGGCGTCCTTGGTCACAAACACGTCCGCCTGACGCGGCACGCCCTCAAAGAAGCTCTCGGCCTGCTCGTCCGACATGTCGGTGTTGCGCGGCTGCGAGAACATGGTGGGGCTGCTGTGCGGCTGGGGAGCTGCGCAGCCAGCCAACGCCAGGGCCAGGGTCAAAAACAGCAGTGTCGAGAAAGTCCGCATGCAATGCCTCATGGTTTGGTCCACCCGCCCGGAGCGGCCCGCCGCGCCGGACGCCCCTCACTCCTGCCTTTGCCCCTAAAAGTCAAGCCCGGGGCATTTCCTCTTGCGCGGAGCCGGTGCAGCCTTTTTGCGGCGGGCGGACTTATTGGCGGACATACAGGCGGACAGGCGGGCGGACATACTGGTGGACAGGCAAAACAGCCCTGTCCATCATCCGCGCTCCGGCGGCGCTCATGCCTCGGGCTCCGGCTTGTGCCGCACGCAGGTCTTTGCGCCAAAGCGTGAGCACTTGTTGCGGGGGCTCACTTGACCGGCGCCGTGCCGCCGTGTCGCCAGCGGTGGACCAGGCCGCTTTCGCAGATCAGCGGGCGGCAGAGCGCAAAGTCGTCCGCCGCGCCCTCGCCAAGCCGCTTCTTCACGGTGTGCAGGCTGTTGTGCCCACCGACGCGATGACCGGCATATCGACATCCTGGCGGACTTGCGCGGCGTACGCGGCGAAGTGCGGTTCGCCCGCGCTCGCCAGCTTGCGCGAGCGGCCCCCGTTCTCGCGCGAGGAACGGCCGCCTCCGCTCACCTCGATGGCGTCGACGTAGCCTTCCGCTCCGGCCCTGGCCAAGGTGGCGGCTTCGCCCTCGTTAGGCGCGGGGCCGGTGGGGAGGCGCATCGCCCCCGTCGGCCTCCTTCCCGGCAACGTCGACAATGTCGGCGAATTCCTGCAGCAGGTTCACCAGGCGGTCTTGGCCCAGTTGCTCGCGCATGAAGGCCTGGGCCTGCTCCCAGTATGGCAGCGCGGCGTTCAAGGCCTCGCGGCCCTTGCGCGTAATGGTGATGTTCCGCTGGCGCTGGTCCTTGCCTGCCTCGGCCTGCACCAGCCCGCGCGCCTCCAAAAGGGATAGGTTGCGCGTGAGGGTGGTGCGCTCCGTGACGAGACGTTCCGCGAGCTTCCCAAGGACGACGGGGCTGGCCGATTCCAACGTCGCGAGAATGCGGAACTGTGTGGCGCGCAGGCCGCCGGG